>TARA_R110002033_G_scaffold334_5_pt1 | contig 51634 bp, 38 predicted proteins | sample TARA_R110002033 | Tara Oceans TARA_R110002033 (sample SAMEA4397051) | marine metagenome | biome: Polar Biome; feature: [SRF] surface water layer (ENVO:00010504); material: water (ENVO:00002006), including particulate matter (ENVO:01000060) such as... | depth 5 m
TTCAAATTTCCATTCTTTATCTGAAGCTGGATTAAAAGAAAAAATAGAGGTTTTGTATGCTGTAATTAAATCTCCATTTTTAGTCCAACACACATCTTCAGAACCTTCCATTGTAGCGATTAATTCTTCAGATTTTAAGGTAATAGGATCTAATGATCTAATAGTAACAGAATCATCTGTTTTTGAAATGTAGCTTACCAAATTACTATTCGGAATTTTATGCAACGACCTACCTACATTTTTCTGAACGGTATAGTTGGTATTAGCTTTAAGGTTAGAAATTACCAAATCCATTCGATTTTCAATTAAAACCGTGCACACAATAATATCACTTGAAAACCAAACGTGATAACCCACTTTTAAATCTGGTAATATAACTTCTGATTCGCTAGTATTTACGTCGTATTCATAAAGTCTTTGCAATCCATCTTTATCTAATCGGATAGCCGAAATTGCATTTTTACCGGGAATTTTTAACGGTGAATATTCACTCCCATTTGGTGTGTTGGTAAGCCATATTGTACTACTGTCCTTTATATTGTAAAGCGCAACATCTGTTTGATTATTTCTTGTAGATGAAAATAGTATATTATCATTATCAAAAAATGAGGGCTGATTATCATAGCCCTCATTTTTTGAAATATTTATTACAGAATCAATTTTTAAAGAATCATTTTCCTGCTTTAATTCTGCTAAATACACTTCTGTACTTTGCTGAGCAAAGACATTTAGACAGCAACAAAAACTTAAAAAGATGGTAAAATGATTCTGTTTCATGTCTAATTGTTTAAGGCTGTTTAACTAGCGTTTCTCGGCAAATCTCTTTAAGATTTCACGAACGTTCTTTGTGTTGTCAACAAAGTATTTTGCTTGAGTTTTTTGACGACCAACCTTTACAGTTACCGAATCTTCTGGTAATTCTTGAAACATAAACTCATCTGTCCAATCATCACCAATAGCGAAAACAAAATCATATTCTTGCTCCGTATAAACACGCATAGATGCACGGCCTTTATTTACATTGCTACTTTTAATTTCCATAACCTTATTACCATTCAGAATACTTAGATCATCGTTGGCAATTAAACTCGTTAGCACCGTGTTTAGTTCAACTGATCTTTTCTTTCCAAAATCTGGATCCGTTTTTCTGTAATGCCAAGCTAAAGAATAATTTTTCTCTTCAATGAAACTACCAGGCGTACGATCAACAAAAGATTCTAGCACTGGTAAAATTTTCTCCATCCAATCTTTCTTAACGGTTTCAAGCATTCTAAACTCTTCTCCTCCTTGAGAAATCCATACACCGTGTTCAACGATCATGTTATACTTTTTAGGTAAGAACCACTTAGTAAATGTTTCTTTATCCCTTCCGCTAATTAAATACATATCTGTATTTTCTTGGGAAGAAATCTGATCTAGTAATTCATATAATGCTTCATCTGGAGCAGCTTTTTGTGGGTCATTATGAAAACCTGCCAACGTACCATCATAGTCTAAAAATACCAGTCTTCTTTTAGCTTTTTCATAATCAGTCATTACTGTATTCAAGAAATCTACAGATAATTTCCTGGTTTTAGAAGTCTGATCTTTTTCTTTTTGTCCAACCAAAGAATTCATAAAGTCATTTGCCCATTTCTCAACATTATAACGCTCTAATCTCTTTTGCAACAAAGTGTTTCTAGCTATTTGTTCTTCTTTAGGCATATTAATAGCTTCATTTAAAGAATCTGCTATTTGTTCAAAATTATTAGGATTAATAAGAAGTGATTCATTCATTTCATTGGCAGAACCCGCCATTTCACTAAGAATTAAAACTCCTGTTTTATCGGTTCTTGTGGCAATGTATTCTTTAGCGACCAAGTTCATACCATCCCTAATAGGAGTTAACCAAGCAATATCAGAGGAGGTGTAAAGATCTATTAAGTTTTCAAAAGGCATAGATCGGTAGAAGTACCAAATAGGTGTCCAGCTAACGGTAGATAACTCTCCGTTAATACGACCGACTAGCTCATCAATTTCTCGTTTTAATAATTGGTATTGTGGAACATTGGATCGAGAAGGTACCGCAAGTATAATAAGGCGTACTTTTTCTTTGTATTGCGGGTACTTGTTTAAGAAATATTCAAAAGCTTTAAGTCTTTTTGCAATACCCTTGGTATAGTCTAGGCGGTCAATAGATAGAAAGAACTTTGCATCTGGTGCAGATTTTTTATGTGTATCTAAGCGCTTCTGTAAGTCAGATTTTTCATTTTCACTGCGTAGTGAATGTTCTTTGGCCGCGTCACTGAATTTTTTATAATCAATCCCCATCGGAAAAGAGTCTACTTTAATAACCCTATCCTCTAAATAAATATCATTAAAACTAACCTCTAAACCTAATAGCCTGCGTACAGAGCTTAAAAAGTGACGTTCGTAATCATAAGTGTGGAAACCTATTAAATCTGAGCCTAAAAGTCCTAATAACACCTCACGCCTCCAAGGAAGTGTCCTAAATATCTCATAAGAGGGAAAAGGAATATGTAAAAAGAAGCCAATTGATATATCTGGTCTTTCTGCTCTTACCATTTGTGGAACTAGCATTAACTGATAATCATGTATCCAAATAGTATCTTCATTATCTGCCTTTTCAAGAATGGCATCGGCAAATTTCTGATTTACCGCTTTGTAAATCTCCCAGCTTTCTAATTCAAATTCAGAATATTCTAAGAAATAATGGAACAAGGGCCATATGGTTCTGTTACTGAATCCATAATAAAAACCGTCCACTTCTTTTTCCGTAAGATTTACTTTGGAAGAGCCGTGTTCAGCAAGGGCAGTATCAATTTTAGGAATCAATTCTTCGGGTATTTCTTCATCTGTCAATCCGCTCCAACCAATCCAAAGGCTATCTCCGCCAGAGTGCACAGATTTCATTCCGGTAGCCAAACCACCTACACTTGGTACTGCGGTAATGCTTCCGTTGCTAATTTGTAATTGTACAGGTAGTCTATTTGAGATAATGATAGTTTTAGCCATAAAAGAGTATTTTTTGCTACTTCTTGATAATTATTTCTCTAAATTTCGGCAAAAAGGAGGGTAATACCAATTGAAAACTCATATGAATTAAGATTTTTATTGAATGGATAATTTAGACTACGGAATAATAGGGAATTGCAGAAGTGCAGCATTAATTTCAAAGACAGGAAGTATCGACTGGTGTTGTTTGCCAGAATTCGATAGTCCGTCGGTTTTCGCTAAACTATTAGACGAAGAAATTGGCGGTAGTTTTGAAATAAATGTTGATGATAGCTACACAATCACTCAAAAATACCAGCAGTATACAAATATATTAATCACATCTTTCAAATCTGGGGAAGACCATTTTGAAATACATGATTTTATGCCAAGGCATCGTAAAGAGGGGAATACCTATCATTCACCACCAGAACTGATACGGTATTTTAAACATATATCGGGTAAACCTTCGTTATCTGTTTTGTATGATCCAAAGCTTGAATATGCCATGGGTACGACCGAAACTTTTATTAAAAAAGATTTTATAGCTAGTCTTACACATGATGTAAAGTTTGATACGGTATTTTTATATACTTCATTTGATAAAGAGTCCGTTGTAAATAGAAGTACGTTAGAACTTACGCAAGACGAGTATATGCTGATGGGCTACAATGAAAAATTGTTGTTGCCAACCACAGAAAGGGCTTATTTAGATTTACAGAACACCAAAGTATACTGGTTGAACTGGTCTAACTTGACACCTACTTATAAAAAGTTCAATGAAGAGATTTCAAGAAGTGCATTAACCCTTAAGTTATTAAGTTATGATAAAACAGGAGCTGTTTTGGCTGCTGCAACTACTTCTTTACCAGAAACAATTGGTGAAGTTCGTAACTGGGATTATCGTTTCTGTTGGATTCGTGATGCATCAATGGTAATAAAAGTAGTATCAGAATTAGGACATAAGAATGTAGCTAGAAGATATCTACAGTTTATTATTGATTTGATACCTGATAAAGCAGAGAAGCTGCAGATTATGTACGGCATCAATAAGGAGAAGAAATTAACCGAAGAAACGTTAGAACATTTATCTGGTTACAAAGGTTCAAAGCCTGTACGTATTGGTAACGCAGCATATCATCAAAAACAAAATGACATTTATGGTATTCTAATGGATGTTATTTATGAGCAAATGGTGAAATTTAGTGTCGATATTGATAATGGTGAGGATTTATGGGCGATAACAAAGGGAATCGTTTGGATCGTAAGCAATAATTGGAAAGATGCCGATAAAGGTATTTGGGAGTTCCGAACAGAAGACAGACATTTCACGTTCTCAAAAGTACTATGTTGGACAGCTTTAGACCGTGCTATTAAGGTAGCGGAAATGTTAGGCAAACAGCATAAAATTGACAAATGGGGACCAATTAGAGAAGAAATCTGGAAAGATATTTACGATAATGCATGGAACGAAGAAGTAGGAGCATACACACAATCTTATGGTTCTAAGGAACTAGATGCTTCTGTATTATTAATGGAATCTTACGGATGTGTTGATGCGAAAGATGAGCGTTACATAAAAACCGTAAATGCTATTGGAACCGAATTAAGTAATGATGGTTTACTTTATCGTTACAAGAACGAAGATGACTTTGGATTACCATCATCATCATTTACAGTATGTACATTTTGGTACATAAACAGCCTTTTTAAAATAGGAGAACGCAAAAAAGCATTGGAGTATTTTGAGCGATTATTAAGTTATAGTAATCATTTAGGTCTCTTCAGTGAAGATATTGATTTTAAGACTAAAAGATTACTTGGTAACTTCCCTCAGGCATACTCACATTTAGCATTAATTGAGTGTGCTATTAACTTCTCTAAAAAAGAGAGTGAAGATGAAATGATGGAGTCGTTAAGAGAATAATTAGTTGCTAATATAAGCCTTTATTTTATTGATTAAGGCTCTAAAATGTAGCTCTGTTGTAAATGGGTTCATTACAGTAATACGCATGTAAAACCTGTCTTTGAGCTTTGTTTGAACGATATAAAATTCGCCATCTTCCAAAAGAAGTTGGCGAATTTTTGCATTTAGAGCATTGGTGTTTTCTGAACTCATACTTGGTGGACAGTATCTAAAACAAACAATATTCGACATTGGTTTTAAAGCCAATTCAAAATTTGGTTCTTCTTCAATCAATCTTGCAAAAAGAGCTCCCATGTCATAGAGATGCGTAACATTTGCATCAAATACCTCTTCGCCATAAAGTTTTAAAAGTGTAAACCAATGAATACTCATCATGTTCTTGGTACATTCAAAAGTACGTTTACCTGAATTGTACCAATCTTCATGCTCAGAATCTGAAAGTAAATAATCCGCTTTTTGAGTAAAAGTGGTTTTAGCATTTACTTCATCTTTATAAAGTAGGGCAGTAGTAAGGGCAGGCATCATCATCATCTTGTGTCCGTCGATAACAACAGAATCTGCTTGGTCAATCCCCTTTAAGGTGTGTTTGTATTTATTAGAGAATACTCCGGCCCCACCATGAGCTCCATCTGCATGAAACCATATATTATGTTTTTTAGCAAAAGCACCAATGACCTCAAGATTGTCAAATATCCCTGTGGCTGTAGAAGGAGCACTACCAACTATTGCAAATATTTCAATACCCTTGTCTTTTGCTTGCTTAAATTTAGACTCCAATAAATCGGTATTCATACTAAACTCTTTCGTGACAGGAATTTTAATAATTCCTTGTTCTCCTAATCCCATTATCCTAGCAGCGCGGTCTACACAATAGTGAGCTTCTTCGCTAACCATGATACCTAATTGGTTTTGGTTACCATCATTCCAAATGTCTCTTTTTGTTATAGCTTTTCGGGCACTTAATAGAGCGGTTAGATTTGCTAAGGTTCCACCAGAAGTTAGAAATCCACCGGAAGTATTGTTATAACCTATTTTATTACATATCGTTTCAATGACCAACCTTTCAATTGCATTAGAAGACATACCCATTTCATATACAGCGGTGCCATTGTTAAGTAATGCGCTTATTAATCCTGTTAATGCTGTGATAGGAGCAGGCGGACTCACTTGATGCCCCATATAATGAGGGTGATGCACGTAAGTGGTTCGTTTTATAATTTCCTGGAACATGTCTTTACTATCACCATCTGATAAGAATGCTTTCCAGAACTGTAATTCCTTTTCTGGTTCGTTCCAATTGATGGCATTTCGTGAAATATCGTTCAGTTTATTCTCTAAATGAGAAGTCAATTGGTCTATAAGACTGTGACCATTCGTATTAAAATCTGAAGTATTATAAACCTGTTCCAGTAATTCTTTATGCATGGTCTAAAAATAGTCGCAATAACTATGTTTACCAAACAAAAAAACCGCCCCAATTGGGGCGGCTTAGTATTCAATTTACCAAACAACAAAAGGTAATCTGAATTAGTCAAAGGTGTACCCGTTGTCAGCTGAAACCTTATCGGCAATTTGTGTGCGCAATGCAACAACATTAGGGTAATTAGTATATTTTGTGAAACGTTTAAGTCCCATTAACATCATTCTTTGCTCATCACCTTCGGCAAAAGAAACGATTGCTTCTTTACCTCTTCTGATGATAGTTTCTGTAGCATTGAATAAGTATAATCTTGACATAGCAATTTGCGTAGCCTGTGCTTCTTCGCCAAAACGTTTAGCATTTTTCTCTGTACGTAACAAAGCAGATTCTGCCATGTATACTTCAATAAGAATATCTGAAGCTGCTAACATTAATTGTTGATGATTTTCTAACTCAGGACCAAATTTCTGAACTGCAGAACCGGCAACCATCAAGAAAACCTTCTTAAGTCTTTTTAAGATGTCTTTCTCCTCTGCAAATAATTCTGAAAAATCAGGAGCGTCAAAAGAAGGAATACCCATTAATTCTTCGCCAACAGCAGTTGCAGGGCCTAAAAGATCAACATGACCTTTCATTGCTTTTTTAACTAGCATGCCTACTGCTAACATTCTATTGATTTCGTTAGTACCTTCATAAATACGAGCAATTCTTGAATCTCTCCAAGCAGATTCCATAGGTGTATCTGCACTAAAGCCCATGCCACCGAAAATCTGAATACCTTCATCAGTAGTATTTTGGCAATCTTCTGATACGGCAACCTTAAGAATAGAACATTCTATAGCGTATTCCTCAACACCTTTTAATTCAGCTTCCTGGTGTGTATTACCTTCAGCTTCACGAATAGCGATGCGGTCTTCTATATTTTTGGCGGCACGATAACTAGCAGATTCATCAACATAAACACTAGTAGCCATTTCTGCAATTTTAGACTTAATTGCACCAAAATTAATTATAGGAGTTTTGAACTGAATACGTTCATTGGCATATTTAGTTGCCTCGCCAATAACTCTTCTCTGTGCATCTAAACAAGCAGCAGCTAATTTAATACGACCCACATTTAAGGCGTTCATTGCAATCTTGAATCCGTTTCCTCTTGTAGAAAGCATATTTTCTACAGAAACTTTTGTTTCGTTAAAGAAAACCTGACGAGTAGAAGAGGAATGGATACCTAATTTCTTTTCTTCGTCACCTAATGTTATGCCATTGCTAGGGTCGTTTTCAACTATGAAACCTGTAATGTTCTTGTCATCTTCAATACGGGCAAAAACGATAAACAAATTACAGAATCCTGCATTTGAAATCCACATTTTCTGTCCTGTAATATTATAAAATTTACCATCTTCAGAAAGAACGGCTTTAGTTTTTCCTGAATTTGCATCAGAACCAGCACCTGGCTCAGTAAGGCAGTAAGCGCCAAACCATTCTCCAGAAGCTAATTTTGGAACATATTTTTGTTTTTGTTCTTCAGTACCATAAAGTGTAATTGGCATAGTTCCAATTCCTGTATGTGCACCAAAAGCAGTACTGAAAGAACCAGTAGCACCAGAAATATAATCACATACCAGCATAGTAGAAACAAAACCCATTCCCATACCACCATAAGATTCCGGTACGGCAACACTTAATAGACCTAATTCACCAGCTTTACGCATGGTTTCTTCGGTAAAAGCATAGTCTTTCTTTTCAAAACGTTCCCAATGTGCCCAAAGTTCTCTATCAACGAATTCCTTGGTGCTTTCACGCATCATGCGTTGTTCTTCATTTAAATCTTCTAGTGTGAAAACATCTTCACAATTGGTTTCTTTAACAAGGAATTGACCTCCTCTAAGAATATCTTTATTTGCAGCTTCTGTACTCATGTTGTTAATAGTGTTTAGTATAAAATGTTTGGTATAAAGCATTTGGATAATACTAAATACCAACTAATAATAATGTTATTTTAAAAATTCAAATATTCCGGCAGCACCTTGTCCAGTACCTACACACATGGTTACCATACCGTATTGTCCTTGCATGTTTCTCTTTCTCATTTCATCAAATAGCTGAACAGATAATTTAGCACCTGTACAACCTAATGGGTGACCTAAAGCAATTGCGCCACCATTTACGTTAACGATATCTTGGTTAAGATTTAATTCTCTCATAACGGCCAATGATTGAGAAGCAAATGCTTCATTTAATTCAATCAAATTGATGTCATCTTGTTTTAAACCAGCTTGTTTTAAAGCTTTTGGAATTGCAGCAACCGGACCGATACCCATAATTCTTGGCGGTACACCGGCAGCGGCATAATTTACTAAACGAGCAATAGGTTCAAGATTTAATTCTTTCACCATGTCTTCGCTCATTACCATTACAAAAGCAGCGCCATCACTCATTTGTGATGAATTACCTGCTGTTACACTACCACCAGCAGCAAATACAGGTCTAAGCTTATTTAAAATGGCTGTTGAAGTTCCTGCTCTTGGACCTTCATCTTTGTTTACCGTATATTTTTTAGTTGCTTTTTTACCATCTGCACCAACGTAGGTTTCTTCAACTTCAATAGGTACTATTTGATCTTGAAAACGATCTTCAGCTTGTGCACGAAGTGCTTTCATATGAGAATTATAAGCGAACTCATCTTGATCCTCACGAGAAACATTAAATTCATTTGCTACAGCTTCTGCCGTATTTCCCATTCCCCAATAGTAATCTTCATGACCGGCTTTAACTACATCATAGTTCAATTCCGTTTTATAACCTGTCATAGGAACAGAACTCATGCTTTCAGCACCACCTGCAATAATACAATCTGCCATTCCCGACTGAATTTTTGCTGTTGCGATACCAATTGTTTCTATACCCGAGGAACAGAATCTATTTACTGTTACACCGGGAACATCAACAATATCAAGTCCCATTAAAGAAATGAGACGTGCCATGTTCAAACCTTGTGAACCTTCTGGCATTGCGTTACCCACAATTACATCATCAATTCGTTTTTTGTCTAAATTCGGCAACTCCTTCATCATGTATTGAATGGTTTCCGCTGCCAACTCATCGGTACGCTTAAATCTAAAGACCCCTTTCGGAGCTTTCCCTACCGCTGTTCTATATGCTTTAACTATATATGCTGTTTTCATTTTTAATCTTGCTTTTGGCTTTCAGCTTTTGGCTGCTAGCATTTAATTGTTGTTAAGTTAAGACTGCCATTAACTAAGGGCTAATAGCTTCGTAAATTAATTACGTAACGGTTTTCCGGTTTTCAACATATGTTGAATTCTTTCTAAGGTCTTTCTTTCTGTACAAAGTGAAAGGAAGGCTTCTCTCTCTAAATCCAACAAGTATTGTTCGTTTACTAATGTTGGTTCAGATAAATCACCACCGGCCATTACATAGGCAAGTTTATTAGCAATTTTCTTATCATGTTCACTTATGTAATGACTAGCTTCCATAGAGTCTGTACCTACTAAGAACATACCCAACGCTTGCTTACCTAAAACTTTAATGTCTGAACGTTTAACTGGTTGAGTGTAACCTTGCTTTGCCATTAATTTTGCATAAGCTTTGGCAGTAGCTATTTGACGGTCTTTGTTAACAACAACGACATCTTTACCATGTTGTAAAATACCTAAATCAAATGCTTCATAAGCCGAAGTAGATACTTTTGCCATACCAATGGTTAAAAAGTATTCTTGCAAGACATTTAATTCTACATCATTCTTTTTGAAAGTGTCTTGAGCGCGAACGGCAAATTCTTTAGAACCACCACCGCCAGGAATAACCCCAACGCCAAATTCAACAAGACCAATGTACGTTTCAGCAGCGGCAACCACCATATCTGCATGTAAGGACAATTCACATCCACCACCCAGTGTCATGCCGTGTGGGGCAGAAACAGTTGGAATAGAAGAATAACGCATACGCATCATTGTATCCTGAAACATTTTAATAGCCATATTAAGCTCATCATATTCCTGCTCAACCGCCATCATAAAAATCATACCGATGTTTGCTCCAACAGAGAAGTTCGCGGCTTGATTACCAACAACCAATCCTTGAAAATCTTTTTCGGCCATATCGATAGCCTTATTTAATCCTGCTAAAACATCACCACCGATAGTGTTCATTTTAGACTGGAACTCCACATTTAAAATACCATCGCCTAAATCTTCAACAACAACACCGCTGTTTTTAAATACTTCTTTAGATTTTCTAATGTTATCTAAAATGATAAATGAATCTTGCCCAGGAATTTTTTCAATGGATTTCGATGGAATATCGTAGAAATATGTGCTTCCTTCTTTTACGGTATAAAAAGAATCTTTACCACTGGCTTTCATATCTTGAACCCAAGCAGCAACTTCTAATCCTTCTGCCTTGATAAATTCAAGACCTTTTTCTAAACCAACGGAATCCCATATCTGGAAAGGGCCATGTTCCCAGCCAAAACCGGCTTTCATGGCATCGTCAATTTTATAAAGCTCATCTGTAATTTCAGGTATTCTATGAGAAACGTAAGCGAACAATTGTCCGAAACTCTTACGGTAGAATTCACCAGCTTTATCTTTTCCGCCAACTAAAACAGAAAAACGATCAACAACCTTATCAATTGTTTTCGTTAACTCTAAAGTGGCAAATTTCGCACTCTTTTTAGAACGATAATCCATCGTATCTAAATCAAGTGTCAATATTTCTGTTTTACCTTTATCGTCCTTAGATTTTTTGTAAAATCCTTGTCCTGTTTTACTTCCTAACCATTTATTTTCCATCATAGTGTCGATGAAACCTTGTAGTTTAAACAAATCGTGACGCTCATCGTCAGAACAATTATCGTAGATGCCATTAGCAACATGTACTAAAGTATCTAAACCAACCACATCAACAGTTCTAAATGTAGCAGACTTAGGTCTTCCAATTACGGGACCAGTTAACTTGTCTACTTCTTCAACTGTCATATCCATATCCTTAACCATGTGGAAAAGGCTTTGAATACTGAATATTCCTATTCTATTACCAATAAAAGCAGGCGTATCTTTAGCAACTACAGATGTTTTTCCTAAATACTTTTCACCATATCCATTTAAAAAACTTAAAACATCAGCATCCGTTTTTGGACCAGGAATGATTTCAAAAAGTTTTAAATAACGAGCTGGGTTAAAAAAGTGGGTACCACAAAAATGTTTTTGGAAATCTTCACTTCTTCCTTCAGACATAAATTTGATAGGAATACCTGAAGTGTTAGAGGTAATAAGTGTACCCGGAGTACGGTACTTTTCTAAGTTTTCAAAAACTTGTTTCTTGATATCTAAACGTTCAACAACAACCTCAATGATCCAATCTACTTTAGATACTTTAGAAATATCATCTTCCATATTACCAGTTGTAATACGGTTAGCAAATTTTTGGTGGTAAATAGGTGATGGTTTAGATTTTAACGCTGCCGCTAAAGAATCATTAACCATTCTATTACGAACAACCTTGTCTTGTAAGGTTAGACCTTTTGCTTTTTCTTTGTCGTTAAGTTCTCTAGGAACAATATCTAACAATAAAACCTCTACGCCAATATTTGCAAAATGACAGGCTATACCGCTACCCATAATTCCTGAACCAATTACCGCTACTTTTTTAATGTGCTTGTTCATGTACTTTATGCTGTATTAATTTGATAAGTTGTATTAAAATAATTTCTTGTCTGCAATTAATTTATTGATGGCATCTGTTACTTCAAAAAAGTTCGCTAATTTCTCTTCAGAAACCTCTTCTTTAACCGCCTCATTAAATCTTAGAACTGTATTTTTTGAATCGTTTCGTTTCTCTAATCCAAAATCAGTTAAATAAATAAGAACACCTCTGCCATCATTTGGATTCGGTTTTCTTAAAATTAAACCTTTCTGCTCCATGCTTTTCAAAATCCTAGAAAGACTAGTAGCTTCCATTCCCATTTTTGGACCTAATGAAGTTGAAGGTGTACCAGTTTTTGGATCAATGCTCAATAAAGTAAAGCCAACAGCCATAGTAGAATCAAAATTCTTTGCTTCTTCATTATACATTCTAGCTACCGCTTGCCATGTAGCTCTCAACGCATAATCTATCGTTGCTTCTTTCATACTAAATTAGTTGGATACCAAATATAAGAAAATTTATTATGCATGCATAATAAATTAATGTAATTTTTTAGTTACTCAGGTGTTACTAAAGTAATTAAGGTAGGCTTCTTTTAAGTTCTTAGCTAAAGCTTATAATATTGTGTAGAAATATACTAGGGGTAGAATTTTATAAAATCTAAATGTTTGTATGATTCTGATTTTAAATATTTTAATGAATAAAGACCATTAAATAAAATAAGCACTGAATAAAATATCATTGCTGAAATTCTGTCCAGTGCTTGTAACTGTTATCAAATATTTTAATTAAAACGAACAATTCTAATGTTCGTAAATATCATTATAAAGTGAAATATACTTTTCTTTAATAATTTTCCTTTTTAATTTTAAAGTAGGAGTAAGGTGACCACCTTCTATGCTCCAAGAATCTGGCGTAAGTCTAAACTGCTTTACTTTTTCCCATTTGGCAAATTTCTCGTTAGCTTCATCAATTTCTTGCTGGTATCTTGTTAATACCTGTTCGTTTCTAATTAATTGAGTATTATCAGAAATATTGATATTGTGTTTTGATGCCCATGCTTGTAGGAAATCAAAATCTGGCTGAATTAATGCCGCAGGCATTTTTTCACCTTCACCAACTACCATTATTTGCTCTATAAATCTAGATTGTTTAAAACGGTTCTCTAATAATTGAGGGGCGACATATTTACCGCCAGAGGTTTTAAACATTTCCTTTTTACGATCTGTGATTTTTAAGAATCCATCACTATCCAATTCTCCAATATCACCCGTTAGGAAATAGCCATCAACAATAACCTCCTTGGTTTTTGCTTCATCCTTATAATATCCCAACATAACTTGGGGTCCTTTGATACATATTTCTCCATCTGCAGCAATTTTCACCTCGGTTCTGTCAATAGGTTTACCAACACTACCTATTCTAAATCCGCCATCACGCATATCGTTTACAGAAATGACAGGAGATGTTTCAGATAAACCGTAGCCTTCCATTAATCCAAATTCAGCAGCATTGAAAATTCTTGATAATCTTGGCTGTAATGCGGCACTACCAGAAGCTATTAGACTAAGATTTCCACCTAGTCCTTCTTTCCATTTACTAAAAATCAGTTTACGTGCTATGGATAATTGCGTTTCATACCACCAGCCGTTTTGACCGTATGGTTCGTATTTTAAGCCTATTTCAACAGCCCAAAAGAATAGCTTCTTTTTTATTCCCGTAAGTTCTGTTCCTTTAGCGTAAATTTTATCATATACTTTCTCTAAAAGTCTAGGAACCGCAGTCATTACATGCGGACTAGTTTCTTTTAGGTTGTCGCTTATTTTTTCAAGAGATTCTGCATAGAATATTGTTACACCTCTAAATTGGTATAGATAGATTAACATACGCTCATACACATGGCATAAGGGTAAAAAACTTAATGCCTTTGTTTCTCCATCAACAATAGGAAAACGTTTAGAACTTTCAACTGCATTGCTTACCAAATTGGAATGAGATAGCATTACACCTTTAGGTCTGCCTGTGGTTCCCGAAGTGTAAATTAAGGTTGCTAAATCGTTAGGGTTAACCGCGTTCATTAACTCTTCAACTTCATGTTGGTTTGAAGTATCGGTACCTAATTCTAAAACTTTTTCCCAATTATCACAGTTAGATAGTTCATCAAAAGAATAAACATTTTCTAAACTTTTTACTTGATCTTTAATTGCAGTAACTTTTTCATATACCTCTCCACAAGAAACAAAGCAGAATTTAGCTTCAGAATGATTAAGAACATAGGCATAATCCACTTCTGAAATAGTAGGGTATACTGGTACATTTTGTGCACCTAACTGTAGTATGCCAATATCCATAATATTCCACTCCGTTCTATTGGTAAGTGATATTACGGCAATCTTGTCATTTGGCTTTACACCAAGACGTAAAAGACCACGACTAATAGCGTTAGCCTTGTTTATATATTCTTGAGTGGAGGTACTTATCCACGATCCATTTTTTTTTGACACCAATGCCTTATCTAAGGCATGCTTTTCTAGCTGATAATATGGAAAGTCAAAAAGACGGGTTACTTTTTGCATACTTGATTTCTAATAAGTATTGCAAAATAGCGAAAGAACTCGATATTTTAAAATTGTATTGTTAAATAAAATGCCATCTCATTACAATATCCACAATTATAGGACAACAACTTGTAAGTCCGTTATTTTAACCATTTGTCTACAATAAATTGTAATTGAACGTGTTATGTATACATCTTAATTGTTTGTAGGAAAATTCCTTATTCAATTTATTTAGGTTTGTATAAAGAATTTAAATCTCCCAAATCGTAGGAAATATGCAAAAAAACTACACGATTATTAATTATTTACGATCTATCGCACTTATGTATTTCACTTTTACAAGTTGGAACATGGATGCGCAATCAGAACCATTCAACTGCGATTTTAACGCTTATCTAATTCAATATAATGATATTTATGCGCTGGATTTAGCTTCTGGTAGTTCCTATCTTGTAGCTGAAAATATAACACCGGGCAATGTAAATGGTGTAGGGTATAATTCTACTGACGGTTTTCTATGGGGATATTTATCAACCCCATCAAGTACGATAGTGCGAATTGGAAACGATTATTCAGTTGAACAATATACTATTCCTGACTTGCCATCTGGTAACAAGTATGTTGGTGATATTTCAACAGATGGTGTTTATTATTTTAAAGCTGGTGGTTCTTCCTACTACAAAGTAGATATAAATCCAGAATCTGATACCTATTTAGAATACTTAGGAAAGTTTAGTTTAAGTCAAAGCTTATCTATTGCAGATTGGGCTTTTAACGCAGCCGATAATATGCTGTATACGGTAGAGGGCAAAACTAATACATTATATAAAATAGATCCAGAAACCGGGATTGTAAAGACCTTGGGGGTAGTTCCTATTCTTGAAGGATTAAGTTACACTTTTGGTGCCGTTTACTTTGATGTAGATGGTAATTTTTATATTTCTGCCAACCAAACTGGCTCTGTTTATAAGATTGATCAAGTTCAAAATATATCATTAGGTGTAATACAATCTAATATTTTTGCATTTGGTCCTGCAGCATCAAGTAATGATGGGGCACGTTGTCCTACGGCTCCTGTTCCGCAAGAAGATTGTTTAAATGGAGTTGACGATGATGGTGATGGGCTAGTAGATTGCGATGACCCTTCATGTTCTGGTGTTGCCGCTTGTCCTGTAATTGTAACTACTTCAAGTGCAAACAAAGGTGGTTTAGAGAGTAATGATAGATTAGCCAACTTAATAAGTAAGAGAAATTATAACAGAGCAAAAACGAACTATGTTTTTGATAAGTTAAATGCTAAAAAAATAGTAAAAAGCACTTTCTATGGATTAAGCGCTAAAACAGATGTCAATAATATTCCTTTAAATACACTGGTGCCTTTGGGTGTTGTTGGTGAAACAAGTACAATAGAATCATCTCCAAGCGATTTGTTAGATTTAACGAATGCTTCAGATATCTATTCTGTTGACTACCTAAATGGTACTGAAAATTTAGGGTCATTAATGGTAATTAAAACAGATAACAAGGTTTATGAGCATAGTAAGTTTATTTGTGATCGTTTTCTAGGAGCTCAATTGTTATCAGTTTCGAATATTCAATTACGAGAAAAAGATTTTATTAAATCAATTATTAAACAACCTGATGGTAGTCTTGAATTTGCATTGACATTTTCGGCAAGAGTAAATACAGATGAGAATTTCACAATAGAATCTCATTGGAATATTGATGCGTATGCAAGTGATACGGGATATTATAATTTTCAAGTATGGTCAAATTCGGTAGATGATCTTTTATTACTTGCCGATGAGATCTTAAATCTATTAGAGGTTAATTCAGAAATATCACAATACAATGGGTCTACACCACCGCCGGTATTTGTTAAGTCTGCCAGTTATAAGAACGGGGAAGTTTTGTTGAACCTAGTAAATAACAATAACTCTAAAAGTATAAATTTAGAAGGAGGTTTAAAACTTACGGAAACTAGTGGTACAGAAGTGTTAGGTGTGACTGCGGATGTTGATGGTTATTTAGATTCTGTTGCCTTAAAAACGGGAACATTGTTCGATTTGGGCTTTAGAATTAGCGCAGGTTTGGGCACAACACCAGATGATTTATTTGTAGCCGATGCACCATGGGGCTTAGATGATTCTGCAGAAGAAACAACTGTAGCTACTTATGAGGTATTACCTGCAGCCGGTCCGTATGTTGGTGATGGCTATCCTATAGAAAGAAATATAAAGTTACAAGGCTCTACTAGTAATTACTTGGGAGTATACCGTGCTTTGAATCCAAGATATACGGCAGTTGATTTAAGTGATTATAATAAAATAAGCTTTGAGGCAAAAGGAACAGGTAGCTTAGATGTGCAACTTATAAAGGGTGACGGTTCAATCTATAAAACAACTATTAGTTTAGAAAGTCAAATGGATGAATATACGTTATCTGACACAGATTTTAAAAATGATGTAAATGCGGGTACTGATTTCTCTGATATAAAAGTACTTTCTTTTAACCTTGTTGCGGAAAATGGGTATACAGAAGAAAAGTCTATGGAGCTACAAAATATAGATTTTCATAATCGTGAACCAGGTCAGGCTTTTGTGGATACTGATTTAAATAAATCTGTAGTATATCCAAATCCAATGGAAGAGAGTACGAGTTTATATTTTTACGAAGAAAATGCAGATAGCTATCAATTAGATATTTACTCTTTGAGCGGTAGATTACTTGGAAACCACCATATGGAGGGTGAAAGTATAGTAGGACAGAATGAAATAATTATAGAAAGAAAAGACCTATCTCCTGGGTTATACTTATACAAACTACAAAACTCTAATGAGAAAACATGGAGCGGTAGATTATTGGTTAGATAATACGTTTTGGTTGTAAAAAAAGCTATGTACCCCAGACATGGGAGTGCACAGCTTTTGTGTTTCTATAGTTTAAAGTGATTATTTCTGATTAACAATCCATTCTTTAGCATTTTTAAATGCTTCTAGCCATGGAGAAACTTCGTCGTTTCTGTCTGTTGGGTAATTTGCCCAGTTCCATGGAAAAATAGAACGTTCAATATGTGGCATAGTTACTAGATGGCGACCCGTTTTATCACAAAGCATAGCGGTATTGAAATCACTACCATTAGGGTTTGCCGGATAACCTTCGTAACCATATTTAGCTACAATATCATAATTCTCTTCTGATTGTGGTAAACTGAATTTACCTTCCCCATGAGAAATCCACACGCCAAGTTTACTTCCTTCTAAAGATGAAAGCATAACTGAATTGTTCTTTTGTATTTCTACAGAAGTAAAATTACTCTCGTGTTTATGAGAATCGTTATATGTCATTTTTCCATGAGACTCGTGTTCCGGATTGATCAGGTCTAATTCCATGAACAATTGACACCCATTACAAATACCTACAGATAATGTGTCTGGTCTAGCAAAGAAGTTTTTAATAACTGTATTTGCTTTTTCATTGTATTTAATGGCGCCTGCCCATCCTTTTGCGCTACCAAGAACATCAGAGTTAGAGAACCCGCCAACGGCACCCAAAAATTGAATATCCTGTAGATTCTCACGACCAGATATTAAATCGGTCATATGAACATCCTTAACATCAAACCCAGCTAAATACATGGCATTTGCCATTTCACGCTCAGAGTTACTTCCTTTCTCTCTAAGAATCGCGGCTTTTGGTCGCGTTCCGTTTGTTGTTTCAGAACGATTAGGTAAAATAATAGCTGCAGAATTCAAGAAATTGTACTGTAAAGGTTGAACCTTATAATTCTCGAATCTATCCTTCGCTAAGCCTTTTTCGGTCTGTTGATTATCTAGTAAATATGATGTTTTAAACCAAGTATCTCGTAAAGTTTCTATGTTAAGTCCCATTTCCATACCATTATTTCTAACAGTAAGTGTAGCTTCATTTATAACTGTACCTATTTTCTTAGCTTCAATATTTTTAGATGCAAAAATTGACTCAATGCTATCATCTTTCGCTTGCAACACGATACCTGCATTTTCAGAGAACAAAACTTTAATTGTATCAGCTTCACCTAAACTTGTTAGGTCAAGGTTTGCGCCTAAGTTAGTGTCAGCAAAACAAAGTTCTAATAAAGTAGTAATCAAACCACCAGAAGCAACATCGTGTCCAGCAACAATTTTATCTTCTTTAATTAAATCTTGAATAGTATTGAATGCCGTTTTAAAATATGCGGAGTCAGTAATTGTAGGAGTCTCGTTACCAATACTATTTCTAGTTTGTGAAAAAGATGAGCCACCTAGTTTGAAACTGTCTTTAGATAAATTGATATAATAGATTGACCCAGCATTTTTCTGTAAAACTGGCTCAACTACTTTTGTAATATCACTACAATTACCAGCAGCAGAAATAACTACGGTACCTGGAGATATAACATCACCATCTTTATATTTTTGCTTCATGGAAAGCGAATCCTTTCCTGTAGGAACGTTAATTCCTAAATCGATAGCAAAATCTGAAACTGCTTGTACAGCAGTATATAAACGGGCATCCTCTCCTTCGTTTTTACATGGCCACATCCAGTTAGCAGATAGGGAAACAGACGCTAGTCCGTCCTTAAGTGGAGCCCATACAAGATTGGTCAAAGATTCTGCAATACTATTTTTACTACCTGCGGCAGGGTCAATTAAAGCAGAAATAGGGGAGTGTCCAATACTTGTGGCAATACCTTCTTTTCCTTTGAAGTCTAAAGCCATAACACCACAATTGTTCAGAGGTAATTGTAAGGGACCAACACATTGTTGTTTTGCAACACGTCCGCCCACACAACGGTCAACTTTGTTGGTAAGCCAATCTTTACTGGCTACGGCTTCCAATTGAAGAACGGCATCTAGATAATCATGGAAAAACTCTAAAGAATAATCTGCATTAGCATAGTTACGAGCTATTGTGCTATCTGTCATTATAGTTTTTGGAGAGCTACCAAACATATCAGATAGCGCTAAGTCCATAGGTTTTGCACCATTAGTCTTAGATTCGAACGTAAAGCGGTCATCACCGGTAACATCACCAACTTCATACATAGGCGAGCGTTCACGGTCTGCAATTCGTTTTAATAAATCCACATTTTTTTTACCGATAACAAGACCCATGCGTTCTTGAGATTCGTTACCAATTATTTCTTTGGCAGATAGGGTAGGGTCACCAACAGGTAACTTGTCTAAATCTATTTTTCCTCCTGTTTCTTCTACTAGTTCAGACAAACAATTTAGGTGTCCGCCAGCACCATGATCATGAATAGAAACGATAGTATTTACATCACTTTCTACCATGCCACGAATAGCATTCGCAGCTCTTTTTTGCATTTCAGGATTTGAACGTTGAACAGCATTCAATTCTATTGCAGAACTAAATTCGCCTGTATCTGCACTAGAAACAGCAGCACCCCCCATACCTATTCGGTAATTGTCGCCACCTAGAATTACGATTTTGTTACCAGTTTCAGGTTTGTCTTTTATAGCTTGTTCAACTTTCCCATAACCAATACCACCAGCTTGCATGATTACTTTATCATAACCTAATCTTCGTTGACTGTGCGTAGCCGAAGTCTTATTTTCTTCTGATGAATCGAAGGGAGTTGAAGCTTCGTCATATTCAAACGTAAGTACCGAACCAGAAATTAATGGTTGACCGAATTTATTTCCAAAATCAGAAGCACCGTTAGATGCTTTGATTAAAATATCCATCGGAGTCTGGTATAACCAATGCCTTTCTTTCATTCCTTTTTCCCAAGGTCTTTCTTTTTCTAAACGAGAATAGGCTGTCATGTAAACAGCTGTTCCTGCTAAAGGAAGAGAGCCTTTGCCACCAGCTAAACGATCACGGATTTCGCCACCTGCACCAGTTGCAGCACCATTGAAAGGCTCAACAGTAGTTGGGAAGTTATGTGTTTCCGCTTTTATGGAAATAACCGAATCAAACTCTTTTTCTTGATAAAAATCAGGTTTATCTGCTGTTTTAGGAGCAAATTGAACCACTTTTGGTCCTTTTACAAAAGCAACATTGTCTTTATATGCGGAAACTATATCGTTAGGAAACTCCTGTGATGTCTTTTTAATAAGTTTAAAAAGTGAGCTTGGCATTTCTTTACCATCAATGACAAAAGTGCCATTGAATATTTTGTGTCTACAATGTTCTGAGTTCACCTGACTAAAGCCGAATACTTCAGAGTCAGTTAATTTGCGACCTAATTTATTGCTGAGGTTTTCAAGGTAATCTACTTCCTCGTCATTTAGAGCTAATCCTTCTTGTTGATTAAAAGCGGCAATGTCCTCAATATTCAAAATAGGTTTTGGAGCTACATGAATATCAAATATCTCTTGGCTTAAAGAATCATATTTCTGAGAAATCATAGGGTCAAACCCTGTAAATTTTTCCTCAATAGCATTGAATTCTTCAATTCTAATTATGCCAGCAACACCCATATTCTGGGTAATTTCTGTAGCATTTGTACTCCATGGAGTAATCATGGCAGCTCTTGGACCAACAAAAAAGGCGTCTAGAGACGCCGCATTTATTTTAGGTTGGTTGCCAAACAACCATATAAGTTTACTTATATCTTCTGATGAAAGTTCCTTAGCGGTCTGTACCGCAAAAACCTTTTTGCTAGGTTCCCCAAAAAAGTGAATCATTATAGTGTGTCTGGTATTGATTTTTAAAGTACAAAATTAAGGTTTTACTAGTTAAGATTTACGGGAAATTGAAACACTTTTAAACAGCAATTGTTAATGAAATTAGTGTGATTTTGTTTTACCTTTATCACCAAAGATAATTAAGTTATATAAAGTGTTACTTTATGGTATTAAAATTAGATTTTTGTAATAAATGCTATAATAGTATGTTTGTTAGACTGAAGTTAATTTTGGTTATTAATTAGTGAATTTGTTGATATTAGAAAAGTAAAAAAGAATGGCAAAGCAAAAAAATGATACACAAGCACTTGAATATTGTATGGATATGATTGGCGGAAAGTGGAAACCTGTTATTCTTTATCATATATCAAAAGGAACAAATCGTTTTAATAAGCTTTTTACTGAAATAGAAGGGATTAATCGCCAAATGCTTAGTAAGCAGTTAAAGTCTTTGGAGCGGGCTGGAATACTTGATCGTACATTGTATGGGGAAATTCCACCAAGGGTAGAATATACGTTGACACCATTAGGGAAATCATTGCTTCCGGTCGTTAAGGCAATGACTAGTTGGGGGCAAAAACAAATGGAGAAGAAAGTAGAAATACCAGTGGCGCCAGAAGTTCAAAAAAATCAGCAATTGCCACTTTTTTAAAACTATAATACTAACTTCTTATAGTTTATAAATGTGGATTTTATGACCTTATAAAATACTATTACCATAAAATAGAGTGCTCAGGTTTTGAATTAGATAAAAATTGGTTGTTTACGCACGCATAACGGTCAATTTATGTAACTTTTAGCAACTAATTCAAAAAACCACCATGAAACAAAAAACAACACTATGTACTTTTGCATGCTGTTTATTAGCCTTTAGTAGCTTGTATTCACAAAAGAAAAGATCAAACAAACAAATTGAAAAATTAAAAACGGAAGTCGCAGCCATTGTAGAGGAGAATAAAAAACAATCTCAAGTAATGGTAGACAAGATTTTTAGTTTTTCTGAACTAGGATTTCAGGAAATAGAATCTTCTAAATATTTGACCGGAATTCTTGCTGAGAACGGATTTGAAATTGAAAATTCCATTTCAGGTATTCCTACAGCATGGTTTGCTACTTGGAGTAATGGCGAAGGACCTACAATTGCTTTGGGTAGCGATGTGGATTGTATACCAAAAGCCTCTCAATATCCAGGCGTGGCTTATCACAAGCCCATTGTAGAAGGTGCTCCAGGACATGGCGAAGGTCATAATTCCGGTATACCAATGAATATTTCTTCTGCACTGGCAGTGAAGAAAATTATGGAACGTGAAAATATTGGCGGTACATTACTAGTTTGGCCAGGTATAGCCGAAGAATTGGTAGCTGCAAAAGCATGGTATGTAAGAGATGGTCGTTTTGATGATATCGATATGTGCATTTTTACTCACGTAGGTAATAATTTAGGTGTGTCTTACGGACCTACAAGAGGTACAGGTTTAATATCTGTAGAATATGCTTTTGATGGCGAAGCGGCACATTCTGCTGGGTCACCATGGAGAGGTAAGAGTGCTTTAGATGCTGCGGAGTTAATGAATGTTGCTTGGAATTACAAAAGAGAACATTTACATCCTTTAAAACGTTCTCACTCTATTTTTACCGATTCGGGAGATCAGCCCAATGTAGTGCCTTCTAAAGCGGCTATTTGGTTTTATTTTAGAGATATAAAATATGAGGGAATCATGGAAATGTATGCTATGGCAAATGATATGGCCAAAGGAGCGGCATTAATGACTGGTACTACTATGACCTCTAAAGTTTTGGGTACGGCATGGCCACGTCATTATAATAAGGTGATTGCAGAGACCATGTATTCAAATATTAAAGAAGTGGGCTTGCCAGATTGGTCAGAAGCTGATCAAAAATTAGCAAAAGCTGTGCAGGCAGAAGTAAATTCAGAAAAAATAGAAGGTTTACCTTTAGAATTAGATGATTTAGGACTTCCGGTTATTGAACCGATTAGTGGTGGTTCAGATGATATTGGAGATGTTTCTTGGAAAGTGCCTACGGTTACGTTGAGGTATCCATCTAACATTCCTGGATTACAAGGTCATCATTGGAGTAATGCTATTGCTATGGCAACTCCAATTGCGCATAAGGGAGTTGTAGCAGGGGCAAAGGTAGAGGCAATGACAATAATAGACTTTTTGTTGAAGCCGGATTTAATGAAAGGTGCGTGGGATTATTTCAATAATGAACAACAGAAAGATACTAAGTATCAACCTATGATTTCTGAAAGTGATATGCCCCCTATATATTTAAACAAGGATAAGCAAGACCAGTTTAGACCAGCTTTGGAGAAATTCTATTATGATGAAACGAAATATGATACGTATTTGGAGCAATTAGGAATTGAATATCCAACATTGAAAGAATAGGTCTTTTAATTGTAAGTATTAAAAAAGCCTTTAGGTTCATATGAACTGAAAGGCTTTTTTTGTTGATTAAAAGTATGTCTTAAATACTCTTCTCTAATAATGCCATAAAGAAGCCATCATAACCACTCTTAGAAGCGTATATCTTTTTGTCTTTTACCAAAGTGAAATCTTTACCTTCTTCAGACTTTAAAAAAGACTGTACTTGGTGACTGTTTTCTTGAGGTAGAATAGAACAAGTAGCGTAAACCATCTTTCCGCCTGGTTTTACAATTTTACTATAGCTTCTTATGATTTCTGCTTGCGTTTTTACAATTTTATCTAAAAACTCCGGTTGCATCTTCCATTTAGAATCTGGGTTTCTTCTTAAAACTCCTAATCCCGTACATGGAGCATCAATAAGAACTCTATCTGCGCTACCGTATAGCTTCTTGTATACTTTACTTGACTCTATTTCTCTTACTTCAATATTGTGAGCACCATTACGTCTTGCGCGCCTTTTTAATTCCTTTAATTTACTTCCGTAAATATCCATTGAAATTAATTGACCTTTATTTTCCATTAATGCTGCAAGGTGAAGAGATTTTCCACCCGCACCTGCACATGTATCAACAATACGTTGACCTGGTTCAACATCCAAAAATTCAGAGACTAATTGAGAAGAGGCATCTTGAACCTCAAACATTCCATTTTTAAATGCTTGGGTTACAAATACATTTGCTCGTTCAACTAATTTTAATGCAGAAGCATACCCTTTAATCGGCTCAGCCACAATATTTTCATCTAAAAGAGCTTTACGCAATTCTTCTTTAGTAGTTTTTAATGTGTTAGTACGCAAAATAACTTCCGCAGGTACGTTAAGTTTAGCTATTTCTTCTGTCCATAATTTATCGCCCAAAGCTTTTTCACCTAAATCATCGATCCAATCAGGAATAGCTTCCCTGAATTTTCTAATTTGAGAAAGTTCGTCAAATTTACCTTTGATTCTTCTTTCGGGTGTTGGTTCAATTTGTTTCCAATCTGGTAGGCTTATACCTTTCAATACTGCCCATACTGCCCAAATACGAAATAAATCTGGTCTGCTAAATGGAGCTTTGACTTCTGCTATTTCTGTGTACAAACGCTTGTATCGTACTATTTCATAAGTAGTTTCAGCTATAAAGCCACGGTCACGTGCTCCCCAACGTTTATCATAACGCAGCACTTTTTGAACAACCTTGTCGGCATATTCGTTTTCATTGAAGATTAGGTTTAGACCATCGATTACGGCAAAAACCAGATTTCTATGTAATTTCATTAGTATTATTTACTTGATAGGAAGATTTCATGTCATTACCTCATTTTAAATAAGTTAAAATGATTTTCGTCTTCCAAAAATTTAGGCTGCAAAGGTATTGTTTTAGAAGTGATTCCATTTATTTTTGAGGAACTTTATACTATAATCATATGCGTTATATTTTTCTTCTTACAGTTTTAATAGTTTCTTGCTCAGAACAACAAAAACCTAGGACATTTACTTCTGTAGGAATTGAAACGATTTATACCGATTCAATTAGTATTCGCGCTATTGAACTCATGGGGAATAGTTTAGCCTTTGCTGCAAATAAAGGTACATTTGGTTCGGTTGATTTAACTACAGATAAGGTCCGTGCAAATATTGAAAAATACCATACAAGCTTACCTGCATTTAGGGCAGTAGCACATACCGCAAATGATTTTTTCATGCTATCTATAGAATCTCCTGCTCTTCTGTATAAAACAGGAGTTAATGGGCGAATGGAGTTGGTGTACAAAGAAGAAGGCGAAGGTGTGTTTTATGATGCAATGACCTTTTTAAATGATTTAGATGGTATTGCCGTAGGTGATTCTGTTGATGGTTGTTTAAGTGTTATCATGACATCTGACGGGGGAAATTCATGGTCAAAATTGCCTTGTTCAAAATTACCTGAAGGTATAGAAAGCGAGGGGGCATTTGCAGCAAGTAATACTAATATTGAGACGGTAGGGGAGAATATTTGGATTGCTACGACCTCTGGGCGTGTTCTTTTTTCTCCGGATAAAGGCAACTCATGGGAGTCTTTTCAAACTCCAATACGTAACGAAGAGCCAACGGAAGGTATCTATTCTATTGATTTTAATGACAAAAATATTGGCTTTGCCATTGGCGGAGATTACACAAACCCGGATAATACAACAGCTAACAAGGCAATTACAAAGGATGGAGGGAAAACTTGGAATCTTTTGGCAGACGGTCTAGAGCCTGGTTACAAAAGTTGTGTTCAGTTTGTACCGGGTACACAAGGAAACGGTCTAGTTGCTGTAGGTTTTACAGGAATATCTTATTCATCAGACATGGGTAAAAGTTGGAAAGAACTAACTAAAGAATCCTTCTATACCATTCGTTTTCAAAATGACACCATAGCTTACGCCGCGGGTAAAAACCGTATTTCTAAACTAGTATTTAACTAATTATTTGCCACCTTTATTTTGGCGATATTGCTTCATTAATTGACGCTTGAACTCTTCTTCTGATCGTAATAATAAAAGTGTTTTCTTAGCTGAGATAACTTTACTTACTTTTTTAAGAAAGTCATTATCCAATACCTCTTCTTCCTCTTCAATTTGCATATGAAGTGCTAGTAATTTTTCAGACTCTATTTCAGAAAGCGAGTCGGCATCTTTTATTTTGCTCTTTATTTGATGATGGCTCTTTTTGCGTAAAGCATTTCTTTTTTCTTGATATTCATTATAAACAGGCCAAAACTCTTGAGCTTCTTTACTGCTTAGTGAAAGTTTTTCAGTAATGAAAGCTACTTTTAAAGTGTTTATTTTTTCCCAATCTTGGTTTCTTTGTCCAAAGGATATGGTAGATACAAATAGAAATATGATTATTGCAAGTTTATTCATTGTCTTCAATATTTAGTTCATCAAAATCACTTATATTTTCATTCAAGTAATCAAGAAGGTTATCACTATCAATAGGGGAGCTTAAAAAGTCTGAAAATTCAGTATTGGTTACTGGCAATACTTCAGCTATTTCATAAGATGATAACTCAAAATCATTATTTTCAAAATAGGCTTCAATATCGGTATTGGCTAAATCATTAAAACTTAATTCCTCTGCGTTGCTCCAGTTATAATTTAAGGCAATTATAGCAATAGCGGCAATTGAAGCGGCTACGGCTACTATTTTCTTAATAGAAAAAAGAGGTATTACTTTGGGTTCGGCATTTAACTTTTCTTGTAATGACTTATTGAACGATTCAAAATAATTATCTGGTACCTTAAATGCACTATCCTTGGGAATAGTACTTTCGGTTTTAGATAATTTTTCCATTAATTTATCCTCAAAACTATCAAAATAGTCTTCTGGAGTTTTAAACGGATTTTTATTTTTTTTGTTCATGATACTAGTTTGACACTCAATTATATAAAAGGTTTAATCTTCCTTTAAATACTGTTCAATTTTTTTTACGGCTAAGTGATACGATGCTTTTAGTCCACCTACTGAAGTATCTAATATTTTTGAAATCTCTTCATATTTTAATTCTTGAAAATATTTCATATTAAATACTAGTTTTTGTTTTTCAGGAAGTGTAGCTATGGCTTTTTGAAGTTGAAGTTGAATTTCATCTCCCTCAAAATATACATCAGCTTCTAGATTAGATACCAAACGTTCTTGGTAATCAGTATCTGAAACGCCTTGTAGCTTTGCTCTTTGTTTTATAAAGTTTAAAGCCTCGTTGGTGGCAATTCTATACATCCAAGAAAAAAGTTTACTATCTCCTTTAAATCCGTCTATATTTTTATAGACTTTTATAAAGGTATTTTGTAAAACATCATCAGCATCATCGTGATTTAAAACAATACTACGTATTTGCCAATACAAGCGCTCTTTGTAAGTATTTACCAATACTTCAAAAGCTTGAGCTTGTTTGCTCTTTGATTTTAAATCTAATACTAATGTTTCCTCTTCAATCACTTAAAACTGAGGTTTGTTTATTGTAAGACCATGAAGTTAGAGAAAGGTTTAATTGCTTCTAATTTTAACCTATTTTAAGGGAATAAGATACGTGTTTAAGCCAACGATTGCATCTGTACTAGTTTCTTGTATGTACCATTAAGCTCTAAAAGTTCAGCATGAGTACCTTGTTCAACAATCTCTCCCTTTAAAAGCACTACAATGGTATCTGCATTTTGAATGGTAGAAAGTCTGTGAGCAATGACAATAGACGTTCTGTTTTTCATCATTTTTTCAAGAGCATCTTGAACCAGACGTTCGCTCTCAGTGTCCAGAGCAGAAGTAGCTTCATCCAATATCATTATTGGAGGATTTTTTAATACCGCTCTAGAAATGGATAAGCGCTGTTTTTGTCCACCACTTAATTTATTGCCGCTATCACCAATGTTGGTATCGTAGCCTTTAGGTAGGTCCATTATAAAAACATGTGCATTTGCAATTTTAGCGGCTGCAATAATTTCTTCATCGGTTGCATTTTCTTTTCCTAATCCGATGTTGTTTTTAACGGTATCATTAAATAAGATAGAGTCTTGTGTTACAAGACCAAGTAAACCACGAAGCGATTTTTTACTAAGGTTTTTAATGTTATTTCCGTCAATACTAATATCACCTTCATTAACATCGTAAAATCTAGTTACGAGATTAGCAATAGTACTTTTACCGCTACCAGACTGTCCGACCAAAGCGACCGTTTTACCTTTCTCTACAGTAAGATTGAAATTTTTTAAAACATACTCATCTTCATATTTAAATGAGATATTATTTATAGAAACCTCATTGTTAAATGTTTCTTGATGAATTGGATTATCAATTTCCGATATCGGATTCTCGGTCTCTAAAACTTCTAATACACGTTCTGCCGCTGCGTTACCCTTCTTGACACTATACGAAGCTTTGCTTATAGATTTGGCAGGCGTTAGTATCTGATACGACAATGCCATATATGTTATAAAGAGTTCGGCTTCAAGTGTTTTATCTACAAGTACCATTTGCCCTCCATACCAAAGAATGACTCCTATAGCAGCAATACCAAAAAATTCACTTGTCGGTGATGCTAAATTTTGTCTATTAAGCAGGCTATTTGAAAAATTAAAAAATCTTTTAGTGGACGCTTGGAATTTCTTGGCGAATACCGATTCCGCATTAAAGGCTTTGATGACTCGTAAACCGCCTAAAGTTTCTTCTAATATGGATAAGAAATACCCTTGTTCATTTTGAACCTTGTCAGATTTTCGTTTTAGAGATTTACCGATTAATGAAATTAAAAATCCTGAAACCGGAAGAAATAGAAATACAAATAATGTTAATTTCGGACTAATAGCTAACATGGCTATAATAGTAAAAATGATTGTAAGTGGTTCTCTTACAATCAGTTCTAATATTGATAAAAAGGAATGTTGTATTTCTAATACATCGGATGTTATGCGGGCAATAGTATCACCTTTTCTTTTTTCAGAATAATAAGATATAGGAAGTTCTATTGTTTTGTCATATAATTCATTTCGTAAATCTTTAAGTACACCATTACGCAGAAATGTAATAAAGTACATGGCTAAGTAATTAAAAAGATTCTTTAGAAGAAACATCGTAATTATCAATCCTACCATTAGCATAAGTACTTCGCCTGGATCGCTATGCTCGCTTCGTTCGGTAACATAAAAGTTTAAAGAGTCGGTAACAAAATCCTTTAAATCAGAAATACCATTCCATTTTGGTTTGATGTATATTTTTTCTGTTTGATTAAAAAGCACGTTCAACATTGGAAATAATGAAATCATCGCCAAAGTTGAAAACAATGCATAAAAGACGTTAGATATAATATTTAAAATAGCATATATCTTGTAAGGCTTCGCAAAGCGAAGAATCTTTTTGAAATAGTTCATTAAGCTAAATTAAGCTCAGCAAGAATGCTCTTGACCTTATTGTCAAGTTCTGCTGCTACTTTTTTATAATCTTCAGTTTTTTCTAATTTCGTATTTGTACTGATGTAGAATTTCACTTTAGGTTCTGTTCCACTTGGTCTCGCTGCTATTCTAGTACCATCTTCTGTTTCGTAAATTAAAACGTTAGATTTTGGAATATCAATAGTCTTTTCTTCGCCAGTCAATACATTTTTCGCAATTGAAGTATTATAATCTTCAATCCATTTTACTTTAGAACCAGCAACAGATTCCACCGGATTTTCTTTAAAGTCTTTCAGCATTTGCTTAATTTCTTCTGCACCACTAATACCTTTTTTGGTAATAGAAACTAAATGTTCTTTATAAAAACCATAATCAACATAACATTGAATTAAGTCTTTGTAAAAAGAACTACCATTAGCTTTGGCCTGACTAGCAATTTCACAAGCCAATAGGGTAGAGGTAACCGCATCTTTATCACGAACAAAATCGCCTACCATATAACCAAAGCTCTCTTCGCCACCTCCAATAAAGTCAGATTCTGGGAAATCTTTGATCATTTTACCAATCCATTTAAATCCGGTAAGTGCAGTTTTAAATTCTACTCCGTATGCTTTAGCCATAGCCTCCATCATTGGGGTAGATACAATTGTTGTTGCAATAAATTCATTTCCTTTAAAACCTTTTTCTTTTCTCTTTTCAAGAAGGAATTTTGTCATTAAAACCATAGCTTGGTTTCCGTTAACAATTTCCATTTTACCTTCAAGATTACGAACAGCTATTCCTAAACGGTCACTATCTGGATCAGTACCTACAACCATGTCTGCACCAATTTCTTCAGCTTTTTTAACAGCCATTGAAAGCGCTTCTGGTTCTTCTGGGTTAGGAGACTTTACCGTTGGGAAGTTTCCGTCTGGTTTTGCTTGCTCCTCAATAATAGTTACGTTTTCATACCCACCACGTTTAAGAACTTCTGGTATAGCGGTAATTGAGGTGCCGTGAAGCGAAGTAAAAACGATTTTGAAGTCATCTTTGCCGTCAGCATTAAAATTTCCTGCGTCTACAGACTGTGCTATAAAAGCTTCGTCAACCTCTTTATCAATTACTTGTATTAGGTTTTCATTCGCTTTAAACTTTATATCCTCAATATTGAGTGAATTAATTTCAGCAATAATTTTACCATCCTGTGGTGGTACAATTTGTCCGCCATCGGTCCAATACACTTTATACCCATTATATTCTGGTGGGTTATGCGATGCAGTTAAAACAATACCTGCGTGACAATTTAAATGTCTTACCGCAAAAGAAAGTTCTGGGGTAGTACGCAAATCTGAGAAAAGGTATACTTTAATATTATTGGCAGAAAATACTTCGGCAACAGTTCTTGCTAGAGTATCACTATTGTGGCGACAATCAAAAGCGATTACCACTTTGATTTCTTCATTCTTATATACTTCATTTAAGTAGTTACTTAAACCTTGTGTGCTTTTACCTAATGTGTATTTATTAATTCGGTTGGTGCCAACACCCATAACACCTCTCATACCACCTGTACCAAACTCCATATTTTTGTAAAAACGGTCGTTCAATTCCTCTTTATCATTAGCGATAAGATGTTCAATTTCTTTTTTAACAGCTGGGTCAAAAAAATCGGTAAGCCAGCTTTTTGCAGTTTCTAGGATATTATCCATTGGTTTATAGTTTTATGTGCAATTAAGTTAGTGAGAATTTTACTATTGTAAAAGAGTCATATTTATTTCTTCAGAAACAATATATCTTTTTTCTTCCTTCTTAGAACGTATTAGTATTTCGCCAAGAAATCCAGCTAAGAACAACTGTGTTCCTATGACCATGGCTATCAGTGAAATATAAAATTGTGGTCGGTCTGTTATCAATCTTCCAAATTTGTTTATGAATAATTTATCTATACCTAAATAGATAGCAAATCCGAATCCGATTAAGAACATTAAAACACCTAATGCACCAAATAAATGCATTGGGCGTTTACCGAATCTAGATACGAACCATATGGTTAGTAAGTCTAGAAAGCCATTTATGAAACGTTCCATTCCAAATTTTGTTTTACCGTATTTACGAGCTTGATGTTTTACAACTCTTTCCCCAATTTTAGAAAAGCCTGCATTTTTAGCAAGCACAGGTATGTAACGGTGCATTTCGCCCGATACTTCAATATTTTTTACTACATCTTTAGCGTAAGCTTTTAGACCACAATTAAAATCGTGCAAACGAACACCTGAAGTTTTTCGTGCTGCCCAATTAAATAATTTTGAAGGGGTGTTTTTAAAGATGATAGAATCGTAGCGTTTCTTTTTCCAACCAGATACCAATTCATAACCTTCATTGGTTATCATATTGTATAACCCAGGTATTTCTTCTGGGTTATCTTGTAAATCGGCATCCATTGTAATAATAACATCGCCGCTAACGGCTTTAAAACCTGCATGTAGTGCCTGTGATTTTCCAAAGTTGCGTGAAAAATGAATTCCTTTTACGGCTGGGTTTTCTTTAGATAGATTCGCAATAATTTTCCAAGAGGTATCTGTGCTGCCGTCATCAACAAATAATATTTCATAAGAATAATGATTGGATTGCATTACGGATACAATCCAATCATGAAGTTCTTTAAGTGATTCTTCTTCGTTAAGTAACGGAATTACTATAGATAATTGCATGCGCGACTTCTGGTATTGTCTCCAAAAATACTACAATTACTTAGTATTAATAAGCAGCTTCTTCTTTTTTCAAGATTAAACCAGCAATTAAACTAATAACCAAGGCAATAAGAACGTTAATTATTAAGCCCACTGGGTACATAACCCAAGCCAAACCTTTTTGCATTTCTATACCTTGATCTATTTGCTCTTCGGTAAGACTAGGATTATCTTTCATGGCTTTTATCTTCCCTATTTCATAAACTTTATCTAGATAATCTGGTTCTATGAAATTAGATTGTATGAAAAACCATAATAGACCAACTATACCAGCTATTAATGCTACACCGGCTCCAACCTTTAAAGCTTCTGAAATAGTCAAAAGTCCACCGCCAGCTTTTTTAAATTGGATTATTGCCATTACAATTCCGATAGCCAGTATTAATATCTGGATTAGTTGTATTGATGTCACTTGCTCATAATGCATATTCGTTACAAAAAGCATTACTGCAAAAACAACACCCACAAGACCTGTAAGTAAGCCGTAATTCAATGCAAATTTTCCTGTTTTTGGTTCAATTTCTTCCATGATTTTTATAGTTTATAGGTTGATTTATATATTAGTATTGTGAAGGTATCATTTGTTACACATGCAATAAAATTTAATTTTAGTATTTTTTTTACTATTCTAATTGCCTATTTATATTATTTCACTATTTTTGCAGCCTTAAAATGAGTGCCCGTCGGAATGGGTGCGTTAAAGTTTTTAAAATGAAAAAAGATATACACCCAGAAAATTATAGGATAGTGGCCTTTAAGGACATGTCTAACGAAGAGGTATTTTTAACAAAATCAACAGCTGATACTAAAGAGACTTTAGAAGTTGAAGGTGTTGAGTATCCTTTAGTAAAATTGGAGATTTCAAGAACCTCTCACCCTTTTTACACTGGTAAAGCAAAATTCTTGGATACAGCTGGTCGTATCGACAAGTTCAAGAACAAGTACAAGAAATTTTCAAAAGAAGAGAAAAAAGAAGAAACAAAAGAGCAAGAATAGTTCTTTTAATTCTTTATTGAATATAGCGCCTTCGAAATTTTCGAAGGCGTTTCTTTTTCCTTTAACTTTTAAATAAAGGAAGTTATCCATTATATATAGATGATCTAGGGATATTTGTTAATTTTGAAAAAAATCATCTAGTATGAACTTTATTCTTTTTGATGGTCCTCGCAGAGATCATCTATTACCTTTCACTTTCACACGACCAGTTTCGGAAATCCGTGTAGGTATTATGACTTTAAAGGAGCGTTGGGAGGCTTATTTAAAAGTTTCAGTTTCTTCTTTGACCGAAGAATATTTAAGTATAAAATATCCAGTTAATTTAGAAGAATCTAATGTTTTTATAGACGCTTCGGTATTACCATCGAACGAGTTGCTAAAAGCGGTTAAAGCTTTGCGAGCGGGCGAAAGGTTAATGTCAGGCGAATTGATAATTGCTTATTTAGCTGCAGTTTCTAAAAGTGCAGATGAATTAAGTGATTTTGATGTAGTTGAATTTGAAGGTGGTCTTGTTCAAATCAATAACACCTGGGATATTTTTGATAAAAATGCTACCATTTTACAGTCAGATTTCGATTTTATTACAAAAGGTAGAAAGAGTCAACCTATATCCAGTACAAATCAATTAATTCATCCGGAACGTATTTTCCTTGAAGAAGGAGCTAAGGTTGAATTTAGTATTCTAAACGCTACAGACGGTCCTATTTATTTAGGAAAAAACTCTGAAATATGGGAAGGTAGCTTAATTCGTGGGGGTTTGGCACTTTGTAATAATGCTATTATTAAAATGGGCGGTAAACTTTATGGCGCAACTACTATTGGTCCATATAGTAAGGTATGTGGAGAAGTTAGTAACTCGGTAATTTTCGGGTATTCAAGTAAGGGCCATGAAGGGTATTTGGGCAATGCCGTATTGGGAGAATGGTGTAATATAGGCGCAGATTCCAATAATTCTAACCTTAAGAATAATTATGCAAAAGTTCGTTTGTGGGACTATGCAACCGAACGCTTTGAGCAAACAGGTTTGCAGTTTTGTGGACTAATGATGGGTGATCATAGTAAAACGGCAATTAATACAATGTTTAATACTGGTACTGTAATTGGAGTAAATTCTAATATTTATGTACCAGGGTTTCCAAGAAATTTTGTACCAAGTTTTAGTTGGGGTGGTGCATCTGGGTTTACGGCTTATCAACCTGCAAAAGCATTTGATGCTGCTAAAGTAATGATGGCTAGAAGAGGGGTGGAGTTTAATGATGTTGAAGCGGATATTCTTACCCATGTATTTGAGATAACTAAAAAATGGAGGAAGTATTAAGTATTTAAAACTGTAATACAGTTAGTTAAGCTTTTTTAGCTTGATTAAGTTTAAGTATTTTTGCACTCTCAAAGAGATTATTAGATGAAGAAGAAAGTGGCTTTTTACACTTTAGGATGTAAGTTGAACTTTTCGGAGACTTCTACCATAGCCCGTAATTTTACAGATGAAGGTTTTGAAAGGGTAGATTTTTCGGAAGAAGCAGATATGTATGTAATAAATACATGTTCTGTTACAGATAATGCAGATAAGAAATTTAAGACTATAGTAAAGAAAGCTCAGAAAATTAATCCTGATGCATTTGTTGCTGCGGTTGGCTGTTATGCACAATTAAAACCAGAAGAATTAGCAGATGTTGATGGTGTCGATTTGGTTTTAGGAGCTACAGAGAAGTTCAAAATTACAGATTATATAAACGATCTTACAAAAAATGACCACGGTAAAATACATTCATGTGAAATTGCCGATGCAGATTTTTATGTTGGTAGTTACGCAATTGGAGATAGAACCAGGGCATTTCTAAAAGTGCAAGATGGCTGTGATTATAAATGTACTTATTGTACCATTCCTTTGGCACGTGGCATTTCTCGTAGTGATACTTTGGATAATGTTTTAAAGAATGCTGCGGATATATCTGAGCAGGGTATTAAAGAAATTGTCTTAACCGGAGTTAATATTGGGGATTATGGAAAAGGAGAATTTGGTAATAAAAAGCATGAGCATACTTTTTTAGATCTTGTAAAAGCGCTAGATGATGTAGATGGTATACATCGTTTACGAATCTCATCCATAGAGCCTAATCTACTAAAAAACGAGACTATAGCGTTTGTAGCCCAGAGTAAAACTTTTGTACCTCATTTTCATATTCCTTTGCAGAGTGGTAGTGATGACTTGCTTAAGTTGATGAAGCGTCGTTATATGACCAATCTTTACAAAGAGCGTGTTCATAAGATTAGAGAAGTAATGCCAAATTGTTGTATTGGTGTGGATGTCATAGTAGGTTTTCCTGGGGAGACCGAAGAGCATTTTTTAGAGACCTATCACTTTTTAAATGATTTGGATATTTCTTATCTACATGTATTTACATATTCAGAAAGAGACAATACGCCAGCAGCATCTATGGATGGTGTGGTTCCAAATAAGATTAGAAATAAAAGAAGTAAAATGCTACGTGGTTTATCTGTAAAGAAAAGACGTGCATTCTATGAAAGTCAAATAGGGAATGAGCTTACGGTTTTATTTGAGGGAGAAAATAAGGAGGGATATATTCACGGGTTTACTGAGAATTATGTGAAAGTAAAATCGCCTTGGAATCCAGAATTGGTGAATACGTTACATTCGGTGAAACTGACCGAAATTGATAAAGATGGCTTAGTGCGGTTTAATTTTGTAAACTTAGAAGTAGAAGTATAAAAAAAAGCCTTTCATTTGAAAGGCTTTTTAATTTTTTAAATACGAATGCCAATAGGTAGCATTTCTTTGTACTGTAGTCGGTTTTTTCTTAAGAATCCTGCTATATGAGGACTTGTTGGTACAACTCTAAGGTTTCTTTCTTGAATTATACTTAGAACGGCTTTGATGAAGTTTTCTCTAAAATTTTCATCCGTAATTTCTTCAGGAACTACTAATTTAGTTAGAAACACTTTACGTTCTTGAGAAGAGTATTCTATTCTTGCTAGATGTCCGTTAACTGTGGTTTCAAATTGGCGAAGAAAAGAATTGTCTTTAATAATAACATCGTTCATATAGATTATTTTAGTGTTGCTACTAGACAAAAAAATTACGATGTTCTCATATCGTAATTTGTCGTGATTAAAATGCTATAAAGAATATTGTTTAATATTGCTAGGTGATTTTCGCATTCTTTTCCAAAAGTAGTTAAAAAATCCCTAATTTCCTAGCTTTTACTACGTTTCATAACTATGATTGATAATAGAATTCATGTGTATTGTATGCCAGGAATGGCAGCGAGTTCAGCTATTTTTGAATATATAAAATTGCCAGAAGAACGATTTGAATTACATTTTTTAGAATGGAGTGTTCCTGCAAAAGGTATTTCCTTTAGTGATTATGCTAAAAATATGTGCGAAAGAATACATCATGAAAACAGTGTCCTATTGGGTGTGTCACTTGGTGGACTTTTAGTCCAAGAGATGTCAAAATTTATAAAGGTTAGGAAGGTGATAATCGTATCTAGTGTAAAAACAAAACATGAATTGCCAAAGCGTATGTTGTTTGCTAGGTATACTAGGGTTCATAAGCTGCTTCCGACAGGTTTGGTAAATAATGTTGAATTGTTAGCTAAATATGCTTTTGGCGAAAGTGTTACCAAACGACTCTCTTTGTATGAGAAATATTTATCAGTTAGAGATAAAGGATATATAGATTGGTGTATTAATGAAATGGTTAATTGGAGCCAAGATGTGGCATGTGAGAATTTGGTACACATACACGGGGAAAAGGATACAGTGTTCCCTATTTCATATATAGATAATTGTATTCATGTAGTCAATGGAACTCATACTATGATAATTCATAGGGCGAAGTGGTTTAACGAGAACTTGCCAACAATTATTTTGGAATAAGATAGTTCTATATATACCTTTGGTAGACTAAAAAATTGGTTCAAATAATTTAAAATATAAAATTCATGAAAACTATTAAGAATATATTAATGTTATTAGGTGTTGTGTTTGTTGCAGGTACATTAATATTTGCGGTACAAAGTACTGATGCTGTTAAGGTGAACGATAAAATTGTCGTAAACGATAGTGTTCAGGTTAACGTGGCTAAATCATATAAAATTTCTTCTATAGATATCCCTGAGAATTTAAATTTTGCAGGGGAAATTGTGCCTCAAGAGGATCCTGAAATAATGGAACGTGTAGATCGTGAGTTTTTGGTAAACACGTATTGGCAGTCCAACGCTTTATTGTTGATCAAAAGAGCAAATAAGTTTTTCCCGATAATAGAACCAATATTGGCTAAAAATGGTATTCCTGATGATTTTAAATATTTGGCAGTGGCGGAAAGTGGTTTAACAAATGTGGTTTCACCTGCAGGTGCTACAGGCTTTTGGCAAATTATGAGAGAAACGGGTAGGGAGTACGGTCTTGAAGTGAATTCTAATGTTGATGAGCGCTATCATTTAGAAAAGTCTACAGAGGTAGCTTGCAAATACTTGAACAAATGGAAAAGTAAATATGGTAGTTGGGCGTTAACAGCTGCTGCTTATAATGCAGGTCCTGGAGCTATTAATAAGTATATGGGTATACAGCAAGTAGATAATTACTGGGATTTATTACTTGGTAGTGAAACAGGAAGATATGTTTTTAGAATTATGGCTATAAAAGAGATTTTAGCTAATCCAGAAAAATATGGTTTTCATGTTGATAAAGAGGATATGTATGAGGCTGTACCTACGTTTACGGTAGAAGTAGATCAACCGGTTAGTGATTTTGCAGATTTCGCTCAGAAATATGAAATTAATTACAAAATATTAAAACGCCATAATCCTTGGTTAAGAGAGCCACATTTAAATAATAGCTCTCGTAAAAAATATACAGTAGAAATTCCTAATAAAGGATATTACCGCGAATCGAAATAAATTTAGATTTTTTTCATCTGTTGTTGCATCATTTTTATTTGATCTGTCAACATGTTGTTTTTATCTAATTTCTTAGCTTCGTTCAAAAGCATGGTGGCTTCTCTTTTTCGACGTTTTTGCATTGAGATACCTGCTAAACTTAATTTTGCCATGGCTACATCGTAGTCCATGGTAAGACCAAGTTTTAATGCTTTTTTGAAGTATTTTTCTGCTTGGGTCAAATTTGTTTGAGAAAAGATGATACCATGTAGGTAATTATAATATCCTTGTTGCTTTACGGTTAATGCCGCTTCTGGATTTTTAATTTTATCTAGCCATTTCTTTGTACCGGCTAAATCTTGCTTTCGCATTCTTAAAAATGACAATAGGATAATTTCATTTCTAAAATATAAAAAGATAAAAATCGTAGATAAAAGTATTAGTGAGATGCCATTTCCAATGTTGCCTTCTATAAATTGATAGATTGCATAAGCAATTATTAATCCTGCAATAACCAATTTTAAATTTTTATTGAACATATAATGTAGATTTTTATCTGATTTGAAAAGCTTAGAGTAATTAGGAGCCCTAATAAAATAAGCTAATACAGTGTTTAGTTTTAATTCTGGCAAAATTAGTTAAAAGCTAGGTTTTCAGACGTACGGATTAATAAAAAATTTTTTTTTCATATCGCTTGTCAAAGAAAAAACTCTTTGTATATTTGCGCCCAGTTTCACAGAGGATTCTGTAAAATATCAAAATAATAGAAAAGGTTTAAGACATGCCCGGACAAAAAAGAACATATCAGCCGTCAAAGAGAAAAAGAAAGAACAAACATGGTTTTCGTGAGCGCATGGCTTCCGTAAACGGTAGAAAGGTTCTTGCTAGAAGAAGAGCAAAAGGAAGAAAGAAGTTGACTGTTTCCTCTGAAACAAGACATAAAAAATAATGATTGTATAGTTTTTAAAATATTTAGGTGTTACTTTTTCGAAAGTAGCACCTTTTTTTTGTCCAATTCCCAAAATACTCAATTCAAAAATGCCAAAAAGAAAAGATTTAAACTCAATTTTATTAATAGGATCAGGTCCTATTGTTATCGGTCAAGCTTGTGAATTTGATTATGCAGGTAGTCAGTCTTTACGTTCTTTACGTGAAGATGGTATTGAAACTATCTTAATTAATAGTAACCCAGCGACAATAATGACTGATCCGACAATGGCGGATCATGTTTATTTGAAACCTTTAACTACAAAATCTATTGTAGAAATATTAAAAGCTCATCCACAAATAGATGCGGTTTTGCCAACAATGGGTGGTCAAACAGCATTAAACTTATGTATTGAAGCTGATAAGAAAGGAATTTGGGAAGATTTTGGTGTTGAGTTAATAGGTGTTGATATTGATGCTATTAATATCACTGAAGATAGAGAGCAGTTTAGGGAGCTAATGCTTAAAATTGGCATAGGAATGGCACCCCAAGCTACAGCAACGTCTTTCTTAAAAGGGAAAGAAATAGCACAAGAATTTGGTTTTCCATTGGTAATACGTGCATCTTATACACTTGGTGGTGCTGGAGCATCTATAGTATATAAGGCAGAAGATTTTGATGAGCAATTAAGCTACGGATTGGAAATTTCTCCAATACATGAGGTAATGATTGATAAAGCCTTAATGGGTTGGAAAGAATATGAATTGGAATTACTCCGTGATAAAAATGACAATGTTGTAATTATCTGCACCATTGAAAATATGGACCCTATGGGTATTCATACAGGCGATTCTATTACAGTTGCACCTGCAATGACCTTATCTGACCGTACTTTTCAGAAAATGAGAGATATGGCGATAAAAATGATGCGCAGTATCGGTGATTTTGAAGGAGGGTGTAATGTGCAGTTTGCAGTGAGTCCTGATGAGAAAGAAGATATTATTGCCATAGAAATTAATCCACGAGTATCTAGGTCTTCTGCTTTGGCATCTAAGGCAACAGGATATCCTATTGCTAAAATAGCTACTAAACTGGCAATTGGTTATTCGTTAGATGAGTTGGACAATCAGATAACAAAATCCACATCAGCTTTATTTGAACCAACATTAGATTATGTAATCGTAAAAATACCACGTTGGAACTTTGATAAATTTGAAGGTTCTGACCGTACTCTTGGTTTACAGATGAAATCTGTAGGTGAGGTTATGGGTATAGGGCGATCATTTCAGGAAGCATTACATAAAGCAACACAGTCATTAGAAATTAAAAGAAATGGGCTTGGTGCAGATGGTAAAGGTTATAAGAATTACGAACAAATAATAAGTAAGTTAACAATACCAAGTTGGGATCGTGTATTCGTAATTTATGATGCTATACAAATGGGTATACCATTGAGTCGTATTCATGAGATTACAAAAATAGATATGTGGTTCTTGAAACAATACGAGGAACTATACGCTTTAGAAAAAGAGATTACAAAATATACAATTGCGACACTTTCAAAAGATTTATTGCTAGAAGCTAAGCAAAAGGGCTTTGCGGATAGACAAATAGCACATATGCTAGATTGTTATGAGAGCGAAGTATATAATAAACGTACAGAACTTAAAATTAACAGAGTTTATAAATTAGTTGATACCTGTGCGGCAGAGTTTAAGGCCATGACGCCTTATTACTATTCAACATTTGAAGAAGAAATTGAAAAACCGGACGGTACCCGATATGTAGAAAACGACAGTATAGTTTCTGATAAGAAAAAAATTGTTGTTTTGGGTTCTGGGCCTAATCGAATTGGTCAAGGTATAGAATTTGATTACTGTTGTGTGCACGGGGTTTTGGCAGCTGCAGAATGTGGTTATGAAACCATAATGATCAATTGTAATCCTGAGACGGTTTCTACTGATTTTGATACTGCGGATAAGCTTTATTTTGAACCTGTATTCTGGGAACATATATATGACATCATTCGTCATGAAAAACCAGAAGGTGTTATAGTTCAATTAGGAGGACAAACAGCACTTAAGTTAGCGGAAAAGTTATCTAAATATGGTATAAAAATTATAGGTACAAGTTTTGAGTCTTTAGATTTAGCGGAAGATAGAGGTAGTTTTTCTAAACTTTTACAAGAAAATGATATTCCATTCCCTCAATTTGGAGTTGCTGAAACTGCAGATGAAGCTTTAGCACTTTCAGATGAACTTGATTTTCCATTATTGGTTAGACCTTCATACGTTTTAGGTGGTCAAGGAATGAAGATCGTTATTAATAAAGAAGAACTAGAAGAGCATGTAGTAGATCTTTTGAGAAAGATTCCGAATAACAAGTTATTGCTAGATCATTATTTGGATGGAGCTATAGAAGCGGAGGCAGATGCAATTTGTGATGGTGAAGATGTATATATCATCGGAATTATGGAGCATATTGAACCTTGTGGAATTCACTCGGGAGATTCTAATGCAACATTACCACCATTTAATTTAGGTGAGTTTGTAATGCAGCAGATTAAAGATCACACCAAGAAAATTGCATTAGCATTAAATACGGTAGGTCTTATCAACATTCAGTTTGCAATAAAAGATGACGTTGTTTATATCATCGAAGCAAACCCTAGAGCATCTCGAACGGTGCCTTTTATAGCGAAAGCTTACAAAGAACCATATGTAAACTATGCAACTAAGGTGATGTTAGGGGAGAAGAAGGTGAAAGATTTCAACTTCAACCCTCAATTGGAAGGTTTTGCAATAAAACAACCGGTATTCTCTTTCAATAAATTTCCTAATGTAAACAAAAACTTAGGTCCTGAAATGAAGAGTACAGGAGAGAGTATTCTTTTCATCGATAGTCTTAAAGATGATGAATTTTACAACTTATACGCTAGACGTAAAATGTATTTAAGTAAATAGTCTTATTTTAAGACTAATATTATAAACGGAAGGGAAACTTGAAATAAATTAGAGTTTCCCTTCTGCGTATAATCTTCTTATTTCTTTCTTGTCAAATTTACCAACACTTGTTTTTGGTACTTGATTTATTGTTACGTAGTTATCAGGAATTTGATAATTAGCAAAATCCTTGGCTAAAAATTCTTTCAATTCTTCAGTAGAAACAGGATCATTTTCATCCGCTAGTACTAATGTTGCCAAAGGTCGTTCAGACCATTTTTTATCAGGTATTGCAATTACGGCAGCTTCTTTGATTTTGGAATGAGACATTAGCGCTAGTTCCAGCGCTACACTAGAAATCCATTCTCCACCACTTTTAATTAAATCTTTGGTACGGTCTGTTATTTCCATATAGCCATCAGCATCTATAGTACTTACATCTCCAGTTCTAAACCAACCGTCTTTAGTAAAGCTATCGCGGCTATTAGTCTTGAAATAAGACTTGATTACCCAGGCTCCTTTTACTTGCAGTTCTCCCATAGTTTTACCATCTCTAGGAGCTACTTCGCCGTCATCACCAATTATTCGCATTTCTATGCCTGGAAATTCAATGCCTTGTTTTGCCCTTATTTTTATTTGTTCTTTTTCGCTTAAGTTTTTATGCTTTTTCTGAAGTCTACTAGCTGTACCTAAAGGTGAAGTTTCTGTCATACCCCAGGCTTGCACTCCTTTAATACCAAAATCCTTTTCAAAATTTTCAATAAGACTGGCGGATAGAGCTGAACCGCCTACCAAATATTCCTCTAAGACTAATTTGTTTTTAGGAGGGTTCTTTTTCATTTCTTCGTAAACTCCTCTCCAAATAGAGGGTACCCCATTTGCTTTGTTAACTTTCTCACTTTCTAAAATTCTTATAATTGCATCTGGTCGTAAATGTAATGATGGCATTACCATATCTGATCCAGATAATAAACACATATAGGGGAAACCCCAAGCCATAACATGAAATTGAGGTACTACTAATAATATAATATCATTATTGTTGTAATTACCTGCGTTAGGCGATAGTATAGTCATGGCATGTAAATAAGTTGATCTATGGGAATATAAAACTCCTTTAGGCATGCCTGTTGTACCACTTGTATAACACATACCACTGGCATCATTCTCATCTATTGCAGGCCAATCAATTGTTTCTAATTGCTCTCCTATTAAATCTTCATAGTGAATGATATTGGGGAGATTAGTGGTAAAGCCTTTAGGGGCATTTATGATAATATATTTTTCTACTGTCTCTAATTTTGGAGCTATTTTTTCTAATAAAGGGACTAATGTGGCGTCAATAAAAATCACTTTATCTTCAGAATGATTAATAATAAATTCTGTCTGCTGAGATGATAATCTGATATTGATGGTATGGCAAATTGCACCTATTCCTGGTATACCATAGTATAATTCAACATGTTGGTAGTGATTCCATGCAAAGGTGCCAACCATATCACCTTTAGTAATTCCTAATTTATTTTTTAGGGCATTAGCGAGTTGACAGCATCGTTTGTAAAGTTGACAGTACGTATATTCATGTCTACTACCATCTGGTAAATAAGAGATTAATTTTTTATCTGGAAAAGCACTGTTTGCATATTTTAATATGGTATTAGTGGTTAGTGGGTAATCCATTATTAATCCGGTCATAAAAGATATTTTAAGATAAATTCATTACGTAACTTTTAAATTTAATCATTTTAAAATAACATATCCATAAAATTTTAACACTAAACTGATTGATTTGTTATTGTGTTAGATGTGGTTTTTAATAGGTTAATCCATCTTTTTAAGGTTAAAAATTAATTTTATTAGGTAATCCTAAATTTACTTTTATAGCTATTCTTGTTCAGGAATAGATTTTTAAAAAAACAAGGTGAAAAAAATAATTATCATAGTAAGTTTAATAGTGTTGATTTTTATTGGATTGGCATATTGGTCTTTATCAAGTACTAATAAAACTTTTGACACCTGTGAGATTGTAGGATTTTCTGATGTCGAAAAAATAGATTTTAAAAAGTATGATTCTGTATTAGTTGCGGCAAGTACTTTATATGAAGCAAATGATATAAAAAATGTCATGCAGGGCGCACAATATAGAAAGGCATGGGCAACCCCGGTTAAAGTACCAATTCTGTATTTAAATGATTTGGAAGGCAATGTAAAAGTACTAGAAGAAGGTGGCGGTCAACAAACCCACTCTTTAAAGTTAAAGAGGGATGACGGCACATTAATGACTTTGAGAAGTGTATCGAAAGATCCTTCTCCTTTAATACCTGAAATAGCCGAGACCTTGGGAATAGAAAATATAGTTGTTGATGGTATTTCAGCTCAACATCCATACGCAGCTCTAGTAGTAGCGCAGTTGTCTAAAAAGGCTAAAATATACAATACTCAACCAAAGTTGGTATTTGTTCCAAAACAGGCAGCGCTTGATAATTATAATGCAAAGTTTGGCAATCGTTTGTTTCAATTGGAATATGAAACAGAAGGTAATGCGAAGTGGTTAAATAAGGTTAATGTAGATTCTCTTTTGGACACAGATGACCTACAGGAGCTAAAAATTAAATACCCAAATAAAGTTGCCATAGATGAGAATTCATTAGTTAGAGCAAGACTGTTTGATTTGCTTATTGGTGATTGGGATCGCCATGCCAAACAGTGGGGCTGGGCAATTGAAAATATTGGAGATTCCATAAATGCTATTCCTTTGCCGTGCGATAGGGATAATGCATTCTTTAATTTAGAAGGTATTCTACCTACATTAATCTCTAATCAAGCTTTTCTTCCCGAAGTACAATCTTTTGAAAAAGATATTGATTTCTTACCAGGTTTAATATCTCCATTCGATGTTTATTTTATGAGGGATATTCCACAAACGGTATTTAAAAAAGAAGCTAGGCAATTACAAGTATTATTGACTGATCAAGCTATAAATGAATCTTTTGGTGTATGGTCTAATGATATTTTCGAATTGAATGGTAATGAAATAATAGTAAAGATTAAAAGTAGGAGAGGTAAGCTACTAGATTATGCTATTCTATTTAAAAAGGAACTAATTAAAGCAGAGGAATTAACGAAAGCATTGAAAGGTTCCGATGATTTAAAATTGACTAAATCTCAAATGGCATGTTTTAATTGTGTCAACTAATAAAAGACAATTGAAAAATGGGAGTCAATTATTTATCTAATACACTTAGTAAACCAACAAACTCACAATCATGAATGAACTTACAGTAGATAAAGTCGAAAAGTATATCAAGAATCTTTTAGCAGACCAAATGAATAAGAACTTTCTTTTTCATAGTCAAGGGTATGCTAAAAAGACTATTGTAGAAGTAAATAAGATTCTAAGCGAAAGTGGCAATCAACAAGTTGATCAAAATAGAGTTATAATAGCTGCTTGGTTTCTTTATTCAGGTTATGCGGTAGATTATGAAAATCATTTAAATGAGAGTCTTCAGTTGGCTTCAAGTTTTCTAAAAGAAAATAAAGTTGATCAAAATGATATTGATCAAATACATAGTTTAATAAGTTGTCCGTGGAAAGATGAAAACCCTGAAAATGATGAAGAGGCTATTTTAAAAGACGTTAGTTGTTGGTTTTATGCATCAGAGAATTTTGAGGAAATGCTACAATTGTTAAGGCTTGAATTAGAGAATTTTGATAAATCTGTTCCAGACCTAGATACATGGCGTTTAAACTACGTTGAAAAACTACGTATTCAGCATCGTTTTTACACCGACTATGCCAAGGAGAATTGGCAAGAAAAAAAAGAAAATAATATACTTTCGTTGATTTCTAGATTACAAAAGTCAGAAAAGACAGAAAAGAAAGAGGTTTTAAAAGCCAGATTGAAAGATGAGAGTCCGCAAAGGGCAATTCAGTCCTTGTATCGTATAGAGCTTAGAAACCATATTAAATTAAGTGATATCGCAGATACTAAAGCAAATATTCTACTTTCTGTAAATGCTATTATTATTTCATTGTTACTAGCTAATCTAATACCGAAATTAGATTCACCATCAAATTCTTATTTAATTTATCCAACGGTAATTTTTGTGCTGTTCAGTATAGCATCCATGATAATGTCTGTATTAGCAACGCGTCCTAAAGTAACTAATGAAGATGTAGTCGAAGATGATATTAAAAAGAAGGATACTAACTTCTTATTTTTCGGGAATTTCCATACGATGGAGTTAAATGATTTTAAATCTAAGCTAAGAGATATCATCAAAAGTAAAGAATCAATTTATGATTCTTTAAGTATGGATTTGTATTACTTGGGTAAAGTTTTGCAAGAAAAGTACCGATTATTACGCTGGACTTATACGGTGTTTCTTGTAGGAGTTATTCTTTCGGTAATCGCTTTCGGTTTTGCTTTGAAATACTATGGTATGGAAGATGAGCTTCTAGATGCAGTAACTCCACTTCCTAAATAAATAATAGAGACTATATTAATTAAACCAAACCGCGTATTTTTTACGTCTAAGTTCAAGAGCCAATTGCTTTTCCATATGCAAAGCATCTGCTCTTGTTTTTATAGGTTCAATATGATTGAAAAGACTGCCGCGTAAATACATGCCATATTTATAAACAATTTTTGAAGATAGATTATGACCTTTTTTACTTAAAGCACCAGTTTTATGTTGATCAAATCGTTCTTTAGGTGTTTTACTTGTCATGCCCACATATAGACATTCAAGAACTCCGTTAAATTGCGGATTGGCTTCTCTGAACTTTCTATTTTCAGTGAACACTTTTTTTGATAATTCAATAACGTAAATGGAATACATAATAGACGGTATGAATTAAAGACTTTTTAAATTTTTTAAGGTAATGTATTGAGGTTACTACTCAATAACTTCAATTCCTTCAGTAGTAAATGAAAAGGCTTGAGCTCCCAATCCACCAACCATAACGGCTTGAAATAATGGGTTCAATTGTTTCTTTGAATACCAATCTATCATAAAATTTGCACCACTACCACCAGAGGTATCTTGCTGTTCAATAACGTAATCAATAGATTCCATAGGGGTGAGGTAAATAGGGGAGTCAATATAGCTCCTAACCAAATCTCCTTCAGTATTATAGTAATCTATTTTACTTACGAACAAGCTATCTTTTAAACTTGTATTTCTAATGCTTAGCGTAGCTGTTAGCAATGTTCTAGAATCTCTAGTCTGATTATAGATATCCGAATAGATAGGTACGTAAACCTGTCTAACCAGCGAATCTATTAAAATAGCATTTGCCTTTCTGTCTAATGTATGATTATCAAGAACTTCTACAGGAATTTCTTCCGTCGATTTTTCTTTGCAAGACACTATGGTCGTTACAACAATTACTAAAAGGCAAATACTATGTATAACAGTTTTTAATTTTCTCAAATGATGATTTTTAATCTTCCCACTCTGTATGGAAAATACCTTCACGATCTAAACGCTCATAAGTATGTGAACCAAAATAATCTCGTTGCGCCTGAATTAAGTTTAACGGCAATTTGCTAGAGGTATACGCATCAAAATATGTAAGCGAGTTTGACAAACCTGGTAATGGAATTCCATTTTGTGCTCCAAAAGCAACCAATTCTCTAGCTGCACCAACAGTTTCCTTTATTTTACTCACGAAATTTGGAGAAAGTAAAAGATTAGGTAAAGTAGGTTCAGCTTTAAAAGCTTCTGTAATATCAGCTAAAAGACCGGCGCGTATAATACAACCAGCTCTCCATATTTTTGCAATTATAGCAATATCTAAATCATAACCGTATTCTTTAGAAGCATCTGCTAGTTGATGCAGGCCTTGCGAATATGTTATAATGAAAGAGAAGAATAATGCTTTTTCGGTAAGCTCTTCTAATTTTTCTTTATCCATGTGGGCAACAGATGGTCTATCATAAAGAGCATCGGCTTTAACTCTTTCTTCTTTTAAAGCAGAAAGTTCACGCATGCTAACGGCAACATCAATTGATGGAACGGGAATGCCTAAATCCATCGCATTTTGACTTGTCCATTTACCAGTACCTTTTTGCTTAGCCTTATCTAGAATCTGATCTACTAAGCGTCCCTTTACAAGTTCATCTTCTTGCTCAAATATCTCAGAAGTAATTTGAACTAGGAAAGATTGTAATCTTCCAGAATTCCACTTTGCAAAAGTGCTATGTAATTCATCGTTTGTATAATCGCCCCCTTTTTTTAGTACATCATAAATTTCAGAGGTTAACTGCATTAATCCGTATTCTATACCATTATGTACCATTTTTACATAATTACCAGCAGATTTTGGACCTAAATAAGCAACACATGGTTCACCATTGTATTTAGCGGATACCGCTTCAAAAATTGGTTTAATATGTTCATATGCAGATTTTGAGCCACCAGGCATAATACTTGGACCTTTACGAGCACCTTTTGCACCACCTGAAACTCCGGCACCAAAAAAGTTAATTGCTCTTTCTTGTAATTGCGCTTCTCTTCTGTCCGTATCTGTAAAGAAAGAGTTACCACCATCAATGATGATATCTCCTTTGTCAATATGTGGTAGTAAAGATTCAATAACCGCATCTACAATTTTACCGGCAGGTACCAATAACATTATTTTACGAGGCTGTTTTAAATTTTTTACGAATGTCTTTATATTGCTAGATGCACTTACTTTATCTAAATCTCCTCCTAAAGTCTTTAAAGCCTCTACTTTTTCCTCATCTAAATCATATCCGTAAGCAGAAAACCCATTATCAGCTACATTAAGAATAAAATTCTGTCCCATTACTCCAAGACCTACTAAACCAAAATCATACATAAATTGATTGTTTTTTAATTAAAAAATACAAAAATGTTACAACACTCTATTTATATGTTGTTAGCAACATAATGTCAATCAAAAATAATTTAAAATATTGACTTTAATTCCAAATTCCGTCTTAAAGAAGACCAATAATGGCTTAGATTTTAAGATATTTGAATAATAAAGAATATCAACCCATAATGAAAAAGACAGAAAATCAAATGCTCGTAATTTTTGGGGCATCTGGAGATTTAACAGCAAGGAAATTAATACCAGCAATTTTCAATTTATATAAAGGCGATGACCTACCTGAAAATTTTGTGGTTCTTGGTGTGAGTAGGAGTGATTTGGGCGATTTGCAATTTAGAAGTAAGGTAGTTCTAGAAAGCCCTTATCTAGAAAAAGAAAGAGAAGAGTTTGACGAGGATTATATTCAAAAATTTGCCGATAAACTTTTTTATGAAGATTTAGGATCAGATTATGACACTTCATATGAGCGTTTAGAAAAAAGGATTTCAGATTTAGATCAAAAATATGATACGAATGGTAATCATATGTTTTACTTGTCTACACCGCCAAGTTTGTATGAGCCTATTGCAAAGAATTTATCTGATCAAGGACTAAATGAAGAGACTACTGGTTGGAGAAGAATTATTGTTGAAAAACCATTTGGTTATAGTTTAGAGTCTGCTAAAGAATTAAACGATGGTTTGCATACCTATTTTAAAGAAGGTCAAATTTTTAGAATAGATCATTATTTAGGAAAGGAAACGGTACAGAATTTACTAGTAACGCGTTTTGCCAACAGTATTTTTGAGCCACTTTGGAATAGGAATTATATACATCATGTAGAGATTACCAATGCAGAAAGTGTAGGTGTTGAGAAAAGAGGAGGTTACTATGATAAGTCTGGTGCTTTAAGAGATATGTTTCAAAGTCATTTATTGCAGATAGTAGCTCTAATTGTGATGGAGCCGCCTTTAAGCGCAGATGCAGAGGAAATTCGTAATGAAAAGTTGAAAGCGTTGAAGTCACTTAAAATAATGACGGATGAGAAAACGCTTTATGACAATACTATAAGAGCACAGTATGTATCTTCTAAAATTGATGGTCAAGAGGTAAAAGGTTATAGAGAAGAAGAAGGTGTCGATAATAATTCAACTACAGAAACCTTTGCTGCAATTAAGTTCTTTGTAGATAACTGGCGTTGGGCAGATGTACCGTTCTATGTTAGAACGGCAAAACGTATGCCAACCAAAGTAACTGAGGTTGTTATACACTTTAAAACTCCACATCATCAGATTTTTAAGGAATCGGGTATCAGTAATAAGGATAATAAATTGGTTATTCGTATTCAGCCAGATGAAGGTATATTGATAAAGTTCGGAGTAAAAGTTCCTGGTCAAGGTTTTGAAGTAGAACGTGCCAATATGGATTTTTACTATTCTAGTTTAACGGAAACTAATGTTATGGAAGCTTATGAGCGTCTTTTGCTTGATGCAATGCAAGGCGATGCTACTTTATATGCAAGGGCTGATGAAGTAGAAGCAGCTTGGGCATTTGTTGATCCTATTTTAGAATATTGGAAAAATGGAAAGGATGTTAAAATGTACGGTTATGCAGCCGGAGTTTGGGGGCCTGAAAATGCGAATGAGCTTATTGAAGGAGTTGGGGAATGGCGTAACCCTAGTGAGAATTTAGCAGATGAATCTGGTTATTGTGTAATCTGTTAAATAGGAAGAGGAATAATTAAAGTTTTAAGAAAAGATGGAAGTAAAAGTTTACCAAAATAAAACAAAGGTAGCGGAAGAGTTTTCTAAATACCTTATAGAGAAATCTGCAGATCAGAAGGCTTTTCATATAGCCTTATCTGGTGGTAGTACCCCTAAAATTGTGTTTGATGTTCTGGCGGAGGAATTTGCGGGTGATGTAAATTGGAGTAATATTCATTTGTACTGGGGAGATGAAAGATGTGTAGCACCTGATGATGCGGAAAGTAATTATAAAATGACGGTAGAGCACCTTATCTCTAAGGTAGATATACCAGAGGAAAATATCCACCGTATTAAAGGTGAAGCTGATCCAAAGTTGGAAGCTAAGCGTTATGGTGAATTATTGGAGAAAGAATTGCCTAAAGAGTTGGGATTGCCTCAGTTCGATTTGGTTATTCTTGGTATGGGCGATGATGGTCATACAGCATCAATTTTTCCTCATGAAATAGAGCTTTGGGTTTCACCGGATAATTGTGAAGTTGCAATACACCCAGAATCTGGTCAGAGACGAGTTTCACTAACGGGCAGAATTATAAATAATGCCAAAACAGTAGCTTTCTTGGTAACAGGAGAAACCAAGGCAGACAAGGTTAAAATAATTATTGACAGGGAAGAAGGGTATTTAGTTTATCCGGCAAGCCATGTTGCACCAAAAACCAAGGATTTAGTTTGGTTTTTAGATGCAGCTGCGGCAAAGCTTCTTACTTAAGCTCAATCTTTATATTTTCAGATTCCAGTTCTTTAATATAATCTTCTGAGTTAAAGGTTTTTGATTCAAATTTAGTATCTCTTTCTTGAGCTTCTAATTTGCGGTATTTGCTACGCGCAAATCTTCTAACTCCTTGATCATCAGAGATAATTAGTCCTGGCACGGGAACATTTTTTCCATCTGTTCCCTTAGCTACCATAGTAAAATATGATGAATTACAGTGCTTTTTAGTGCCTGTGGTAATGTT
>TARA_R110002033_G_scaffold160502_8_pt1 | contig 51415 bp, 31 predicted proteins | sample TARA_R110002033 | Tara Oceans TARA_R110002033 (sample SAMEA4397051) | marine metagenome | biome: Polar Biome; feature: [SRF] surface water layer (ENVO:00010504); material: water (ENVO:00002006), including particulate matter (ENVO:01000060) such as... | depth 5 m
ATTGTATTTCCCTGGGTAACCACCAATATGCGTAATCCAAACATCTACACCTTCACACATAAAACGATTATTTAACGGAAACTCCATTCTGGCCTTATCGTCATCAATATTTCCATAAACTGCACGTAATGGTTTGAGTTTTTTGATCGTATCAGTGACTATTAAATTACCAATATCTCCAGCATGCCAAACTTCGTCTGCTTGATTTACATATTTTAAAATAGTATCATCAATATGGCTGTGCGTATCAGAGAGAAGTAATATATTTTTCATTTAAGGAAACTAAAATTGGAATTAATAGCAACAAAGGTACAGTCTTTATTCAAAATCACTAAAGTTTTTAACTGCTATTATAACTTACACATTTAACCTTTTCTCAACATAAAAACTTTGTACCTTTGCTTTTTAAAAACTTTGCGATCACATTACCTTGAGATATTTTATAAAACTAGCATATAACGGTACGCTTTATCACGGTTGGCAACAACAGCCCAATGCCAGTTCAGTGCAGGAAACATTAAATAATGCCTTGTCTGTTTTGCTTAATTCGACCATTTCTATCATGGGAGCGGGACGCACAGATACTGGGGTTCACGCAAGATTGATGTATGCACACTTTGATTTTGATAAAGTTATAGATGGTCAGCAACTCTCACACAAGCTCAACTCTTACCTACCTAAGGATATTGCTATATACGATATCATGGTAGTAGCTGACGATGCTCATTGCCGTTTTGATGCTACCCAACGTACGTATGAATATCACATTAACACTATTAAAGATCCATTCTTGCAAAATAAGAGTTGGTATTTTTATCAAAAATTAGATGTTGCTTTGATGAATGAAGCTGCAAAAATTTTACTCAAGCACACTAATTTTCAATGTTTTTCAAAAGTAAATACTGATGTTAACACCTTTGACTGCACAATATATGAAGCACAATGGCAGCAAGTTGGCAGTCAATTAATATTTACAATCTCAGCAAATCGATTTTTAAGAAACATGGTACGGTCTATCGTGGGAACGTTAATAAATGTGGGATTGCATAAAATAGACTTAGATGATTTTAATACAATCATTCTAAATAAAAGTAGAGACAAAGCAGGTTTTTCGGTGCCCGCTCATGGCTTATTTTTAACCGAAATTAATTACGATTATATTACTAACTAGCCCTGATTGTCGTGGAAATCATTTTTATTTTTTTCATCGAAAAAAAATAAAAATATTGAAACAAAAGCAGGAAATAGCTCCAAATACTGATTTAAATTCAGCATAAAAAATGAAAGCAAAAGCATTTGACATACGATTATTTAAAAGAATATTACAATATACTAAACCGTACCAATGGCGTTTTAATGGTGTGGTTATTTTTGCCATATCGCTATCAATATTTGCAGCCTTGAGGCCGTATTTATTAAAGCAAACGGTAGATGGGTACATACAAACAGAGGACGCAAACGGTCTATTGCTGTACATCACTTTAATGGGGATTGTGTTACTATTTGAGGTTTTCTCACAGTTTTACTTTGTATTTTGGGCTAACTGGCTTGGACAAGACATTGTTAAGGATATTCGAATAAAACTCTTTAGTCACATTCTCAGTTTTAGGATGAAGTACTTTGACCTTGTTCCCGTTGGACAGCTGGTAACGAGATCCGTGTCAGATATTGAATCGATAGCCCGTATTTTTAGTCAAGGGTTATTCATGATTATCAGTGACTTAATGAAGATGTTTGTGGTGCTAATTTTTATGTTCTACATGAACTGGAAATTAACTTGGATTGTAATTATCGCTATGCCAATTCTAGTCGTAATTACAAGAGTATTTCAGCGTAAGATGCAAGTTGCCTTTGAGGAAGTTCGAAACCAAATTGCAAATATGAACTCTTTTGTTCAAGAGCGTGTAACTGGAATGAAAATCGTACAACTGTTTAACAGAGAAGATATTGAGGCTGATAAATTCAGAGAGATCAATGACAAACATAAAAAAGCATGGATAAAAACGATTTTATATAACTCCATCTTTTTCCCTATTGCCGATATTATTTCGTCCTTAACGTTAGGATTTATAGTACTTTACGGAGGAATTCGAATTTTAAATGGAGATAATTTCACCACTTTTGGAGATTTGTTTTCCTACACTATGTTCATAGGAATGTTATTTAATCCGCTACGTCAAATTGCTGATAAATTTAACGAAATGCAGTTGGGAATGATTGCCGCAAACCGAGTTTTTGAAATTATTGATACACAAGACCAAATTCAAGATACAGGTATACTTGAAGCTCCTATTTTTAATGGAGATATCTCTTTTAAAGACGTACACTTTAGCTATATCGCTGATGAAGAGGTGATCAAAGGAATTAGTTTAGAAGTTAAAGCAGGCCAAACTGTTGCCATTGTAGGATCTACAGGAGCTGGAAAGTCGACCATTATTAATTTACTGAATCGATTTTATGAGATTAATAGTGGTACTATATTAATAGACGGTAAAAATATTGACGCCTATACTCTAGGATCTTTGCGCAAGCAAATTGCCGTGGTATTGCAAGATGTTTTCTTGTTTGCTGACACTATTTATAGCAACATTACATTAAATAATCCTGAGATTACAAGAGAACAAGTTTTGGCTGCTGCCAAAGATATTGGAGTACACGATTTTATTATGAGTTTGCCAGATAATTACGATTTTGATGTTAAAGAACGTGGTGTTATGCTATCTTCTGGACAACGTCAATTAATTGCGTTTTTGAGAGCTTATGTTAGTAATCCAAGCATCTTGATTCTTGATGAGGCTACGTCTTCGATAGATACATACTCAGAGGAATTAATACAACGAGCTACTGAAACTATCACGCAAGGACGAACATCAATTGTGATTGCGCATCGATTAGCAACCATAGTAAGTGCAGATAAAATTGTAGTGATGGATCAAGGTTTAATCGTAGAACAAGGCACGCATCAAGAACTGGTAAACCTAGAAAATGGGTATTACAAAAATCTTTATGATTCGCAGTTTTCAGTAGCAAATTAACAAGATAATCCAACTTTAAAAAACTAGTAATCAAACCATAAGAGGTATTATAAAATAGTATAATAATTACTTTTAAGATAAATCCTTCATTGTTTTGATAATTGAATCTCTAATTTTTTTTAAAAAGAGAATAAATCCTTAAATTCGCAAAATCAATTAATTTAGAAACTTATAAAAATGAAATACGATATCATTGTTTTAGGAAGTGGTCCAGGTGGATACGTTACTGCCATTAGAGCATCACAATTAGGGTTTAAAGTTGCCGTAATTGAAAAAGAAAACTTAGGTGGTGTATGTTTAAACTGGGGTTGTATCCCTACGAAAGCATTATTAAAGTCGGCTCAGGTTTTTGACTATTTAAAGCACGCTTCTGATTATGGATTGACTGTTTCATCATTTGATAAAGATTTCCCTGCTGTTGTGCAACGTAGCCGTGGTGTTGCTGATGCAATGAGTAAAGGAGTTCAGTTCTTGATGAAAAAAAATAAAATTGACGTTATTGATGGTTTTGGAAAATTAAAACCAGGTAAAAAAATTGACGTTACTGATAAAGATAAAAAAGTTACAGAATACAGCGCTGATCATATTATCATCGCAACAGGAGCTCGCTCTCGTGAATTGCCTAACTTACCACAAGATGGTGTAAAAGTAATAGGATATAGACAAGCAATGACTTTGCCTACGCAACCTAAGTCAATGATCATCGTTGGTTCTGGTGCTATTGGGGTAGAGTTTGCTCATTTCTACAACTCAATGGGAACAGAAGTTACTATTGTAGAATTTATGCCAAATGTTGTTCCTGTTGAAGACGAAGATATCTCAAAACAATTTGAGCGTTCTTTGAAAAAAGCAGGTATCAAAATCATGACGAATTCATCGGTTGAAAGAATTGATACTTCTGGAGAGGGTGTGAAAGCGTTTGTAAAAACAGCTAAAGGTGAAGTAGAATTACATGCTGACATGTTATTATCAGCAGTTGGAATCAAAACTAACATCGAGAACATTGGTCTTGAAGAAGTGGGTATTGCAACAGATAGAGATAAAATTATGGTGAATGCTTACAATGCGACAAATATCCCAGGATACTACGCAATTGGAGATATTACACCTGGACAGGCCTTAGCACACGTTGCTTCTGCTGAAGGAATTAATTGTGTTGAAAAAATTGCAGGTTTACATGTAGAGCCAATCGATTACGGAAACGTACCTGGTTGTACATATGCAACTCCTGAAATTGCTTCGGTAGGTTTAACTGAAAAACAAGCTAAAGAAAAAGGGTACGAATTAAAAATTGGTAAATTTCCTTTCTCTGCTTCAGGAAAAGCTAAAGCTGCAGGAACTCCTGACGGTTTTGTAAAGGTAATTTTTGATGCAAAATACGGCGAATGGTTAGGTTGCCACATGATTGGTGCTGGTGTTACTGACATGATTGCTGAGGCAGTTGTGGCTCGTAAACTAGAGACTACTGGGCATGAAATCTTAAAATCTATTCACCCTCATCCAACAATGAGTGAGGCAGTAATGGAAGCCGTTGCTGATGCATACGGAGAAGTGATTCACTTGTAAAATTTCAAGCTTACTATATTATAAAGCTTCATTTACAGTTCTGCTGTAGATGAAGCTTTATTATTTTTTTTTTCGAAAATAAATTAAATAAGTACCACTTTGTAATGTAAATGACTAAAACTAACTTCTCTTGAATCCTAATTGTATAATCCTACTATAATTTTTATTTTATATCTTCTTTTAAAATATTGAGATTAAAATAATTACACCTATTTCTCAACCCACCTCTACTCTATCACGAGACATACAAAGACTTTAAATTTCTGTTAAAAAAACCAATTATATTTAATATTTTTGAGCTAGACTTTATTTGAGTGAATATTGACTTTTTTATTTTAAAAATTGTCGTATTTGCTTTTTTCGAAAATAAAATGAATTTGAATTTATATTGTCTATCATCAATGTCTGTTTATTAATAATCGCTTAACGTTACTTATAAAAATGTCTACTAAATCAAATCAAAGCTTTCTGAATTATGGTGGCGAAATGGGCGAATTATTTCGAGCAAAGGATTGGGAAAATACCATTTTAGGTAGCCCAGAAACATGGCCTAAAAACTTGCAAGTCTTAGTGGGAACGATGTTAGAAAATCCATTTGGAACATACATTGCATGGGGTAAAGAATATATCCAACTGTACAACGATGCATACCGTCCTATTCTTGGAAAACTAAAACACCCTGAAGCTTTAGGAGAGACTACTGCCCATTCATTCAAAGAAATTTGGCACACTCTTGAGCCTATGTTTGATAATGTTATGCGTGGAGAAAGTGTTAACTTTTACAACATGATGTTTCCCATAAATCGAAATGGCTTTTTAGAGGATTGCTATTTTGACTTTTCTCATAGTCCCATTAGAATGGATGATGGGACTGTAGGTGGAATTTTGATAAACGTAGTGGAGACTACCGAAAAGATTTTGGCTCAAGCCAAATTAAAAGAGAGTAGCGACCAACTTAACTTTGCCATTGAAGCAACAGAATTAGGAACATTTGACCTAAATCCAATCACTAATAAGTTTACGGCCAACAATAGAATGAAAGATTGGTTTGGCTTACCATACGATTCAGAAATTGATATCGATGATGCTATTGCCGCCATTCTTGACACTGATAAGTCCCGAGTAGTAGAAGCCATAGAAAATGCGTTGATATACGATTTAGGAGGCAAATTCAATGTCGACTATACCATCCAAAATAAAATAACACAACAGCAGCGAGTTGTTAGAGTGAGAGGTAGAGTATGGTTTAATGACGATAAAATTGCTATCCGTTTTAACGGAACTTTACAAGACATTACAAAAAAATATCTCGCCGAAAAAGAAAAGCAAAAACTTATTGCAATCATAGAAGCGAGCAATGAATATATTGGTTTGACTGCTTTAGATTCATCTATTCAGTTTATCAATCCTGCGGGATTAAAAATGTTAGGTTGGGATAGTTATGAAGGTAAAACTATTATGGATTGCATCTTGCCTTCAGAGAGAGAGAATGCAGCCAATAATTTTCCAGACTCTTTAAATACTGCAAATGAATATGACGAAATACAGTTTTGGAACGAGGCAACTGGTACTCCTTTTTGGGTACAGTGGAATGGTATAAAAATAAAAGACCAAGTAACTCAAGAAACAATTGGTATTGCCACGGTAAGTCCGAACATTACTGAGCGCAAGGAAAAAGATGAAAAGCTGCGCACGAGCGAGCGTAATTTAAGGCAAATGATCGTGCAAGCGCCCATAGCAATTGCAGTGTTAAGAGGCCCTAATTATATAGTAGAAATTCTAAATAGTAAAACTTTAGAACTTTGGGGTAGAACGGAACTTGAAGTAATGAATAAACCGTTACTCTCAGCAATGCCTGAACTTATTTCACAAGGAATTAAAGAAATGCTTGATGGTGTATATAACGATCGAATTCCTTTCTCGGCAAAAGAATTACCCCTGCAATTACTGCGTCATGATAAGCTAGAAACTATATATATTGATTTTTCATACGAACCCTTATATGACGACGATGACAATCCTAATGGCATCATGGCCATAGGTGTTGATGTAACTGAGCAAGTATTAGCTAGACAAAAAATCGAAGAAAATGAGCAAAAATTAAGTATCGTAATCGAGGCCAGTGAATTAGGCATTTGGGAATATAACGTTAAGACCAATGTTGCCATTTGTTCTGACCGTTGTATCGAAATCTTGGGCTTTCAATTTAATCCAAATTTAGACCACGCTAAATTACTGCAAAATTTCCACCCAGACGATTTACTCATTAGGCAACAAGCTTTTGAAGAATCTTTTACAACGGGAGTATTATTGTACGCAGCGCGTATTATACTTGATGACGGAACATATAGATGGGCTGAGGTTAAGGGAAAAGTATTTTTTGATGAAGACGGAAATCCTGACGATATGGTGGGTACTGTTAGAGATATTTCTGGAGAGCGCCACGTGCGTCAACAGTTGCAAGAGAGAGAACAAAAATTCAAATTATTAGCCGATTCTATGCCACAAATGGTATGGACAGCTGATCCTGAAGGAAATATTTATTATTATAGTAAGTCGGTTTTTGATTACACAGGATTAAGTCTAACCGAAATAGTTGATGGAGAAGGCTGGATTAATATCGTGCACCATGAGGATCGCGAAAAAAATATCACTTTGTGGAAAGAATCCATTGAGAAAGGCTCTGATTTTTTAATAGAGCACCGTTTTAGAAAACATGATGGCAGCTACCGCTGGCAACTAAGTAGAGCAGTTCCTCAAAAAGATGAAGATGGAAATGTGCAAATGTGGGTGGGTACAAGTACAGACATTCAAGACCAAAAAATATTCACTAATAAGTTGGAAAATTTAGTATTAAAACGCACTAATGAATTAGAACAGAAAAATATAGATCTTGAAAAAATGAACAAGGAGTTGCAATCTTTTGCATACATCTCTAGTCATGACTTGCAAGAACCATTGCGAAAAATACAAACCTTTGCTTCTCGTATTATAGAAAAAGAAAACAATAATCTCTCTGATTTTGGAAAAGATTATTTTTTCAAAATACAGAGTTCGGCTAATAGAATGCAGACATTAATACAGGATTTACTAGCCTACTCTAGAACTAATAATAACGATCAAAAATTTGAAAAAATTGAACTCAAGCACATCATTAATGAAATCATTGGCGATTTATACGAAGAATTAGATGAAAGTGGCGGTGTAATCAACCTTTTAAATTCTTGTGAACTTAGTATAATACCCTTTCAATTTAGACAACTGCTACACAATTTGATTAGTAATTCAATAAAGTTTGCCAGAACAGATGCTACAGCTATGATTTCTATCGATTGTAATAGTATTGATAGCAAAGACATTGTTGAACCCGCACTTTTACCAGATCGTAAATATTGCCATATCAGGTATGAAGACAATGGAATAGGATTTGAACAGCAGTACAGCAATAAAATTTTTGAGTTATTCCAACGACTTGGAAGCAAAGACAAGTATAACGGAACGGGAATTGGACTAGCTATCGTGAAAAAAATTGTAGACAATCATAATGGTAGTATAGCGGTGACTTCTGAAGTAAATAAGGGAACCGTTTTTAATATTTACTTGCCATTTTAGATATAATAATATGAATATTGACTTTTAAAATACCTTTACTTAACATCATTACATACAATACATGCAACTATGAAGAAGATTATGATACCGTTTTTAATATTGCTAGGTTTTTCACTTAACGCCCAAATTAAAGCTGATGACGTCAAAACGTTTACCTTAAAAAATGGAATGAAATTTCTAATAGTAGAGGATTTCTCTATACCTAATGCTAACATGTACTTATTTTATAAAGTAGGTAGTCGAAATGAACACCAAGGTATTACGGGATTGTCCCATTTTTTTGAACACATGATGTTTAATGGAGCTAAAAAATATGGACCTAAGCTATTTGATCAAACAATGGAATTTAATGGCGGATCAAACAATGCTTATACCACAGAAAATGTTACTGTTTACACGGATTGGTTTCCTGCTTCAGCGACAGAAATTATTTTTGATTTAGAAAGTGACCGAATTGCCAATTTAAGCATCGACCCTAAAGTAGTTGAAAGCGAGAGAGGCGTAGTATTAAGTGAAAGAAGCACTGGACTAGAAAATTCTCCTTGGCGTAATTTATCTCAATCAATGCAAGCAACTGCTTTTCAAGAGCATCCTTATCACTGGCCTGTCATAGGTTATGAAGACGACATGAAAAACTGGACACAACAAGATTTAGAGCACTACTTTAAAACCTACTACGCTCCTAATAACTGTGTTGTCGTTATTTCTGGAGCAGTGAAATTTGATGCAATTAAAAAATTAGCAGTAAAATATCTAGAGCCTATAGCCGCGCAACCTACTCCACCAGTCGTTCACATTGTAGAACCTCAACAAAATGGAGAACGAAGAATAACAGTGCAAAAAGATGTGGCTAACCCTTATATGATGATAGGGTATCACGTTCCTGAGTCTAAACATGAGGATTACTATGCATTAAATATTTTAAGTGCCATTCTTTCTAGTGGTAACTCATCTAGACTATACGATTCGCTAATTGACAAACAACAATTGGCAACAGAAGTTTTCACAGATTATGGTGAAAGTTTTGATCCTACCCTTTTCAACATATATGTTGCTGCCAATAAAGATGTGAGTGAAAAAGAACTAGAGGAGGCAATTTATACAGAAATAGAAAAAATTAAGAAAGAAGGGGTTACAGAGAGAGAGCTACAGAAGATTAAAAATCAAAAATTGATGGACTTCTACGAGCAGGTAGAAACGATCAATGGAAAATCAAAAAATATAGGGACCTATGAAGTGTTTTTTGGTGACTATAAAAAAATGTTTGATGCTCCAGCGGCTTATAATAAAATAACTGCGCAAGAGATTCAAAATGTAGCTAAAAAATACTTCACTAAAAGTAATCGAACAGTAGGTGTTTTAAAAACTAATGTAGAAAATTAATTATGAAAACTAAAATAAACCCTCTAGCAATCGTTTTACTATTCTTAATAATGGTTAGCAATGCTATCGCTCAAGGATATAGTTTACCAAAGTATAGCACCTTTAAACTGAATAACGGACTAACAGTTAATCTAATGGAACAACACGATGTGCCATTGATTTCGATAGTTGCAGTAGCACCTGCAGGAGCCATTTATGATGGCGCTCAGTCTGGTTTAGCGTCACTAACTGCCACCGCTCTTAAACATGGTACCGTAAATTATAAAAGAAGCGTAATTGATGACGAACTTGACTTTATAGGTGCTACCATCAATACTGCTGCCTATAAGGAGTTTGCAAGAGTAACAGCTGATTTTGCGGCCAAAGATCAAAAGAAAGTACTTGCAATTTTTAAAGAAATTTTATTGAATCCTACTTTTGACGAAGAAGAATTTACTAAAGAAAAAAGCCGATTGCTTGTTCGATTAGAACAACAAAAAGAGAGTCCTAAAAATGTTATTGGATCTTATTTTGACAAGCAACTTTATGGCAATCATCCTTATGGTAATATAGGTAGTGGGGTAAAAACTACAGTTGAAAAACTGACAGTAACCGATGTTAAAAAATTTTATGAAGCTAATTATACCGCTACAAATTCTGCAATAACTATTGTTGGGGATTTTAATATATCCGACATGAAAAAAAGCATTACAACACTATTCTCTAGTTGGAAAAAAAGCAAAAATGAAAAGGAAGATTTGGCTAATACCAAAATTGAAAAGCCAACGTCAGCAAAAGTATTATTGATTAATAAAGACGATGCTAACGAGACTACCTTTTACATTGGGAGCACAGGAATTAGCCGTAACAACCCTGATTTTGTAGCAATTGATGTGGTGAACACTTTATTTGGCGGTCGTTTCACTTCTATGCTTAATGACGAATTACGCGTGAATACTGGACTTACCTATGGCGCTAGTAGTGGGTTTAATAGTTTAAAAAACGGTGGAACGTTTGCTATTAGCACCTTTACTAACGTAAAAACGACAGAAGCAGCACTTGATAAAGCAGTAGAAGTATTAAACACCTTGCATGAAAAAGGTATTAATCAACAAAATTTAACTTCAGCAAAAAATTATGTTAAGGGGCAGTTCCCTCCAGAATATGAGACTTCAGGTCAGCTAGCGAGCTTATTATCACAAATGTTTTGGTACAAATTAGATCGCAGTTTTATTGATGATTTCGAAAAAAATGTAGACAGTATTGATTTGGCAAAAGCGAATAAAATAATTGCTACTTATTTCCCTAAAGATAATTTACAATTTACTATTGTAGGTAGAGCATCTGAAATAAGAGACATCGTTTCTAAATATGGAACTGTAACTGAGGTAAATATTAGTGATGATCCAAAAATGTGAAAACACATACAGATGCATAAAAAAAGGACTTGATTTTTTCAAGTCCTTTTTTTTATTTAATCAACCGCCACTTTGTAGGTTGGGTCTTCCATGATGTTGATATCAATAACATCGTCTGCGTTGTCGAGTAAAATACGACAATCTTTACTTAAATGACGTAAATGTACTTTTTTACCTAGCTTTGCATATCGTTCTGTAATTTTATTTAAAGCATCGATTGCACTCATATCAGCAATTTTACTTTCTCTAAAATCAATTATCACTTCATTAGGATCTTCAAATACATCAAACTTTTCACTGAATGCTGTGGTAGAAGCAAAGAACAAAGGGCCGTATATTTCATAATGTTTTACTCCATTTTCATCAATATATTTTTTAGCTCTAATTCTTTTAGCACTCTCCCAAGCAAACACTAGCGCTGAAATAATTACACCTATAAGAACAGCTAACGCCAAGTTATGAAGCATGATGGTAATCACAGCTACTAGCACTCCTACAAAAATATCGTGCTTTGGCATCTTGTTTATGATACGTAAACTAATCCACTCAAAAGTACCAATAGCAACCATTACCATAACTCCCACAAGTGCTGCGATAGGCAATTTTTCTATCACTGGTGCACCAAATAATATAATTATCAAAATTGTGAAAGCTGCAATTATCCCAGATAATCTTGCTCTTGAACCCGCAGATAAATTCACTAAAGTTTGAGCAATCATAGGACAACCACCCATTCCAAAAAAGAAACCATTTAAGATATTTGCCCCACCTTGAGCAATACATTCTCTATTACCACTACCTTTTGTGCCAGTCATTTCATCTACTAAATTCAATGTCAATAATCCTTCTGTTAATCCTACAGAAGCCATTATTAATGAATAAGGGAATATCAATTTTAAAGTTTCAAATGTAAAAGCAATCTCCGGAACATGAAAAGGAGGAAAACCACCACTTACTGAAGCAATATCTGCAACTGTTTTTGTATCAATTCCAAATCCTAATACCAAACCAAAAACGACAATAATTGCTATTAATGAAGCAGGCACTGCTTTTGTTATTTTAGGGAAAAACAGTACAATTCCGATAGTCAATAAAACTAATCCTAACATAATGTATAGTGGTTCTCCTGACAACCAGACACTTTCACCATTTACCATCGTTTTGAACTGTTCCAGCTGAGACATAAAGATGATTATTGCTAATCCATTTACGAATCCGAACATTACTGGTTGTGGTACCAACCGTATGAATTTACCAAGTTTGAATATTCCAACGAGAATTTGTAATACTCCCGCTAGAGCTACTGCGGCAAAAACATATTCTAAACCGCTTGATTGCATTAAGGCAATTAGTACAATAACGGTAGCCCCTGCACCTCCAGAAACCATCCCGGGTCTTCCACCAAAGATTGCCGTAACTAATCCCATGATAAAAGCGGCATACAATCCCACTAATGGTGGGAAACCGGCTAGTATCGCAAAAGAAAGTGATTCTGGAATCATAGTCATTGCCACGGTTAATCCCGCTAAAATTTCTGTTTTGTAATTGACTTTCTGGGTAAAGTCGAATAAATTGAAGTACTGTTTCATTCTTTTTTTTAAGCTATTTATATAATAATAAGTCTACAGACAATACTTGCCTGCCAACTTTGACAAAATTAAAATTGTTGGATTTGAGATTATTAGCAAGCTCTTTCTGCTAATAGAACTTCGATAAAAATAATGCAGATCGCTGTTGCTTTTAAGTTTGCAAATGTAAATCTTTTTAAAGCATGTTCAAACAAAAATTAAAAATCATTAAAAAAGACAAAAATTCTCACTAACAGGACCAAAAAAAACCGCTTGTGACTTTTGATTGTTACAAGCGGTTATAGGTATTTTGTTTTCTAAATTTGATAGATTTAAATATATACTGTTCTCGTCCGCAATTCTGTTATTACTTCATCGCAAATGGTTTTCAATTTTGGAACAGCCTCATAACGTGCTGTGCCTTGAGGATTTTTTAATAATTCATTTTCGATAATAGCGATGTAATCAATAGCTTCTTGAATTTTTAATATACTTATTGAAGATTTGAACTTATGTACTTCCTTCTTCAGATTATCATCATCTTTTTGTGCCGCATAATTTGAAATATCTTCAATTGATTGTGGAGCACTTTCTAAAAATAATTCAATTACTTCTTGTATAAATTCTACATCGTTGTCACTAAAATCTATCAAATAATCAAAATTAACTAAGCTTTCAGCCTTCCGATCCTCCGTTATAACTATTTGATTTAATATATGCTGTTGACTTAATTCTAAATTGTCAAATAATTTTTCTAGCAGTACATTAAAATCAAATGGTTTTGATAAATAATCGTTCATTCCGTTTCTTAGACAGTTTTTTTCTTCATCTGCAGTTGCGTGGGCTGTCATCGCAATTATTGGAACCTGAGACTTATCGTTCGGTAATTTTTCTCTAATATATTTTGTGACTTCATTTCCATCCATTTCAGGCATTTGAATGTCCATTAATATAATATCGTAATAATTGTTCAACACTTTTTCAATAGCAATTAATCCATTCTCAGCAACATCAATTTCTTTATTCCACTTTTTAAAAAGCTTAACAGTCAATAACTGATTTAACTCATTGTCCTCAACTAAAAGTATTTTTAAATCTTTCAAAAAACTAGGATCTAATTGCTTATTAGCTATATTCTTATTATCAATCGCGCTGCTATTATTTTTAATAAAAGGTAGCGTGAACTTGAATACACTTCCTTTATCCATTTCACTTTCTACACTTATTTCACCTCCCTGCAATTCGACCAATTTTTTAGTAATAGTTAATCCCAGTCCCGTACCACCATACTTTCTTGTCGTCTCATTAGAGGCTTGATTAAAACTTTCAAAAATAGAATCTAATTTATCTTCTGGGATTCCAATACCAGTATCACTAATCGAGAATTGAATTTGAATGACATCTCCAGATAGTCTCTTCTCTTCTAATGCAACTGTGACATTACCTTTATTAGTAAACTTTAATGCATTCCCTGTTAAGTTGATCAAAATTTGTGATAAACGGGTTGGATCTCCAATTAAATAATCACTTAAGCCGTCCGGAATACTACTGCTTATAATAACATTTTTACCTTTTGCACTAGCACCAATCAGTTCTACTACAGAATTAACTGTTTTAGAAATAGAAAAGGGAATTGATTCAAAAACCATTTTATCTGCTTCAATTTTAGAAAGATCTAAAATGTCATTGATAATAGTCATTAAATTTTCGCCAGCTGTGCGTATTGCTAAAACACTTTGCAGTTGATTTTCATCTAAAGCAGTTTCTTCTAAAATTTTTGCGAAACCTACTACTCCATTCATCGGAGTTCTAATTTCATGACTCATATTAGTCAAGAAACGTTCTTTAAGTTTTACTGATTCTTCCGCTAAATTTTTAGCATCAATTAATTCTTGTTCAATCTCTTTTTGAATACTTACATCTTGAACAGTTCCTAGAACCTTTAACGGGCGATTATTTTCATCTGTTAAGCATTTTATATATTCATTAATGTATTTTGTAGTCCCCTGCTTGCCCAAAATTGTGTGGCTAAACCACTCTCTTTGAACATTGTGTTGAACAGCACTAAGCTTTTTATCAAATAAAACACTGTCCTTCTCACTCACTAAGCAAGATTTAAATAAATCAATTGATGGCGTTACCGATTTATCTATTTCTAAGATATTGAATAATTCCTCTGAAAAATAAACATCACCGTTAATCAAATTAACTTCCCAACTTCCAATTTTTGCTAATTTTTGTGCCTCTGAAAGTCGGCTTGAATTCAACTTCAATTCTAGTTCGGCTTGCTTGCGCAAAACTTGGTTTTCATGAAGTTTTAACGCAGTTCTAATGCTATGTGCAATTGCATCTGAACTGAGTAGGGTTTTTAACATATAATCAGATGCGCCTGCAAGTATGGCTTGGCTTGCAATTTTTTCATCTCCTTGAGAAGTAATAAAAATTACAGGCGTTTCTACACCATTTTCACGAAGTTTATTTAGGATAGAAATCCCATCTAAATCCGGCATCATATAATCTAAGAAAATGAGATCATAGGATTGTAATGCCAATTTTTCAAAACCCTCTTTTGCAGAATAGGCACTGTCCATATCAGCTATAATATCCGATTTTTTTATCGACCTGACAATCGTTATTGCATCAACTTTGTCATCATCAATAATTAAAACTTTTAACGGGTTATTCATAGGGTATTTGTTGCTTGTGAAAATTCTATTGTGCTCAGGTACTTTTCGAGGATGCCATAAACGTTGCGCATTTCTTCCTCATTATTTGGTAAAGCAATGTAAGCAGCAATGTTAAGATTTAACAGCTCATTCTTAAATTCATCATCTACCGTTTCTACTAATACGAAAATTAATGTCGATTTTAATCGCACATTACTCCTAATATTATTTATCAAATTTAATGCCTCTTTACAGCCATTAACACAATTTAAGAATAATATCTTTGGAATAGCAACTGTAGCTTCATCATGAAGCAGAGCAGGCCAAGCCTGCGCTGAATTCTCAACAGTTTTAAATGCTATGTGAGGATTTTTTTCGATAAAAAAGTTTAGAAATACATTAGCATCCCTTTGACGATTATCAACTAGTAATATATTAAAACTTTTCATATTATTATCGCATTAGATTGACCAGCTACATTTCGCACAGCTGCCAAAAATTATTTAACGTCGCAACAGAAGCTATGAACTTTTCAAACGACAAAGGTTTCAAGATGTATCCTGCGATATTTAAATTGTAAGCATTTATTTTGTCACTATCTTCATTTGAAGTAGTCATTACAAATACAGAAATGTTTTTAAGACGCTCATTTGCTCTTAATTCTTTTAAAAATTCAATCCCATTCATTTTAGGCATATTGATATCTAAAATAATAATTTTAGGAAGTGGAATAATTTTATCCTCAAGCATTTCTAGTGCCTCAACTCCATTTCCTGCTATGAAAAGAGGATTTTTAATATTGTTTTTTGTAAAAGCTCTTTTGACATTCATTACATCTACTTCGTCGTCTTCAACTAATAAAATGTTTACTAATTTGTCGTTCATTATATTTTGTATTTATAGGTTTATTTTAGGCCAAATCATTTTAAAGGTAGTCATCTCATTTGAATCGAAAACGAGATCTCCGTTAATTGTTTGCATTATCTTTTTACTGATTGTTAATCCTGCCCCAGTAGTTTCAAAATGATCTTTTGAACTAGCCGTATAAAAAATATTGAAAATTTTATCTTCGATTTCCTTTAAAATTCCTGGACCGTTGTCTGCCACGGTAATTTCGTAATGATGTTCGGTTTCTTGTATTGTAACAAAAATATTCTTTTTTTCGTTAGTATTGAATCTTATTGCGTTTTCTATTAGTTCAGTTAGTACTTTCTGAATTTTAATTACCGCTATTGCAATTGTATACTGAGATAATTCATAGTTTATATCCACATTTGCAGTTGATTTCCCTACTCCTACATTTACTACCTCATCAATAAATTCTTTTAAATTAACAGTAGTACACTCCTCCTCTAATTTATTTACACGGGAGAGTTCTAGTAAGGCGTTCATCATGTTCTCTAAACGCCCTACCCTATTCTTTAATAATTTAAAATTTTCTGGGATGCCTGCCGTATTTTCCTCCTCTAAATCTTCTTCGATCCAAGTAGTAATATTACTTATTGCTCTCATGGGACTTTTTAAATCATGTGAGACAATATAGATGAACTCCTCATACTCTTTTTTTAGAGCTTCGTATTCTTGTGAATGTTTTTTTTGTGATACTAACATTTCTATTTATTTAGGTACTGTAAATATGAAACTTGCTCCTCCATGTTCATTAGTTTCAATGTGAATCGCTCCTCCTCCTTCATCAATTATTTTTTTAACTATTGACAAGCCTATTCCTGTACTTTCTTTTTTATCTCGTGCTTCAATAGTTTGAAAGACACCAAAGACTTTGTCATGATACTCTTCTTCGATTCCTGGACCATTATCTGCAATTGTAAATTGATGAAATTCGTCTAAAGAACTATAAGTGCAGGAAATCAACCCTAACTCCTTATCATTATATTTAACCGCATTGCTAATCAAATTACTAAATACCTGATACAGGAGAATTTTAGCATTGAATATGATAGGCAAATCGCTAATGGCTACTTTGTAATTATCTGACGGGACTAGGGACTCGACAATATGACCTACTAGTTCGTTCAAATCAATGTATTCCTTTTCGATTTTTGTTCGCCCAATTCTCGAATAATCTAATACTCCGTTTATAAGGTTTTCCATTCGTAAAATCCTACCTCTTAATAGTCCTAAATTTTTTCGAACATCATCTGGCATTTCGGGCATGTCTTCCACAATCCATTCGGCTAAATTATTGATTGCTCGCAACGGTGCTTTAAGATCATGTGAAACTACATAGGCAAATTGATCTAGCTCTTTGTTGTTTTTTTCTAAATTAATTAAAGCATCAGTTAGCTTTGTTTCGGCCATTTTTTTTGCCGTTATATCAAAGCTAATAGCAACATATTGATATGGCTTTCCGGTGTTGTCAATAAAGGGAACTATAGTCGTTTCGACCCAGTACAGCGAGCCATCTTTTGCTAACTGTTGTAGTTCTCCTTTCCATGTTTTACCATTGATAATGTACAACCAGATTTTCCTAACTAATATGCTAGCTTCTGTACCTAAGTCATTACTATATAATCGTTGTCCTAATAATTCTGTTTGGGAATATTGCGATATATTGCAAAACTTATCGTTGACATAAGTTAAAACACCTGCTTCATCACTTATATTTACAATCGCTGCCTCGTCAAGAGCCGCTCTAATGTCATTAATTTCCTTTGCTTTATCTGCAATTTTATCTTGTGCAATCTTAATATCAGTCACATCCTGAATATTTCCCTGCATACCAATAACATTTTGGTCCCCATCAGTAAACGCACTTCCTATTTCGAGAATGTATTTCATACGTCCATCTGGAAGCAAAATGCGATAATTGATTTTGAAATCCTCATTGCTTTTTGCAAAATTATCTTCTAGCTGATCAAGCATAACCAAGTCCTCAGGATGAATTCTATTGCGGTAGGCTGCATTCAGTTCTGAAGCGGGAAGGTCCTCAAGTTCAAAGATTAAATAATGTCCTTTAGACCAAATCAACTCTTTTGATCTAACATCATATTTCCAACTACCAATTTTTGCAATGCGCTGGGATTCGTCAAGAAGCAATTTATTTTTGATCAAATTATCTTCTGCTTGTTTCTCTTTAGTGATGTCTTTAGCTATACCTAAGTACCCAATTGTCTCTCCAGTCTCACTGTGAATAGCGGTCATAGACAACTGAACGGGGAATACTTTGCCATTACTATTTACATAGTTCCATTCTTGAGAATCAGCAGCCTTTAACGTTTTTGCTTTATATACAAATGTTTCGAAAGGGTTTTCAATCGATAATTCGTACTCTTTTGATAGTGCATCAGCATTTGATTCAACTTCTGAGTTTACATGAAATTTATATGGATACTGTAAACCAATGACCTCACTTGCTTCATACCCTAAAAGCTTTTCTGCCCCCTTATTGAATTGTTTTATTGTGCCTTCAATATCTGTGGCAATAATTGAAAATTCAGCCGAATTTAATATTGCAGTTAAATCTGTAGTTAAGTTGTACAGTTTCTCCTGCTGCTTTTTATCAGAGGTCATGTCTCTCGCAATGCAATATAAATTTCCTGTTGTTGGATCTGGTGAGCTGTTCCAACTTAAAAAAACAAGATCCCCATTTTTACAATAAAATCTATTTTCGAAGCTAATAGATTCTTGCCCATTAGACAATTTTTCGACCTCTAGAATAGTTTTCTCATGGTCATCAGGATGCAAGAATTTAAAAAAAGATTCTCCTTCAAGTTCGCTTACATCATAACCTAAAACCGCTGTAAACGCAGGGTTTACTTTATAAAAATTACCGTCAATGTTAGCAATACAAACTAGGTCTTTAGAGAGTGCAACAAAATTGAGAAATTCTTTTTGAGCAGTTTCTAATACCGAGTTCTTATTTCTTAATTTAAGTAGACTCACCACTTGATTGCTCAGTAATTGCAACGACTCCTTTTGTTGCTTACTTAATTCACGTGGCACAGTGTCAATAACACACAGTGTCCCTAGATTAAAACCATTCTCATCTTTTATAGGCGCACCTGCATAAAATCTAATATTGGGATCGCCAGTCACTAGCGGATTGTCTACAAATGTCGCATCTTCTAGTGTATTAGTTATCTCATAAACATCGTCACCCATAATGGCATGCTGACAAAATGAGATTTCTCTAGGTGTTTCACTAGCATCTATACCTACAGTAGATTTAAACCATTGTCGTTCTTCATCTAGCAAACTCACTAATGATATAGGTGTGCCGCATATAAAAGACGCTAATTTTGTTATGGCATCGTATTCTTCCTCTGGCAAAGAGTCCATGATGGCGTACTTTTTTAACGCTTTAATGCGTTCGAGTTCGTTGGTAGGTTTTGGATATTTCTTCATTCTGATTGTGGGGTTATATTGCTGAAAGAGCCAACTTATAATAATGTAAACCTACTTAAAAAATAGAATAGCTGCTGTTAATAAAATAAATAATAATTGTTTGAGACTTTAAAACTTTAGAACCGAATTCTAAAGACTTTATCAACTACTTAAAATTTCCTATTTATCCTTTGTTAAGAGTACTTGCTTTAAATTATAGAACAATGTACTAAATAATTTTCTCTTGTTTTATTCAAAGATTTATGTGACATGTGTCAGTCTGATACCTATCGTTACAATTTTTACAACTAATAAATATTATATTTAATTGTAGGTCAGCACATAGCAAGAATCTAAACAACATCTGGTTTACATATCCAAGTTAACAATTTATTAATATATACGGCTGATTATTGTTAACATTATCTTTATTTTTACGTCAAAATAACCAAACCTTATATGAAACAACTTTACATTCAAAACAAATTACAAATGCTCGGGCTGCTCCTATTATTTTATGGAGTGTCGTTTGCACAAATTCCATCGTATTATAATGGAACAAATCTTAACCAAACTGGGAATACCTTAAAGGCGACACTATCTCAATTAATTAGTGCTAACACAACCTCACTAAGCTATACACCTGGAGTATGGGATGCACTTAAATTAACCGACTTAGACCCTGCAAATCCTAATAATGTATTGCTTGTTTATGGCTACAATGACAGTGATAATGATACAAGCAATGATCGAACTCGCTCTAAGGATGCCAATGGTGGGAATGCGGGTCAATGGAATCGCGAACACGTTTATGCTAAATCTTTAGGAGTACCTAATTTAGGAACTTCGGGACCAGGAAGTGACGCGCATCATTTAAGAGCTTCTGATATTGCTTTTAACGCAACAAGAAGCAATTACCCGTATGGAGCTGGATCAGGGAATGCGAGTCTTATCAATAATGCTTTTTTCTATCCTGGTGATGAATGGAAAGGTGATGTCGCTCGAATGCTGATGTACATGTACTTGCGCTATGGCGAGCAATGCTTACCGGTAAATGTTACTGTAGGGGCACGCACATTTAACAACGATATTACAGATATTCTATTACTTTGGAATATTGAAGATCCTGTCTCTCAATTTGAATTGAATCGAAATACCATTTTAGAGGGCGTTCAAGGAAATCGAAATCCTTTTATAGATAATCCCGCTTTTGCAACAACAATTTGGGGTGGTCCACAAGCCGAAAATCGTTTCACTGGAAACACCACGGCAGATACTCAGGCTCCAACAACCCCTACAAATCTTATTGCTACTAAGATAACACAAGAAACAGCATTGCTTAACTGGACTTCTAGTACTGATGACGTAGCTGTTCTAAGATACCGTATTTTTAATGGAACTAACTTTTTAGCTTCATCACAAAATAATAGTTACACTCTTTCAGGCTTAACGGCAAGTACTACTTACACACTTACTATCAAAGCATTTGATGCTGCGGGAAACAATTCTATTGCTAGTAATACCGTTACTTTTACAACTGCTGCCGCTGCAACAACAAACCCTGTTGCTACAATATTTATTAACGAAATTCATTATGACAATGCAGGAACTGACCTAGGAGAAGGTGTTGAAATTGCTGGAACGGCAGGTACTGATTTAAGCAATTGGTTTGTTATTCCATACAACGGAAATGGCGGAGCAAGTTATACTCCAGTAGGGGAACTTTCTGGAGCAATTCCTGAGCAGTCAAATGGTTTTGGGACTGTATTTGTTCCTATCAGCGGACTTCAAAATGGTGCGCCTGATGGATTGGCACTAGTCAATAATCTTGGTGAAGTCGTTCAGTTTTTAAGCTATGAAGGAAGTTTTACTGCAACGAATGGTCCCGCAAACGGAATGACAAGCACAGACATAGGCGTTATACAAAACGGACTAGATGCGGCTGGATTGTCTTTACAAATTGTAGGTACTGGTAACAGCTATACTGATTTCACTTGGCAAGCAGCCACTCCTAGCACTTATAATGCAGTAAATGCAGGTCAATATTTTACTAAAGTAGCTATTAAATTAGTACCGCCTACAAATTTAGCAGCTTCAAACATTACTGCTAATGCGGTCACTCTATCGTGGGATTTATCTAATGGAACTGCATACACTGCTTACAATGATGATAAAGAATTAGAAACAGTTACTACTAACAGTGTCACTTTATCAAATTTAAAAGAAAACACAGCTTACAATTTTACTGTTAGAGCAATTAATGAAGCAGATGACAGTTCAGAGCCTAGCGCTGTTATCACAGTAACAACCTCAAAAGGAGCAGCTACTGCAACTACTGCTGTTTTTATTAACGAAATACATTATGATAATGCAGGTACAGATCTTGACGAAGGTGTCGAAATCGCGGGACCTGCAGGAACTGATATTACAAATTGGAAAATTATTCCTTACAATGGTAGCGGTGGTGCTAGCTATAGTCCTATTGGACTTTTATCAGGAGTAATTCCAGATCAAGCAAATGGATATGGAACAGTATCGGTAGCGATTGCTGGCTTACAAAATGGAGCTCCAGACGGAATAGCTTTAGTAGATAACAACGATATTGTTATTCAATTTTTAAGCTACGAAGGGAGTTTTACAGCGACAAATGGTCCTGCAAGTGGAATGACGAGTACAGATATTGGCGTATCTGAAACGAGTACGGCAACTATTGGAACCTCTTTACAACTAATTGGAAAAGGAACAAAATATACCGACTTTACATGGGAGGCAGCAACAAGTACTTTTGGCTCAGTGAATACGGGACAAAATTTTGGAGATTTGGTTTTCATTAATGAAATTCATTATGATAATGCTGGAACAGATGAGAATGAAGGTGTCGAAATCGCTGGTTACGCGGGAACTGACTTAACAAACTGGACAATTGTTCCCTACAATGGATCTAATGGTTCAACTTACACACCAATTGGTACTTTTTCAGGAACAATTCCAAATCAAAGTAATGGATACGGAACAATTTATGTAGCCATCCCTGGTTTACAAAATGGTTCTCCTGACGGACTTGCATTGGTTAACCCAGAAGGAAAAGCAGTTCAATTTTTAAGCTATGAAGGTAGTTTTACAGCGACAAATGGTCCTGCAAACGGGATGACGAGTACAGATATTGGTATCGCTGAAGCAAGTACTGCTTCAATTGGTACTTCGTTACAATTAACCGGAGCAGGATTTAAGTACAGTGATTTTACTTGGCAAGCTACAACAGCAACATTTGGAGCGATTAATACAGGGCAATTTTTTAAAGACGTAGCCGACACACTTATCGTTTTACCAATAGCTGAAGCAAGAGCAAAAGCAGATGGTGAAATAGTAACAATCACAGGAACGTTAACTGTATCTGATCAATTAGGAGGTTCTGCTTACATTCAAGATGCAACGGGCGCAATTGCTGTTTTTGACAAGACAGTTCACGGAGCAGGTTTATTCAAGATTGGTGAGTCACTTACCATTACAGGAAACAAAAGCACTTACAATGAGCAAGTGCAAATCAGTCCCGTTAGTGCTGTAAAAAGCAACGGACAGGCTAGCCAATTAATCACGCCTCTTACGATCACTTTATCAGAAATGAGTGCGCATCCGGCTGAATTAGTTCGTATTCTAAATCCTGTATTTGCTAAACCAGGCGCTATTATTTTTGGAAATTCAAGTGTTGATATTACTGACGCCACTGCAAAAGCACAATTTAGATTAGATGCTGATGTGGCAGATTTAACTGGCTTTAGCCAACCTGAAAATTGTTCAGAGGTTATAGGTGTGGTTTCTAATTTTTATGCAACACAACAATTATTGCCTAGAATGAAAAGTGATTTCCCGTGTGCTGCTAAATACCAACAATCAGGTAATGACTTAGCCATTTCTAAAGATAAAACATTAGATATTGTTACTTGGAATATCGCTTGGTTTGGTGATGAGAAAAATGCTCCTACAGTAGGTCAAGCTAATGCTGATGAGATTCAAAAAGAAGCTGTGAAAGCGGTTTTGCAAAACTTAGACGCAGACATTTATGCTGTTGAAGAAATTTCAGATGAAGTTTTATTTCAGCAAATGGTTAGCGAAATGAACGATTACAGCTACGTACTTTCGAATGCTACTTCGTATCCTAACGATACCACAACTGCTTCTCAAAAAGTAGGGTTCATTTATAAAAATAAAACGGTAAAACCGGTAAGTACTAAGGTATTATTAAAAACAGTACATCCTTATTACAATGGTGGTGATGTTTCGGCTCTTGCAAATTACCCAACTGAGGATAAAACGCGCTTTTTTGCTAGCGGAAGAATGCCATTCATGTTAACAGCAAATGTAACTATCGATGGTGCCGAAAAATTAATAAATATTATTGATTTACATGCTAGAGCGAATACTTCTGGTGGAGCACAAGAAAAATACGATATGCGTAAATTTGATGTAGAAATGCTAAAAGATAGTTTAGATACGCAGTATCCTGATGCTAACTTAATTCTTCTAGGTGATTATAATGATGATGTAGATTTTACCGTATCTGACGTTACTACAACAACATCTTCTTATGACGCCTTCGTAGCTGACAATGCACGATATTTCATTCCTACAAAGTCACTTAGCGATAACGGTTTTAGATCGTATGCTACTTATGAAAACATGATTGACCACATTACCCTTTCTAATGAGCTAGCTACCTCTTATATTCCAGAAACAGCAAGAGTGCATTATGAATTTTACTCTAGTACCTATACAAAAACAGCTTCGGATCACTTCCCGGTTTCTGTTCGTTTGAAGTTGAAAGATTTAAAAATTGAAACCGCTTCTAGTTCGAATACTATTTGTTTTGGTAACGAAGATGGGTTTGCAAATATCACTGTTTCTGGCGGTATTAGTCCGTATACGTACACTTGGAATACCGGATCAACAACTTCAGAAATCACGAATCTAGCTGCAGGAACATACACTGTAGTAGTAGAAGATGCTGTCAAACAAACAGTAACTAAATCATTTACTATTGAAGAATCCAAAGAGATCGAAATCCCAACAGCAGATGAAGTAACTGTTTATAAAGGGTATAGCCCTCAAGCGTATGCAACATTAAAAGCGGAGAATATTGTAGGTGGTGTACTTCCGTTTTCTTATGAATGGAGCAACGGTGCAAAAACCTCTTCGATAAAAGTGTGTCCTGACCAAACTACAACCTACACGCTGACAGTAACTGATGCTGTGGGTTGTACTGCAATTGCAGAACGCACCGTAAATGTACAAGACGTGTCTTGTGGAAATAACAAGCGTTTTCCTAAGGTCGAGATTTGTCATAAAGGAAAAACAATTTGTGTAGATGAATATGCTGTGAGAGCACACCTAGCGCATGGTGATACTCTAGGAAACTGCGACGATACTATTGCTGATAATTCTTGCGTAATTACAAATGTGATGGTTTACCCTAACCCTTTTGCTAGTCATGTAAATGTTAGTATTAATAGTACGGCTGTAGCCAAAGCTGATTTTTATATCTATAATATTTATGGGCAATTAGTAAGTCAGTCTTCTCAAGAGATTGCAGCTGGTAAATCTATTACTAACTTAGAATTATCAAAATTGCGAAGAGGATTTTATTTCCTTAAAACAGTAATTAATGGTAAAAACAGAAATATAAAATACTTAATTAAAAAGTAGATTATCGTTCTAAACCTAACTTTAAAAGCCATCAAAATTAATTTTGATGGCTTTTTTTTACCTTATATCGGAATTATTTTGGATCCTATTTTTCTAAAATGGTAATGTAAATGTGGTAGTAGCGCAATTCCTAACATTATAAATATTATGGCAATTCCCATGTAATAATAATAATCTCTAGCAAATAGCAAATTAGTATGATTAGCCACTGCCTTACCTAACATTTTTTTTGCCATAACTTTAGCCTTTAATGGCGAAGCTCCATTTGCTGCAGCAGTATTTTCATAAAATTGCAGTCTTTGCGTTGCAGCAGTATTTAAAGTGTTTACAGTTCTACCTAAAACTTCATAATGCACGCTTACCTGTCTAAAATTCATAAAAGAAACTAAAGCCAAACTGCATGTAAAAGCAAAGAACCGAAAAGAAACACCACTCAATGAAGCTGAAAAACTTTTAGATTCAGGAACTGATGTAATTAAAAACAGTACAATTGATAACATTAAAATTCCGTTTCCTAAACCTTGAAAAAACAGCGGCAATAAAACGGATCGTACATTGGCCTCAGAGCCAAAAACAAAAAACATTTGGATGTGATAAGTTAGTAGGAATCCAAAACCAGCAAGCCAAATTAGTCGCATGGGATGTTTTAAAAGGATGAATCTCGCTGCAACACTTATTCCTATCACGATGCCTACTGCGTTAAAAAACATGATATAAGCATAATTGTAGGAGTCTAAATGCATCTCATCTAGAAAAAAAGAATTGGCTACGCTTAAATCTCCTTTACAAACGTAGTATAACATTAGTAAAACTGCACCCAACTTAAAATTGCGGTATTTGTAAATTTCTAAGTCTATAAATGGTCTTTTACTGTGTCGCTGCTTGATGATAAAAACGGCAATCAATATTAAAATCGCTGCTGAACAGAACCAAATACGAGTGCTTTCATACCAGTCATAATAAAATCCATACAAGAGAACGTAAGCTATTGTAATTAAAATAGTCGTGTAAATTATAAAACTAGACCAATCTAATTTGAGAAGTGGAACTCTCTTTTGATGCAATCGAATCTCTCTTCGAAGGCTAAAGAACAACAGTAAAACACCAGGAATTTGGACATATATAATAGCCAAATACAATACATTAAAGTCGTAATTCTGAAATATATAGGCATCAAATAAATAGGTAAACGCATTTGATATTAGGAGTGTTCCATAAAAAAGAGCATACCCCAAAACACGAGATCGTTCAGAATGATATTGTGCAAAAATCAAGTTCAAAACGATGCTTATTAAAGACACCGTTACTGCACCTCCTAGATATCTAAAAACCATAAAAATCATCTGGTTGCTAGTGCTATATAAAATCAAGTTAGTTCCTGTAAAAAGCAATACACTTATTAAAAAATAACTTTTGGAAGCAAAATAACTAAAAAACCGACGTTCTAATGGAAAGAAACTCGCAATACCAATATAGTAGAGCACTATTGAAAACTGAATATCTGTAGGGTCTAAGCCGTAATAACTTGCTGCACTAGCGATCCCTCCTATGTATCCTGCCAGCATACAAATCACTGGCAAAATAGTCAGAAATAAGATAGTCTTAACAAGCCACTTGGGAACCCAATTTTTAAAAATAATGGAAGGCTGATTCATGATCTTTTAAATTTTAGACACTAGAACTTCAGCATTCATTCCCGCTCGTAATTTTTTTGTCTTGCTTTCTCCATCTGTTAGTATAATTCGAACAGGAAAACGTTGAATAATTTTAACGAAATTTCCAGTAGCATTATCTGGCGGAAGCAATGAAAAACGAGATCCTGTAGCTGGAGCTAATGATTGAATTTTTCCATGAAAGATTTGGTTATCATAAGCATCAACGGTAATTTCAACTTCTTGCCCCTCCTGCATTGAGGCAATTTGAGTTTCCTTGAAATTAGCCACAATCCATTTTCCTTGATCTTGATCTACGATAAACCCTAATGTTTGGCCTTTTTGAATCAATTGCCCTACTTGTAGCGTTTTTTCTCCCATAATTCCATCTGCCGGAGCTGTAATAGTTGCATATGTTAAATTCAATTCTATTGTTGCGACCATAGCTTCTCTTTGTTGCACGGTCGCTTTGGCTACAGCCAGTTGAGAATCGACATCATTGATTTTACCCTTAGCCGTTTTATAAGAATTTTGTAGCGCTTGGTAGTCTGCTTTAGCAATATCAAGGTTTGTTTTAATAGCTTCAAAATGTTGCGGCGTTACAGCTTCTTCTTTCAACAACTTTTCGTAACGATTAAATTCTTGTTGTTGCTGCCACAGCCTCGCTTTTGCTCCAGCAATATTAGCTTGACTAATCGAAGCGCTACTTACAGATGTTGCAGTATTGCTTTGTAGAACTAACAAAGAGGCTTGAGCAGCACTCAACAACGCTTGTGCTTCCTGTAATTGCATCAAAGACTCGTTATTATCAATAATTAATAATGTATCTCCCTTGTGGACTCGTTGATGATCTTTAAATTTTATTTCTTGTACAAAACCGGTGGTTCTGCTTAAAATAGGATTAATATATTCTTCTACTTGTGCATCATTTGTTTCTTCATATTGATACATTTTATACAATGTGATCGCTCCATAAATCAACAATGAGACAAGTACTATTGCAGCAATTGCATAAGTTATTTTTACAGTAATCCTGTCGATGCGTGCGTGTTTTTCAGTATTTGTTGCCATTTTATAAGTTTCCTGTATTTTTGAGTAATTGGTAGTAATGTAACTGTTCAGATATTTTGGCTGAAGCCAAATCGTATTGTGCTTGCAACAACTGTGTATCAGCGTCGAGCAAGTCAGTGATTAATGAGAGTTGGTTAAAATAAGTTTGATTAAGGATGCGATAATTTTCTGCTGCCTGTTTAATATTCAGTTCTAATTCTTCAATTTTCTCTCTGTCCTCTTGGTATCGTTTATAGGCTCTATTAATATCTTTTCGCAATTGATCTTGAACATTTTCCTGTGCTATTTTTTGTTGTTCGAGCTGTATTTTTGCGGCAGCATCCTTATGAACATCGTGGTATATTGACGAAATATCATAAGACATTTTAATTCCTACAACGCCTAATAAATAGGGAGCATTAGCATAAGGATACAATTTAATTTGAGGGTACGAATAATTATAATCACCAAATAAACCTACTCTTGGCAATTTATCAGCCTCTAGTGCTTTAATGTTTAATTCGCTTAAAACCACTTTTTGCTCTTCAATTTTCTGGAGAGGTGATTTGCTTATGGCGTTCTCTACATATTGATCATAACTTAGTGCTACACGGTCAAGTTTAAAATCGATAGCATCGATGGGTTTCAAAACCTGCTCATCAGGATCTCCCATAAAAATATTAATTTCTTGCATAGCCAGTTGCTCGTCATTAACGATGGTTGTTAAAGCTGTCTTTTGCTTAGACAATTGCAATTGCGCTCTTAATAAATCACTTTTTAATACGACACCAGCCTTATGTAATTTTTCTATTTGCTTTAATCGCTCTTCATTTTGTTTAATGTTTTGCTTTACTAATTTTTCTAATTCTATATAGAGCTGCAACTTTAAGTATGATGCAGCAACTTGATAATGAATCGTCTCAGTTGTTTCTTCTTCGATGTAATGTGAAAGCTCTTTCTTAGCAACTTCCTTTTGAATATTAGTTTTTAATTTGTGCCCATTATAGATATCAAAATAAGCATCAAGGGTAGCGCCATAAATAGAATGGTCTTCAAGCGGTATAAAATTAGCATCGTGTAAAATACCATTTGTAAACACAGGAATGTTGGCTAGCTTACCATAGTTTGCATTAAAACCTATTTCTGGTAGCTGCTTACTTCTGGCATCTTTTATAGCCTCCTCTCCCACAGCAACTTTCAAATGGTCTACTTTTATTTGCTTACTATTATTTAATGTTTTTTCCCAAACTTGTTGCAGTGTGATGGGAATACTATCTCTGGTAATAACCTGAGAATGTGCTATAAAAGGAAAAACAATTAGTATTAATTGTAACATCCTTTTCAAGTAAAAATTAGAATACATATTTAGATAAAAATTAAAGAGCAAAATTGCGACATATTTTCAAGTCTTATTTTACCAAATAAGCCATATATTTGTCAATATGAGCCAAGATACAAATCATTTAAAAATGACACCTAAACCACTCACTTTTTTAGAGAAAATTGATCAATTTCCCAGATCGACTTACATCTATCACAGTAATATGGAGGTACGACTTGCTATGCACAGTCATACCAAACATCAATTAACTTATATTGAAGGCGGCGTTGCTTACTTACAAACTAAAGAGAACTCCTATTTCTTGCCTGCTCGCCACTTTGTATGGATTCCAGCGGGATTAGATCATTTTATTGAGTTACGAACCTCTATTACCATGATGCGAAATATTTATATTCCTCCAGCGGCTTTAGCACCAAATATCTTTCATTCAAAAATGGGAATCTACCCAGTTTCGAACTTAATACTGGAAATGATTTCGTTCACCGAACATTGGAGTGAAAATATCACAAAAAAAGAATCTGAGAAATATTTGTACATGAAAACGTTAGGTAATGTAATTGCTTCAGCTAATAAAACAGCACTGGCTGTTGTACTGCCTACTACTACTAATATTAGATTGCGCCCCATCCTTAGACACATCTATTTTAATGTTGACCAAACTTTGCAATTACAGGATATAGCTAAAACTTTTAGTTTGAGTAGTCGCAGTTTATCACGTCTCTTTAGAGAAAATTTAGACATCTCATTTTTGCAATATGTGAAGCTTACCCGCATCATTTTAAGTATGGAAAAGCTGTTACAAACCGATTTATCTGTAAGCGAAATTGCTTATGCATCCGGGTACAACAGTTTGGCTACGTTTAGCAATACGTTTTACGAAATTGCAAAAGTACGACCAAGTGATTTTAGAAAAATAAATAGAGAAAAGTCAAATTAAATCATTTTGCCATCTGCTATTTATTATCATAAATTGGATTTTATAAAACAGTCATACGTTTAAAATAATACGTATTATTAGGACTTATCTGCTAAAGTTTGAGTAAATTTGAGAGAGCATATTTACTTCCTTATATACGAATATTAAGTAGTAAAACATGTAATTAAATAATTTTAAAAAATGTAAAACATGGCATTTATAGATTATTACAAAGTCCTTGGCGTAGATAAAAAAGCAACAGAGACTGAAATTAAAAAGGCCTACCGCAAAATGGCCAGAAAACACCATCCAGATTTAAACCCAAATGACAAGCAAGCCGAATTAAGGTTTAAAGAACTAAATGAAGCTAACGAAGTATTGAGTAACCCCGAGAATAGGAAAAAATATGATCAGTATGGAGAAAACTGGGAACATGGTGAAGAATATGAAAAATCCAGACAAAATCAACAGAGACAACAGCAGCAAAGACAACAACAAAGCAGTGGCTCACAAGGAGGTTTTAATGGCTTTGAAGGAGGGGATTATTCTGATTTTTTTGAAACTATGTTTAATCAATCTAATAGTGGAGGTGGTCAACGTCGCAGTCCACAATATAAAGGACAAGATTTTACAACCGAATTAAATTTAACTTTAAAAGACGTTTATACTACTCACAAGAGAACACTAACAGTAAATGGAAAGAACATTAGAATCACCATCGCTGCTGGAGTAGAGAACGGACAAGTCATTAAAATTTCTGGTTATGGAGGAGAAGGCATTTCGGGTGGTCCAAAGGGAGATTTATATATTACATTTTCTATAGATAATGATACTAATTTTAAGAGAGATAAAGACAATCTTTATTCAACAGTCTCTTTAGATTTATATACTGCAGTTTTAGGCGGAGATATAACAGTAAACACATTTGATGGAAAGGTAAAATTGAATATTGCAGCTGGAACTCAAAACAATGCAAAGGTCAAGTTAAAAGGAAAAGGATTCCCGGTTTACAAAAAAGATGGGGCTTTTGGTGATTTATATATTACCTATCAAATTACAATTCCCACACATTTATCTGATAAGGAATTAGAACTATTTACTGAACTTTCGAAAATAGCTACATCATGAATTTAGAAAACTTAACAACAGTACATTCGCTTGCATCTCAGTATGAAGTAGCAATAGCTTTCTTTGAAAATTTAGGCGAATTAGGTCTAATAGAAGTTATCGCGATAGATGAAACTTATTATGTTCATCACGACACAATTTTTAAAGTGGAAAAAATTATACGGATCCACAAAGATTTAGATGTAAACTTAGAAGGCATCGATGTTGTCCTCAATTTACTAGATAAAATAGAGACATTGCAGCAGGAATTAATTGCTGCGCAAAATAGTCTTCGTGTGCATCATTAAATAAATATTACAAAGTTCCCAACTTTCACACCTTTTGCTGCTAAATTAATAGCCGATGTCCTACCCCAAAAATGTCTCTAATAAAATAATAGTATATTTACTACCTACAATTTACTGTATACGATTAGAAATTAACAACTTGCTATAAAGAAAGGCATATTACAATTCAAGCACAATTATGAATCACCTTAAGGAAGAACTTTACCAATTGATGAAAAGTGACAGTAGTATTTTTGATTTTATTCAAGAACATGCAATCGATGGTATAGCTTATGCTTCAAGTACATATCCTACTGTCATTTGGGGCAATCCTGCTTTACATACTTTGTTGGAAGATAAAGGTGATTTCTCGAATGAATCTAATCTCAACATTGATCAATTTGTGGTGAGTCTTAAAAATTTATCTACAAATAGCTCTGGTGAAACTGACAAACAAGAAGTTTTGTTTCAAAGAGCTGACGGCCAGCTTATCAATACAGCATGTTCTTCTTTCTATATTCATGACGACAATAAAAAATATCATGCTGTAATTAAAGGGTATAACCGATTAGATTCAAAAAATGATTTAGATCTTGACACTGCTAAATCAAAAAGCAATTTAAAAGAACTACAAAGACAGGTTGCCTTTTTAAACGAGTGTAATAAAGCCGCCACGATAGGATATTGGGAAGTTGACTTGGACAGCAATTCTCTTTATTGGAGTGATGTAACCAAAATAATTCATGAAACATCTGTAGACTATAGTCCTACAGTCGATACAGCGATTAGTTTTTATAAAGATGGGGATAGCAAAAAAATTATTGAGAGTTCCTTTACATTGGCAGTGTTAAAAGGTAAAAACTTTAATCATGAGCTACAGATAGTCACTGCTAAAGGCAATATTAAATGGGTGAGATCAATTGGTAATACAACATTTGTAGACGGTATTTGTAGAAAAATCTCTGGTACTTTTCAAGATATCACAAAGTCTAAAGAAAACAATATTGCACTAACAGTAGAAAAAGAAAAATTATATAGCGTTTTAAAAAGTTCCAACATTGGGACATGGGAGTGGAATATTCAAACTAACGAAACGTATCATAGTGAGATGTGGGCAGAAATTCTAGGTTATAATTTGGCCGAAATACATCCAGTCACCACTCAAAAGTGGGAACAATTAGTACATCCAGATGACGTTGAATTTTCGAAACAAAAAATTTCAGAATATTTTGATCGAAAGTCAGAGTATTATGAAGCTGAATATCGGATGAGACATAAAAACGGACATTGGGTGTGGATTTTAGACAAAGGAAAAGTAATTACTTGGACTGAGAATGATGAACCTCTGATGATGTTTGGAACGCACCATGACATTACAGAGCAAAAGAAAATCAACGAGAGAAATATGCTATTTATAGAGCAGACTCCCAGTGCTATTGCCATGTTTGATAAAGAAATGCGTTATTTAGTGGCTTCTAAAAAATGGAAGGAAGATTATCACTTGACTGGGGAAAAAATTATTGGTAAATCACAATATGATTTGTTTCCTAACATCGCTGCAGAGTGGGTAAGCATTTATGAAAAATCGCTTGTTGGGATCACAAATAAGGGTAAGGACTGTCTTTTTATTCAAAATGACGGTTCGAATATGTGGTTAAAGTGGGAAATTAAGCCCTGGTATAGTGACAATGGTTCCGTGGCTGGTGTCATAATATATTCTGTTGATATTACTAAAAGAAAAGAAATTGAAGAAAAACTGCGTCTAAGTGAAGAGGCCTTTAGAGGAAATTTTGAACATGCAGCTATCGGTATGGGGCTGTTAGATGTACAAGGGAAGTGGCTAAAAGTAAATAATAGTCTAGCCTCTCTTATGGGGTACACTACCGAAGAATTTGTACAACAAAGTGTAAAGGTATTAACTCACAATGAAGATTTAGATAGCGATTTAAAACTAATTCAAGAATTAGTAGAAGGCAAACGTTCATATTATCAAATAGAAAAACGATTTATTACAAAGAGTAAGTCTGTAATTAACGCCATTTTATCTACTTCTATAGTTAGAAATGAGCATCAAGAGCCTCTATATTTTATCGTTCAAATAATTGACACAACTGAACAGTTAAAGGCCAAAAATCAATTATCAGAATCCATGTCAAGGTTAGAAGGATTGATCGATGCTAGCACCCATGTCGCAATTATTGAAACTGACGTTAATGGATTGATTTGCACTTTTAACAAAGGGGCAGAAAATTTATTAGGTTACAGTAGAGATGAAATGATACTGCAAAAAACACCGCTGTCATTTCATTTAGAGGAGGAAATAATAAATAGAGCTAATGAATTGTCGCTATCTCACAATCCTGTCGAAAAAGCTTTTGATGTATTTACCATACCAGCACAAATGGGACTGTACGATACTAGAGAATGGACCTATATCAAGAAAGACCAAACAAAATTTCCGGTACAATTGACGGTTACAACTGTAAAGAAAAACGAAATAATTACGGGCTATTTAGGAGTTGCAGTAGACATTTCATATATAAAACAAACTGAAAGAGAAATCCATACTTTATTAAACGTAGCAAAAGATCAAAACGAAAGGTTGAAGAATTTTGCTCATATTGTGTCTCATAATTTAAGATCGCACTCAGGGAACATTACTATGATGATGGATTTAGCAGTTCATGAACAACCTGAATTGTTAGAGAATGAATTAATTAGAATGCTTCAAACTGCTTCAACAAATCTACAAGAAACTATTATGCACCTTAATGAAGTGGTCCTTATGAATAGTGCGGTGAATGAAAATTTACATAGCATTAATCTATCTCATTACATGAAGGAGACAATTCAAAACATGCATGCAGTACTATTTAACTTAGATGTCGATATTAATAATACTATTGATAACAACATCAATATTTTGGCCTTGCCAGCTTACCTTGAAAGTATATTATTGAATTTGATGACCAACGCGGTTAAATATCGATCGGAAGATAGACTCTTAAAGATTAATGTAAGCACTGAAATTATAGGAGAATATGCTGTATTGACGATCGAAGACAATGGTATAGGAATTGATTTAAAGAAAAATGGCTTTAAAATTTTTGGTATGTATAAAACGTTTCATACTAATAAAGATGCTAGAGGAATTGGCTTATTTATTACTAAAAATCAGATAGAAGCAATCAATGGAAAAATAGAAGTAACAAGTCAAGAACACATAGGTACAACCTTTAAAGTATATTTTAGACATGAAAAAAATTGATATAGCCTGCATCATCGATGATGATCCCATTTTTATTTTTGGTACAAAAAGAATCATGCAATTGACAAATTTCTGTAAGAATTTCATGATTTTTCATAACGGAAAGGAAGCTTATGAAAATTTAAAAGCAATTATCGAAAATAAGGAAAAGCTACCTGACATTATATTGCTTGATCTAAATATGCCTGTTTGGGATGGCTGGCAATTTCTAGATGAGTTTATTCAAATACCAAACAAGAGTGAAATCATTATTTATATTATAACAAGTTCTGTAGATCCTGCAGATATCGAGAAGGCAAAATCATATGATGCCGTTAGCAATTATATCGTCAAGCCTATAACCATAGAAAAATTAAAGCAAATGATGCTATAAAATTGGAGAGGAGCATTAATATTAGTTCAAACGGAGCTTTATTTCAACATCCCCATTATTACATCTTTGATGTAGCTGTAGGCTATGATTGAACAACTATTTAGTTAAAATAAAACCAACCATATAAATTTTAACAATATTATACGCATTGTACTCATAATTCGTTACTATTTTGTTTAGTTAAAGTAGTATCTTGCCTCCATCGTATAAATAATTGCTATAGCAAATGCTTAGACGATTTTTTAAATAATTCTTATAATATGACTATAATAATTTCGCTTTGTTTACTACTTCTAGTAGCCTATCTATTTGATTTGACAGCTTCTATGACAAAGATACCTTCAGTAATATTGTTACTTATTTTGGGTTGGCTAGTTCGTGAAGTAACTGTTTTTTTCGAAATAGAAATTCCAGACTTAACTTCAACACTACCTATTCTAGGGACTATCGGACTAATCTTAATTGTATTAGAAGGGTCATTAGAGTTAGAATTAAATAAATCCAAGATTGGACTGATAAAAAAATCTTCTCTAGGGGCATTTCTTCCGCTAATAGGCTTAGCATTTTCGCTGGCTTACGTATTACATTATTACGGAGGCTATTCTTTCAAAGATTGCCTTACTAATGCTATCCCGTTTTGTGTTATAAGCAGTGCTATTGCAATCCCTAGTGTACGTAATCTAAGTTCGAGTCAAAAGGAATTTATCATCTATGAAAGCAGTTTATCTGATATTTTTGGCGTTATTTTCTTTAATTTCATTGCTTTCAATAGTAGTTTTGGTTTAGAAACTTTTGGTTATTTCTGCCTTGAGATACTTATTATCATTGCCATATCATTTGTAGCAACCATACTCTTATCTTTCTTATTAAATAAAATTGATCATCATATTAAATTTGTTCCCATCATCTTGCTTGTCATATTGATATACGAAATTTCAAAAATATTCCATCTTCCAGCGTTAATATTTATTTTAGTTTTTGGTCTATCAATTGGAAATTTAGATGAATTAAATCACTACAAATGGGCACAGCGCTTCCGTTTAGATTTACTAAATAAGGAGGTTGCAAAGTTTAAAGAATTAATGGTAGAAGGTACTTTTCTAGTTCGTGCACTATTCTTTCTGCTTTTTGGTTACTTAATTGAAACCGCCGAAATAATCAATACCGATACTCTTGTATGGGCTGTAGGTATCGTAGTAGCTCTTTTTGCACTGCGTTACTTGCAATTAAAATTATCGAAAATACCAATGTTCCCACTACTTTTTGTAGCACCTAGAGGATTAATTACGATTTTATTATTTTTATCAATAGATCCCTTGAGTACTATTCCAGAAGTGAACAAATCCTTAATTATTCAAGTGATTTTATTAACGGCTGTAATTATGATGATTGGGCTAATGGTCACTGCCAAGCAGCAGGAAGCGATTCTTGAGGAAAAACGCAAAGCCAAGGAAAAAGCGATGAAAGAAACTCCTATTACAGAATAATTCGACATTTAAGCAAAAAAAAACTCCACTACTAAAAATTAGTAGTGGAGTTTTTTTTTCTAATTGGCGTTGATTTCAAAAACTCTTTGGTCTGTTTTCAAAATATGTAACGCTTTTGAATAATTTAATAAAAAAGAAACAATTTCTTTTTCAGGTTTCATTGCAGCAGTAGACAATGATTTTTTAGAGTAAATTTTTGCCATGATATAAAAGTGTTTTAATACTATTAGAACGAGCAAATTGCGCTTATATTGTTAATTGGTTAAAACAATTTGGTGCTTATCAATTACCTTTCTTAAATTCATTAAAGCATAGCGCATTCTTCCTAATGAAGTGTTTATGCTCACTCCTGTAACCTCTGATATTTCTTTGAAACTCATATCCTGATACATGCGCATTACTAAAACTTCTTTTTGATCTACGGGTAACTCTTCTAGCAATCTCCTAACGTCAACTTCTACTTGTTCCGCAATCATTTTGTTTTCGACAGTTAATGAATCATCAGACATTATCGAAAATATAGAAAACTCTTCTGTCTCTCTATACAAGGGCATTTTCTTATTTCTTCTAAAATGATCAATAATAAGATTGTGCGCAATGCGCATTACCCATGGTAAAAATTTACCTTCCTCGTTGTAAGCATTAGACTTTAAAGTCTTAATAACTTTAATAAAGGTGTCTTGAAAAATATCGTTGGATATATCCCTATCAGACACTTTTGAGTATATAAATCCGTAAATACGAGATTCGTGTCTTTTAATTAATATTGCTAAAGAATTTTCGTTTCCTGCAATATAGTTTTGAACCAACAATCCATCTGGGAGTTCTAAAGTAGCCATAGTCATACCTATTAATTTCTTATTAAAATTGGAATAATTTCCTCTAAAAAAGTAATGTTATAGTATAGGCTTCTGTTGATTTATGGTTAGTATCGGATTCAAAAATAGTGATTATTTTTTTTAACAAGCAACTAAAATTAAGAAAATTTAACATTTGTACCCGCTAATTGAGTGAACAACGAGGATTAGAAGGTACAAATGCTATCTTTTATATATGCAAATAGATGATTACTGATATACTTTAATGTAATCAATCTCAAATTTTTGAGGAAATATACTGTCGTCTACCTCAGGACCTCCAAAATTACCTCCTATAGCCATGTTAATCAAAAAGTAGAAGGGTTGATCAAATGGCCAAGTAGCTTCATTTTTCACCTTGGGATTGAAACTATACAGTAACTGTCCATCAACAAAAAAATTGATGTGCTCGTCCGTCCAATCGATTCCATAGACGTGAAAACCTGATTCAATTCCCTTAATTTCTGTTTTTTTAGTATTGATGGTATTTCCGTGACTGGCTTGAGTATGTAAAGAATTAAAAACGGTATTTCTCTCCTTACCCACATATTCTAAAATATCTATTTCGCCACATTTGGGCCAAGCCACAGTATCAATATTTGAGCCCAACATCCAGAAAGCAGGCCAAATACCTTTACCTATAGGCAGTTTAGCTCTAGACTCAAAATAACCATATTTGAATTCCCTCTTACCTTTAGTTGTTATACGCGTTGACGTATAATTACCAGCTGCTTTCTTAGCGGTAATAACTAGCTTACCTCTAGCAACTTCATGATTATCCTTTGTATAAAGTTGCCTTTCATCATTGCCCCAACCACAATTGGGGCAACCATCTCCTAGTTCAAAGTTCCATGATTTATCATTCAATACCTTACCATTAAAATTTTCTTCCCATACTAATTTTCGTTTTCCTTGCTGTGCAAAAGAAACTGTGCTAACTAGCAATAATAGTAATATCTCTTTCATTTGATTATTTATTTGTGAACGTAAAATTTGCTTCTAATGTCTTATCAGAGCTACCTCCAACAAAAACATTAAAATCTCCTGCTTCAGCTTCCCAAACATTATTTGCGGTGTAATAAGTAATGGTCTTCTGATCAATTTCGAAACGCACTTCTTTCATTTCTCCAGCTTGTAATTCGACCATCTCAAATCCTTTCAGTTCTTTAACTGGACGAGTAACACTACCTATAATATCTCTAATATACAATTGCACCACTTCTTTTCCAGCTACTTTACTTGTATTTTTAACTTGAACGCTTACAGTTATTTTCCCACTTTTCGCAAAAGTATCACTACTTAGTTTAAGATTAGAATATTCAAATTTACTATAGCTTAATCCAAACCCGAATGCAAATTGCGGTGTGTTCTTTTCATCGATATAGTGCGACCAAAAAACACTTTCAGGTTCGTTCATCACCGGTCTACCTGTATTTTTATAATTGTAATACATAGGCAATTGTCCCACATTTCTAGGAAAAGTCATAGGCAATTTACCACTCGGATTATAATCACCGTATAACACTTGAGCAATCGCGTTACCACTTTGCGTCCCTAACTGCCATGCTTCAACAATTGCTGGAATATTTTCTGCTGCCCAAGGTAATGCTAATGGACGACCATTGTTTAATACTAAAACAATATTTTTATTGACTTTATAAACTTCTTCAAGTAGTTCTTGTTGTACACCTGGAAGGCCAATATCTGTTCTACTTCTACCCTCACCTGTTTGCAAACCATGTTCTCCTAATACCATTACAACAACATCAGCATCTTTTGCTACAGCTATAGCGGCAGCAAACTCACTTTTATCGTATTCATTGATTTTAGTTTCCCATACAAACTGTGTTCGCCCAGTAGCCACATCGGCACCTTTTTTGTAAAAAATTTTGTTATCCTTGTATTTTTGCATTCCTTCTAGAACTGAAACTGCTGTATTGTCATCAGCAGCAATACGCCAGCTACCTAGCGGACTCGTTTTATCATTTGCTAATGCCCCAATTATTGCAATCTTTTGCCCTGACTTTTTCAATGGTAATAAGTCATTATCATTTTTCAATAATACAATGGATTTCTTAGCTATATCTAAAACAGCTTCTTGAAAAGCTGGTTTCCCAACAGTTTCAGTCTCACGTGCTTCATCGCAATATTTATAAGGATTATCAAATAAGCCTAGTTCAAATTTAACTTTTAAAATTCGTCTTGCAGCATCGTCAATTAAGCGCTGCTCCACTTTACCTTCATGCACTAGAGCAACTAAATGCTCTACATAAGCATTCGACTCCATGTCCATATCTGATCCAGCGTTAATCGCGATTTCGGCAGCTTGTTTACTGTCTTTTGCATAACCGTGTGAAATCATTTCATTGATTGATCCCCAGTCAGAAACGATGAATCCATCAAATTTCCAATCTCCTTTTAAAATATCTCTTTGTAAATACTTGCTTCCCGTTGCCGGGATACCATTTAATTCGTTAAACGAATTCATAAAAGTACGAACACCTGCATCTGCTGCTGCTTTAAAAGGTGGTAAAATAATATTTTGAAGTATTGATTCACTTACATCGACTGTATTATAGTCTCTTCCTGCTTCTGCAAAAGCATAACCTGCAAAGTGTTTGGCACAAGCCAAAATAGTATTATTAGCCGATAGGTCTTGTCCTTGAAAACCTTGAACCCTAGCTACTGCAATTTTACTTCCTAAAAATGGATCTTCTCCTGCACCTTCCATTACTCTTCCCCATCTCGCATCTCTAGCAACATCAACCATAGGTGCAAAAGTCCAATTTAAACCCACCGCAGAAGCTTCCTCTGCAGCAACCTCAGCTGATTTTTTTATTGCTTCTAGATCCCAACTTGCTGCTTCAGCTAAAGGAATCGGACTAATTGTTTTATAACCATGAATAACGTCAAAACCAAAAATTAATGGTATTCCTAAACGTGTTTCTTCTACAGCTATTTTCTGTAATGCTTTAATATCTTTAACTCCTTTTACATTAAGCATAGATCCTACTAAACCTTTTTTAAGGTCGTTGTATTTCTTAGCAGCTTGCCCTTCTTTTGGCGTAGGCCCTGTAATTTCCCAAAACCCATTATATTGATTTAACTGGCCCACTTTTTCTTCTAAAGTCATCAGTTTTAAAACTGAATCAACCTTTTTATCTAAAATACTCGTAGCTGAAATCGCACTCATTGGCGCAATTACTTTTTGGCTACAGCCAAAAAAAACTACCGTTGACAACGTTAATGACGTAAATAAAATTTTATTTCTCATTTGCTCCTTTTATAATTTATAAGTAAAGGCCGGCTGAACCGACCTCTACAATACTTTTTATTTATTGATATACTCTAATGTAATCGACCTCCATTGAAGATTGTGTAAATCCGCTATCAATAGCTCCTCCAAACGTACCACCCATTGCCACATTCATAATCAAGAAAAAATCTTTATTAAATGGCAGTGTACTCGTGTTTGCAACAGTATGAAACAACACATCATCTACATAGAGTTTTACCGAAGCTGGACTCCATATTGCTTTATAAACATGAAATTCAGTTGCTGCATTAGCAATTGTAGTGGAACCACCATTACCGTTTCCTCCTGAATTGCCAGGATAATGTAATGTACCATAAATGGTTGTAGGTTGGCTTCCTTTGTATTCCATGATATCAATTTCACCACAACCTGGCCATATATTAGTAGCATAATCCTCTCCAAGCATCCATAATGCTGGCCAAGTACCTTTACCTGTTGTTAATTTTGCTTTGATTTCAATTTTACCATAAGTAAATTCAAATTTATTTTCTGATTTCAGTCTTGCTGAAGTGTAACCTGATCCTACTTTTTTAGCAGTGATTTTCAAGCTTCCTCCAGAAACAATCACATTATCAGCAGCGTTAGTATACGTTTGCTCTTCAGAGTTTCCCCAACCATTATCACCAGTACCTAAATCGTATCCCCACTTTGTAGCATCAGGTGCTCCATCAGTATTGAACTCATCAGAGAAAACCAGCTTAGTGTAATCAGCTGTAGGTGTTGCTTGACTTGGTTTAGTAGTTGTAAAAGTATGGTACCATACTAGTCCTGGATCATTACCCATTACTGCTCTCACTACCATTCTATTATCTGTTAATGATAAAATTTCGTAAGTACTTTGACCAATATAGTATCCCATAAATCCACCATCTGCAATGGTCATCAATGTACCTCTTGTTTGTGTAGCAGCATTTGGATTTTTAGTAACAAATGATTCTGATGGACTTAACGCTACCGATTTAGTACCCGTCGCAGTATAATCTAAACAAGAATCATCACTACCAGATCCTCCAGCTACACTTAAGAAAGCAGAGTTAAAGAAAGTTTTTCCTCCGTTATCTAAGTTGTATTTTAAATCTCCATTTACGTTTGAGAATGTCATGACGTTGTCATACAAACAACTACTACTTGCAGCTCCAGCTTTTTCAAAAGCTACTGCTTGGTAATAGAAACCATAATAATTTTGCTCTGCATTAGCGTTATTTGGTCCAACACCTAAATGTCCTACTTCTGAAGCTGAGAAATACCATTTTTTAGCCGTTCCTCCTGTTAATAATGCTATTGCTTCTTCATCGCTAAAAGTGCTTAGAACCTTCACGTCGACAGTAGTGTTCGAAGTTAAACCGCCTTTACCTGACGCAATCACAGTTATTGTGTAAGTATTAACTCCCACTTTAGTAAATCGTTTTTCAAACGTCCCACTTGGGGCATTTTCAATCGTACCATCATTGAAATTAAATTTATACGAAATGGCATCATCTGCCTTAACCGTAAATTTAACCATTCCAGTTCCATCTCCGTCGGGAGCTGTCGCAGAAGCACCAATGATTTCATACGCCACTTGTATGTTTGAAGGAGCTGTTAAATCCCCAAAACTGTAATCATCTTTTGAGCAATTGACCATTAAGAGTAATGCTAAAATGGCAATTGTATTTGTTACTATATTTTTCATCTTGTATGTTTTTAGTTAGCTTGTTTGATGTCGTCAAAATAGTACGTCGTTCCAGTACCAGCTACATTAAAATCTGGAAATAATATCACACGATCGTAGGCATTAGCAGTGCTAAATGACGATGCGGTTGTTAAATCAAAAGTTAATATTTCCCAACTATTTGCTATAGTTGTTTTTGCTTGAACTTCGACATTAATTAATGGGTTTCCATTTCCATCTTTAGGAGAAGTTGATGCTTCCATTTTAAATAAAATTGTAGCACCCACTTTAGGAGACCACACCGCAACCTTCACTTTTGTCCCTTTACTAAAATCAACTTTTGAATCTAAATCTAAACTTGCACCAGCCCAAACCTGAGCTCCTGCCGCTTTTTCAATTTTAACCACCTTATTCGAAACATTACTTCCTGTTTTATCAGGATTTGTAACTACCGAAACCGGAATAGCATTAAAATCAGAAGAGCCAAAACCTGACCAAGGATAAGTCAATGATGAAGATTCAAAATCAAGGGGCATTTCGATTAATGCAGCAGGTGATTTATAAAAATAAATATTATCAATAAAAACACTTCCTGTAGCCCATGGAGTTCCTACGAACTTCAACTGGATAATATCTGCAACTGACAGTCCTTGACTTGTGAAAGTCGAAACTGGAATATCAATACTATTCCATTGATTTGCTACTAAGTTTTTAACTACTGGTTTTTCGCCACTTGTTTTACTAATTAATGATGTTTCAATTTTTTCTAAATCTGCAGTCCATACATCCATGTGTAAAAACTCCATTCCAGATACATCAATTGTTGTGTTTTCAGCCAAGGCAATTCCTTGATAACTTAATTTTATATAATTCAGCATTTTATCGCCGTTCAAATCAAATTCAGCCCAACTACTTCCTTGACCACCTTGACCCCAATCTGGAAAATAGTTTGTTCCCGCGACAGCAGTGTATTTTGATCCATAAATAGAAATAACATCAGATGCTTGTCTATTAGGAGGTGTTGCTGCAGAAGTAAATGGTTTGTTAACAACAGTTACTGTAAACTCCTTACTATATTCTGTTGTTTTGACAGCTGCACTTTTAGACACTACTCTTATTGTATAAACACCCGCATTTGCATACGTGTAGGAAAGTGTTTCACCATTATTTGCTGCAATTGGATCAGGCTTTCCAGCTTCTCCAAAGTACACATCATAAAACAAAGCATAATCAGCAGTTGCTGTAATATTTACTTGTTTTGAAACCGCTAAATCATTTTCTATAGTCACCACCAAATTTTCAGGTGCCTTAAACGAAACTACCACATTTTGAATTACTTCAGTTCTTTTACCGTTAAGTGTGGTTCCTACAATTGTTGCATCATAGACACCTTCTTTATACGTGTGATTAACAGTTGCTCCTGCAGCTACATAAGCAGGCTCTGTTGTGCCATCTCCAAAGTAGATTTCGTATCGTGTCACTCCTTCTCCACGAGGTAAAAAAGTAACCAGTCCAGTGTTATCTTGAGTAACGGTGGTCAATGCCGAAATATTTGTAGGTGCATCTAAAGAATCTAAATTAATTAAATCATTCTCAGATGTACAACTAAAAACTAACGCCGCCACAATGACACTTGTTATGTATTTTATATTTTTCATGATCTTATTTTTTATTAATATCCAGGATTCTGTGCCCAATTACCGCTTGCAAATTGAATTTCTTCAATTGGAATAGGGAATAACTCGTTTTTTCCAGCTGTAAATCCAGTGATTTCTTGTGCTGCTTTTTTAGTTCGAACTAAATCAAAAAAGCGGTGTCCTTCACCCACTAATTCAACTCTACGTTCTGCCCAAATAAAATCAGTTAAAGCTGCCCCAGAAGCAGAAATATCATGATTTGTATCACCAAAAGCGCGTCTTCTCACCTCGTTTAAATACAATCTTGCTTTACTATCATCAAGTCCACCACGATTGTAAGCTTCTGCAGCCATTAATAGCACATCAGCATATCGAATCGCTCTGTAATTGTTAGGATTTGTTAAGTTTAAATCTCCTGCTGCACTAGTGCTTCTTGTTCTTGGGATGTATTTTCGATTAAAGTAACCTGTATTTTCATACCCTTGACCGTAAGTAGCTCCTGTTGCTAATCCCCATGCATTCATATCTAAGATTGCAACATCTTTACGATTATCTCCTACTTCAAAAGCATTTACAATTTTGGCTGTTGGAATATTAAAACTAAAACCTGAAGTATATAACGGACCTGAATAATTACGTGGTCCACTAAAACCTACTGCAACATTACCCTCACTACATTGGAGGCAACCAAAACCAGCTCCTTCAACATCAGTATATTGTACTTCAAAAACAGATTCGCTTCCATTTTCTCCAGCAGCTTCAAAAATCGTGTTATAATCTTTAACCAAAGAATAATTTGCCGCAGTAATAACCGATTCTAAAGTTGTCGCTGCTTTGGCAAAATTATCTTGGTATAGATAGGCTTTTCCAAGTAATGCCAATGCTGCTCCCTTAGTTGCTCTCCCTTTTTGCGAAGGCACAGCAGCCAAGTTTTCTGAAGCATAGATTAAATCCGCTTCAATCGAAGCATATACTTCCGCAACAGAAGAACGCGCAATTGTTTTTTCGTCACCAATTTTGAAACGAACATCCCCTTTTAAAGGAATCGCTCCAAACCATTTTACTAATTCAAAATGATAATAAGCTCTTAAAAAACGAGCCTCAGCGATGATTTGTGCTTTTCCGTCAAAATCAGTTTTATCTTGGAATTCCAAGATATAATTTGCTCTACTCACACCACCAAACATCCAGTTCCAGATATCTCTTAAATTACTATTTACTGGCGTATGAATCATATCATCGACTTGTTGAAATCCAATAACGTCTGTTTGACTTTCTCCACCTGCAAGTGTATTATCAGAAGCGATTTCGCCTAACAACACATTAGCATAGGTAGATTGTAAAGGATCATAAGCAGCCACTAAAGCATTCTCATAATCTGTTTTAGAATTAAAGTAATTCTCAGAATCAATAGAATAAACGGGATCACGATCTACAAACTCATCACTACACGAAGTGGTAATCAAAGAAAAAAGTAGTGTTGCCGTTACTATTTTGTATATATTTTTTTTCATCTTAATTCAAATTAAAAATTAATGTTTAGACCCAATAAGTATGTTCTAGGTATTGGATAAAAACCATAGTCAATTCCACCACCAATAGGGTTTCCATTTGAAGCACCTGGATCAAATCCTTTGTACTTTGTGAATGTGTACAAATTATTTACTCCTGCATAAAAACGTAATTTTGTGATTTTAGCTAATTCAGACACCTTTGGGTTTAAAGTATATCCCAATTGAATATTTTGAATTCTTAGGTAAGAAGCATCCTCAACAAAATAATCAGAAAAAACATTGTTTGCTGTCGCTCCCGTTGTTACACGAGGCACATAATTACTTGTTCCTTCTCCAGTCCAGCGATCTAACACATAATTTAATCTATTAGCATCAGATAACGTTCTTTCATAATTTCGAACCATATCATTTCCTACAGAAGCGAATGTATAAACAGCAAAATCTAAGTTTTTATAATTCATTTGTAAGTTGAAACCCATTGTTGCTTGTGGTATTGGGTTTCCAATATCGGTACGATCACTCGCATCGATTTTACCATCTGCGTTTGTATCGACAAATTTAATATCACCAGGAGCAGCATTTGCACCTAACGCTAATTGAGAAGGATGTGCATCTACTTCAGCTTGGTTTTGAAAAACTCCGTCTGTTTTATATCCGTAAAAATATCCTATTGGCAGACCTACTTGCATTCTTGAAGGTGCTGGTTGCCCAACCCCAAAAGAACCACCTTCAATAAACCCAGTTCCGTTATTTACTTCTAAAACTTCATTTTTAAGGAAGGTTACATTATAACCAACACTCATATTTAAATTCTCAGAAAAATCATGTTTATAATCTACAGAAAATTCTAAACCTGAATTACGTACACTTCCAGCATTTACTGTTGGTGCTGAAGCTCCAGGAGCATAAACTCCCGTTATTCCAGATACTGGAATATTTGGAATCAACAAATCCTGACGAGTATCTATAAAATAATCCGCAACAAGTGATACTTTGTTGTTGAATAATTTCATGTCCATACCTACATCAAATTTTCTAGCTTCTTCCCATTTTAGATCAGGATTTGCTATTTGTCCCGTTGCAGTACCGTTTACTAGCGAACCGTTAAAAACATAAGTTGCTTCTCCTGATAATAAACTTACATAACCGTTATTAGGTATTTGGTCATTACCTAATGTTCCGTAACTCGCTCTTAACTTCATGAAGTTAACTTTTTTATCTTCGCCAAAGAAACCTTCGTCAGAGATTACCCATCCTGCAGTAAATGAAGGAAAGTAACCCACTTTGTTTCCAGGACCAAATTTTGTAGAAGCATCACGTCTTAACATAGCAGATAACAAATATTTACCTTTGTAATCGTATTGCATTCTTCCAAAGTAAGATAAGCGTCTCTCGTCATATGTATATGAGCTGTTTGTTTTTGCGTCAACAATTCCTGTTGTTAAACCGATATCAGCAAAATCCCAAGAATTATTAGGCACATCATAACCTGTAGCGTACAGACCGTTACCCCATTGCTTATAAATGGTGTTCCCTAGAGTCACCACAAAATTATGATCGTCGGCAATTGACTTTGTGTACGTTGCAAAAGCATCAAATGAGTAATCATTATCATTGATGGCTCCTTGTGTCACTGAGCTTCTTACTACATCAAATACTTTTCCGCCATAACTTATAGCTTTTGCAAAATCCCTAGACTTTGCATTTGAAGTATTGAATCCCATTGAACTTGATAAAGTTAAACCATCAATCAATTTGTACTCTAATCCAAAATTTCCATTTAACTTCTTGAAATTATAATCGTTATTGGTGTTTTCAATTTGCGCTAATGGATTAATAATTTCGTTTCCAAGTCCAGGTGTATTAGGGACCACTGTGTATGCTCCAGAATCGTTACGTGGAGAAAGGACAGAAGGAATATTTAGGGCATTAAACAATACAGATCCCAAACCATTTTCACTCAAGCTTTTACGATTAAAGTAAGTATAAATAACGTTTGTTTTCAGCTTTAACTTTTCACTTACATCAGCCGTTAACGACACTCTAGCAGTATTTCTTAAAAAACCTGATTTTTGTTCTCCTACGATTCCTTCTTGATCTAAATGTGAACCACTTACTGCATAAGTCACTTTATCAGATCCTCCAGAAATAGATATATCGTGGTTAATGATAGGCACACTATTGCTAATCACTTCATCTTGCCAGTTTGTTCCTTTTCCTAATCCTGTTACATCAGTATAAGGTAGTGCAGCTCCACCGTTTACGTAACTCTCATTTAATAAAAGTCCGTATTCAGTAGCATTTAATAGATTCAATTTTTTTGATGCTTCTTGAAATCCTACATAAGTATTGTATGAGATTCTTGCTTTAGCATTTTTCTTTCCTGATTTGGTTGTCACCAAAATTACTCCATTGGCACCTATTGTTCCATATATAGCTGCTTGAGCATCTTTTAACACAGTAATAGATTCAATATCATTTGGATTAAGTAACCCTAGTTCCCCGACATATCCATCGATTATAGTAGTAGGTCTGTTTTCACCGTTTGTAGCAATACCTCTAATACGTATATCTAGAGCCGCTCCAGGTGATCCTGATTGTGTTGTAACATTTACACCAGAAACCGTTCCTTGCAAAGCTTGTTCTATTTTAACAGGCTTTAAAATTTCAAGCGTTTTATTGTCCACTACAGATACTGCTCCAGTTACTTCTCTACGTTTTTGAGAACCGTAACCAATAACTACAACTTCATCTAAAGTTTTTGCATCTTCTTCAAGAGAAACTGCCAACTTTCCGTTTGAGCCGTTTACTTTATATTCGAAATTTTTATAACCAATATAAGAGACTACCAAAGTCGCTCCTGATGAAATTCCTTTTAATGTAAAGGCTCCGTCAAAGTCGGTTACTGTTCCATTAGTGGTATTTTTAACTTGGATATTTGCACCTGGGATTGGTAAGCCAGTTGCTTTCTCTTTCACTATACCCTCGACAGTTACACTTTGAGAAAAACCAAAGGTCGAGAACAAAAGGAAAATGATCAATAGATAGTTTGATTTCATAATTTGTATTTTTTGTGAATGATAAAATTAATAATAGAACATTAAACTATTACCAAAAACAACCTTTACAAAAAACATACAATGCAAAAAAAAGTACAATTAATTCCTAATATTATAATAAAACTACAAATACGGGCTGTTAATGAGAAGTTAAGAACCAGCGTTAAAAGCAGTGAACCAGAGCGATAACGTTAATGTTGTGGTAATGTATAGGTGAATTGTGATGCTGTATAAAGAACTATACAGATAATATATACTCTGATAGCCCTTGTTCATGCGCTAATTCCATTTTTTTACGCAATCGATATCTTTTAATCTCTACACTTCGTACCGAAATATTTAACATTGGAGCAATTTCCTTCGAAGTTAAATTTAGCCTCAAGTATGCACACAATCTTAAATCATTAGAAGTTAATGAGGGATGTAGTTCTTTAATCTTTTTAAAGAAGTCTTTATCCTTGCTTTCAAAAGCATCTTTAAATACGCTCCAAGAATCAGTACCTGTTATGTTCTTATTAATCGTTGTTATTACTGATTTTATACTTCTATTCTCATCGGTATTTGTCTTTTTCAAATCCTCTTTGATGATTTCGAGCAATTCATTCTTGCTATTTAAATCCATTGTAGAAGCTGCCAGTTCTTTACTTTTTATGTCGACATCTTGCGAAAGTTGCTCATTGCGTAAATGCATTAATTGCTGTTGGTTTTCCAATTCTTTAATTTCGAGTAAAAGGTTATTCTCCTCTATTAATTTCTCTTCTTTCTCTATGTAATAGCTTTTATACTTTTTATGTACAATTCGTGCAATTATTAGTAGTAAGATAAAGTAGCAAAAAACAGCTAGGTTTGTAAAATACCACGGTTTCAATATTGTGAAATTATAAACAATAGTATTTTGTAATGCTGCATTTGCAAACCGAGCTTTTACTTTAAAAACATAATTCCCAGAAGGCAAATTCTTAAAACTAACATTAGATTTTGCATTCCAATCACTCCACTCCTCCTGAAAGCCTTCTAATACATATTGAAATTCAGCACTGATATACTTATTGTATTCTGGAACGGTATAATTAAAAGTGATATTATTATCGTCTGCTTTAAACGTTCCTTCGCTATTTAAGCCAGCATAATGCGGTTCACCATTTAAAGTATTAGTGACCGCAGTGGTTAACAAAACATCATAGTCATTAAAACTTAGATCGTTTATATTCATAATATAGTACCCATCTGTAGTACCAAATAAATAGTCATATGTTGAAAGCTGCGCAATATTTTCATACCCAAGCATCGAGTTGGTCAGCGTAACAGGAATAGGAATACTATTTTTCTTTAATTGATTGCTCAGCTTACTCGATGAAAAATAACTGATATAGTTTTTTGAAAATAACCATATTTTATTAGCATTATCAACAATAATCTTTCCTGAAGTATATTCATCATTTTCGAAAACAGAACTTAATAACTCATCTTTTCTAAATATTCTTGATTTTCTATCTAATTTGTAAACGCCTTCTTTGTAAGCATAATAAATATTTCCTCTATACTTTGCTAAAGAAGCATTTTTACCTTTTTCAGGAGCCGAGTAGCTTTTTACATTTGTTACTTTTCTAAAGGCTTGATCGTAAGAAAGACCAAAAATTCCTTTGTACTCATGACTAACAAAAATTTGATTATTATCTGATAGTTCGAAATATTTTGAAGAGTAGTCAAAGCCCGAAAGTTTATTTCTAAATATCCATTGACCATTTTCTTTACTCAAGACAGAAAGTCCGTAATAATTACCTTGAACTAAAATGGAATTATTCCCGGGTACTTTTTCAAATTTCCAAGTACCTGATTGTGAAAAAATACTGTTAGCAACAGCACCATTTACAATAAATGTTCCTAGATCATGACCGCAAAATAAAGTACCACCATGTTCAAAGAGTGACCATACCTGTCCCTTAGTCCCTCTTATAGCAGTAAAATTTACATTAGAGTTAATATTTTTAAAGAATAAACCTTGATTTGTCCCCACGTACAATTTGTTAGCAAACATTTTTGCACAATACACCGTTCCTAATACACCTGTGTCATCAACATAACTCTTTATGGGTGACTGCATGTTGATACAGTTGATTCCGTTATCGAGTCCTACCCATAAATTTCGCTCCTTATCTTCAAACAATGATAGCGCTGTATTATTACTCAAACCCTGAGTTTGCGAAATATGATATTTTAATTTACCTTCATTTGAAAGAATATAAACCCCATTAGAAACAGTCCCTATGGCATAAGTTCCATCTTGCAAGACTTGACTGCTATACACACTACTACTAGCTAATTGATTATCTACTTGGGTGGTAAATTTTTGACATTTCCCAGCATTGTATGTATAGAATCCTTGTTTTTGAGTTTGAATTAACAAGTCTTTATCTTTAGCAAAAACATTAATGATTCTATTATTTTTAATCACAGCATTATTAGAAACTATTTTACTCTTACCTGCTTCTATCTCATATAAGGCACCACTTCCCGATTGGAAATAGATGGCATTCTTTGTTTGATAAGATCTAAAAATTCCTGACGGAGGGGTGATTATTTTTATATTTTTTTTATCTAGATCATAAATATAGATACGATTTAGTG
>TARA_R110002033_G_scaffold8760_10_pt1 | contig 51326 bp, 40 predicted proteins | sample TARA_R110002033 | Tara Oceans TARA_R110002033 (sample SAMEA4397051) | marine metagenome | biome: Polar Biome; feature: [SRF] surface water layer (ENVO:00010504); material: water (ENVO:00002006), including particulate matter (ENVO:01000060) such as... | depth 5 m
ACCAGTAAGTCCATCTTATTTTCGTTGATGTATGCCAATATTGCTTTAGCTCTATTGTCAACAGTAGTTCTAACAAATGATAGTCTAGCATGCGGCAAAGATTCTTCCAAGAATTTTTTATTATCCAATTGTCTTATACTCAAATCCTCAAAATCAGAAATATAAAGGCTATGGACTTCTGCCTTGAATTCTCCAGCTAAAATATCTAGTAATTTTAATTCTCGGCGTTTATACGGTAGCATGTAGTTGCTTGGAAAAAGTATTTTTTTAGGTTGACTATAGTCATAATGATCAGGAACAGCCAAAACAGGACATTTAACATATTTGAAAACTTGTACAGTATTACTACCAAAGGTTATTTTGGAATTTGCGGTTGCACCTCTGGTACCCATAATTATCAAATCGATATTTTTAGAGTCTGCAACATTATTAAGGGCATCAACCAAAGATTCAAATGAAGAAATCATTTCATATTTATGCATTGGATTATGCGTTTTCGTCTTTGTATCGTTAACAAGTTTCGTTAGTTTATTCTCAGAGCTTTTTGAATGAATTTGTCTTTGTTTCTCAAAAGTTTCTTTATCAAGATTATGAAAAGGACCATATACTTCATCTGCATACGCATGAAGAAAATAAAAATTAGCACGTTCACATTTAAAAATATTAATAGCGTAGGCAATAGCGTGATCTGCATTGCTTGAGAAATCTGTAGGAATAAGAATATTTTTCATGGCTATTTTTTTTTGATACTCTAAAAGTATTGGAGGGTATCAAAAAAACCTATGATAAATATCATGCAGTTATAATTCTACACCTATTTAATGGTTATAATATGGATTGATAAAAAAGGGATAAATATCTTTTTGATAGAATAGAAATAAAAATATAAGAAACTAATAAACAATGGTTTACGGTATAATGTTAGAGCAAATTTTTATCGTCAAATTATATTAATAAGATTTGGTATTACTGATATTCGTCATAGTAATTACCTAATTAGTAAGATACTTTAGTAGAACATTCTAAAAACTAGAAATTATGAAAAAAGTATTAATCTTATGGATAATGACATTAATGGTAACCTTGCCGATTTCTGCACAAGTTTTAAAAAATATTGACGAAATAGCTCCTTTTAGTGAAGGCTTGGCGGCAGTACGTAAAGGCAAGCAATGGGGCTTTATTAACGAAGAGGGTAAAATGGTCATAGCTTTTAGAAATGATATTTATGTGAGCCCAAAATCAGACGAAACTAAAACAGGTGTTCTAGGAGTTAAGTATCCTTTGTTTAATGAAGGTTTGTGTCTAATTAAGCAAACTGTTGAAGATGGTGTTCCTGTATTTGGTTTTATAGATACATCCGGTAAGGTGGTTATAGAACCACAATTTTTAAATATATATCCATTTAAGGACGGTTTTACAACTGCGGTGCTTTTCGATAAGACCATTAAAGGAGAAAATGAATTCAAATTAAAGATTTACGAGTATAAATTTTTTGATGTACGTGTAAGTGCTACAGGTGAAATAACCGATTATTTTGAGAAAAGAGACCACATACAAATGACCGTAAAAAGGTATCAAATGCCAGAAATAGGAGCCAAAATTTTAAACAAAAATTTAGTGGCTACACATACTGCTGAACAAGGGTGGTCAATAGATAAATTAGAAACAAAAAATTGATTTGCCATGAATAGATTAAAAGACAAAGTAGCGGTTATTACAGGTGGTACAGGAGGTATAGGTCTTGCAACGGCAAAACTATTTATAGAACAAGGGGCAAAAGTTGTTCTGGTAGATAATAACCCAGAAGCTATTGAAGAGTCTCGAGCTAATTTTAGTGACAAGAACGTAACCTTTTTCCAAGCTGATGTTTCAAAGAAAGAAGATAATATCAAGTTTCTTAATCATGCTTTAAAAACCTATGGTAAAATAGATATATTCTTTGCCAATGCAGGTATAGAAGGTACTTCAAGTCCAATTTCAGAGTATGCAGAAGATATATTTGATAAGGTAGTTGCTGTAAATTTAAAAGGTGTTTGGTTGGGTTGCCAGCACATTATACCTAAAATGGAAGAAGGTGGTAGTGTTATTATAACTTCATCAGTTGCGGGCTTAAAAGGATTTGCAGGTTTAGGGGCTTATGTGGCTACAAAACATGCTATTGTTGGAGTTATGAGAGTTGCAGCTGCAGAAAATGCAGTACGCAAAATTAGAGTGAATACGATTCATCCTGGCCCGGTAGATAATAATATGATGCGTAGAATAGAAAGTGATATGTCTCCTGATAGTCCAGATGCCGTTAAAGACGGATTCACATCTACAGTACCTTTTGGGCGTTATGCCACTTCAAAAGAAGTAGGTGAAATAGCGTTGTTTCTAGCTTCAGATGAAAGCAAATACATTACAGGCTGCACACATCTTATTGATGGAGGTATGCTAAATGCATAGCTAGTTGGTATTTAAATGATTCGGTAAAACTTGACAAGATGAATGGTGGCATTTATAATGTCAAGTTTTATTTTTGAAAACAGTATCTTAGAAAATAAATTAGCATTCATGATCATCCATAACTTAGGAGAAGAAAACTCAGTTCTTAATCAATTTATATTAGAAATACGCGATTCGCAGATTCAGAAAGATGCCATGCGTTTTCGTAGAAATATTGAACGAATAGGAGAAATACTATGTTATGAGTTCAGTAAAGAATTGACATACAGCCCACAAAATGTAGAAACTCCTTTAGGAAACAAAGCTATGAGTTTAAGCCATGATCAGGTGGTCATATGTTCCATATTAAGAGCAGGGTTACCATTACATCAAGGACTTTTAAATTATTTGGATGCTGCTGAAAATGGTTTTATTTCGGCATTTCGTAAACATGAAGGCGACGATGATGATTTTGAGGTTATTGTAGACTATTTCGCTGCTCCTTCTTTAGAGGGTAAAGTACTAGTACTAACAGACCCAATGTTGGCTACGGGTAGAACCTTAGAAAATGTTCTTTTAGCTTTAAAAGAAAGCCATGGTACACCTTCGGCAATTCATATCATATCTGTTATTGGATCTCAACAAGGTATTAGTTTTATAGAAAATATATTCCCAGAGAACACTCATTTATGGATTGCAGCCGTTGATCCAGAACTAAATTCAAGAGGCTATATTATACCAGGTATTGGTGATGCCGGCGATTTGGCATATGGTCAAAAACTATGATGAGATATTCTTTTTAGAACGCTTTCTCCATTTTACCAATTCATACCAAATTACCGAAGCGCTACCTATAGCTATGGTTAAACCTAACTGAGAAAATGATAGACTTTCAAATTCAAAAAAGCGGGTTAGGGCAGGTATATATAATAATGCTAACGATAATAGAATAGTTAAGCCAATAATCAGTGGTACTAAATTGTTCTTGTATTTTAAAGTGGTAAAAATTGAATAATAAAAAGACCGATTTACCAAGGTTAAAAAAATATTTGCAACTATTAAAACCATAAACACCATAGTACGCGTGGTATTTTCAGTGAACCCAAGGTAAATAGTGTACTGATATGTAAACAACGCACCAATAGTTATGGCAATACCTTGTATAATGCTAGTGGTAAGTTCTTTATAGTTGAAAAATGTAGTTGAAAATGGTCTAGGTTTTTTGAACATCAAATTCTTTTCTAAAGGTTCGTTTTCAAAAATTATAGAACAAGTAGGTCCCATAATTAACTCTAGAATAATGACGTGTGACGGGGAGAATATGTTAGGGTATATCCACCGTAATGCTAAAGGGATAAATACTGTAAGAATGATGGGAATGTGAATTGAGATGATATACTGAATTGCTTTTTTAAGATTTGTATATATTTTTCTTCCCATGGCAACAGCGTCTACCATTTTAGATAAATCATCGTCTACCAAAATCAAAGAAGCGGCTTGCTTTGCTATTTCAGTTCCTTTTTTACCCATAGCAATACCAATGTGCGAAGCCTTAAGTGCTGGTCCGTCATTTACACCATCACCCGTCATGGCAACTACTTCATTGTTTTTCTTTAATGCATTTACAATTCTCAATTTGGCATCGGGGAACATGCGTGAGAAAACATTGATATGCTTCACTTTTTCTTGCAACTCAGCATCGGTGAGTTTCATTAATTCATCACCCGAAATACATTTTTCATAACCTTTAAAATTAATCTGTTTAGCAATTGCCATAGCAGTATTGGCGTTATCACCAGTTACCAACTTAACTGTAATACCGGCACTTTCAAAATCTTTAAGAACTTGCGAAATATTATCTTTTGGTGGATCATAAAATGCAACAATTCCTTTAAAATCAAATTTAAAATCTTGTTGTTTTTCTGGATAAGTATCCTCGTCAAAAACTGCTTTACCCACGGCAAGCATTCTATAACCGTCTTTTCCTAAATTGACAAGAGTTTCTTGAATTATCTTTATTTCAGAAGGGGTAAGGTTAGATACTGCCATTATAGCTTCTGGAGCACCTTTAGCAGCTATTATTCGTTTTCCTTTCGCATTCTTAAATACATGGGTCATCATGGGTGGCTTACCACCTAATGGATATTCATGAACCATTTTATAGTTCGTACGCTCATCTAAGGAAGTTATTTTTTTATAGGCATCATGTAAAGTAATTTCCATGGGGTCAAAAGGTATAGGTTCACTAGCCCACATAGATATGGTAATTAGTTCTTTTTCATTTGCGCTTAAATCATCTTCAGCGTTTATAACAGATCCTGTTTCTAAGGTGAACAGCTTTGCCAAAGCCATTTTATTCTGGGTAATAGTGCCGGTTTTATCAGTACAGATAACGGTAGCACTACCTAAGGTTTCTACAGTTTTCATTTGTTTGACTACAATACCCATTTTCATTAATCTCCATGCACCTAAAGCCATAAAAGTGGTAAATGCCACAGGAATTTCTTCGGGTAGTATGCTCATTGCAAGGGTTAAAGCTTTTAATAAACTATCTAGTATAACACCAGAACGTATATAATTAATTAGCCAGACCAATAGAAATATGACACCACCCCAAATGGACATCAATTTTACGAAGTTGAAAATTTTGAGTTCTAAGGGCGTTTTTTCCTCGTTAATATCCTCTAGACTTTTTCCGATTTTACCAAGTTTTGTAAAATTTCCAATAGCTGTTATTTGGGCAATGGCGAGTCCGCTAGCAACAGTAGTTCCAGTAAAAATTAAGTTATCGGAACTATTGGAGTTTTTATAGACGGAAAGCGATTCTCCAGTTAAAATAGACTCGTTTACAGAAAAATCATTGGAATGTACAATGACACCATCGGCAGAAACGGTAGTGCCTTCTTCAACCATGAGATAATCGCCCACAACAATATCTTGACTATCAATTTCAACAACGGTACCATTACGTATTACGTTACTTTTTGGGTGCGTTAATTTTTCAAGATTCTCCAATGCCTTTCTACTTCTAGAATCTTGATACAGTGATATGGAACCAACTAAAATAATAGCAGAAGCTAAAAATATGCCGTCGCCCCAGTTACCGGTTATAAAGTAGATTGAAGAAGCAATGAGTAAAAGAATAACCATTGGCTCTTTAACAATACTTTTAAGTGCATCTAAAAAGCTGTTTTCTTTTTTATAGTTAAAAGTATTTGTGCCATGCTCTTTTTTCGAAGCATTCACTTGCTCATTGGTTAGTCCGGCAATACCGAAGTCTGAAGGGTTGATCATGAACTGTTATTGATTTGCAGATAGTAAGTGTTAGAACAATAAGATACTAAAGTATCTGAAATCTTTAGTTAGTTCACTGATATTTATCATATTATATGAAGCAAAATAACCTCAAATTTATACAACTAATAATAGAATAATAATCAAATGGAAACTGTAATAAACGATGTGCGCATAATTATGAAAGAAACATACTCTAAGTTGGTTTCTTTTAAACGTAAGGAGAATAGAGAATCCTTTAATTCCGAATTACTAAAGGTATTACCTCAAATATATAGGTATGTCTCTAAAAGACTTAATAGTGCGGTTGCTAATGGTAAATTGAATAAGGGAATGTTTAATCCCAATGATTTTACAGATCAATTATTTATAGAAGTTTATGACAATATAGATGATATAAAAACGGAAAATGAATTACACATTTTTCTATTTAAAAAAGTAGATGAATTATTAGAGGATAGTTTGGTAGAGGAGGAGTTTGATCATGTGTTTTTTGATAATATTGATACCTATTCTAAACCAGAATGGGATGCTATGGAAGAAAACTATACCCAAGATGGCGACGGTGATTTCTTACTTCTAGAGGAGCTTGATGATAAATCTGTTGATAAGAGTAACTATTCTCTTAACCAGGTTTTTATAACGGAAGAAGAAAAACAACTGGCAGATAGATTGGATGAATCTTTGAACAAAGAACGTATTTACCGTCATATTCAATTAGTACTTGATAAAATGAATATGCCAATGAGAACAGTTTTTGAACTCTATGCAAATGAAGGGTTAACTACAGAAGAAATTGCAGAAATACGGAAAGCAACACTTAGTCAAGTAGAAGAGTTATTGTCCTCTGCAAGAAAATTATTAAAAGACAGTTTTGAAAAACGATTTCTGTTTCAAAGTAATTAAATAACAAAGCTCTCATTTTAAATGAGAGCTTTTTTTATACTGTTTTTAAAGCAATCTAATATTTAGATATCTGTTATTCTAATTTTTCCAGTTAGTTCTGTAATATGAATTCGAAAAACAATGGGTGCATCTTCGGTATCTATTTTGGCTGAAAACTCACTAATACAATTGGGGTTCTCACCATATTTTTTACGAATCACATTTTTTACCCCATCAGAAAATTGATGTAACATATGTTTGGCATCAATACTTGAAAGTTCTTCAAAAGTACCTTGAACCAACACAGATTTCCAATTAGAGATAGAAGCTATTTCGTCGATGGACAAACAAACAGCTATGTTTTTTCTCATCTCCTGTATTTTATGACCTTCAGAAGAATAGCTGGTTATTGAATTGGTTTCTGGGTCATAGAAATAGGTTATAGGTACAATATGTGGAGATCCACCTGAAATATAAGCTAATCTGCCAACGTAGTTTTCTTCCAGGAGCGCTACACATTCCTTTTTATCCAAATTTCTTCTCATTACCTATTATTATTTATGATGCCTTAAAAGTATAGATCATAGCGGTAGTTGAACATGATATTGGTCAGTTATGATAGAACAACCATTAAATCTTGATAAAAGAGGACAATATCTATGGTTAAGCTTTATTTTTAATAATTACTTTTTTGGGAGAAATGTTAAGCTCTTTTAGAGTACTAGTAATAGATATAGCTTTCCAAAAAAAAAGAATAGATTTGAAGTTGTTCTAATTTTTTAATTGCAATCAAAAGAAATCAAATACCAAACTAATGACCAAACCAACAATAAAGAGTTTTATCACCGTTTTACAAATTACCATTCTGGCACTGTTTTTTTCTTCATGTACCAATAATTCAAAGCAAGCTATATTGTTGCCAACAGCTAATACTATACCAATTGATGACGATGATTCAAGGGATTCTGTTCTTCTAAAAGCAGCACATGTAATTCCATCAGAAAATCAAATGAATGCGCTGAAAGATGAATTTATAGCATTTGTACATTTTGGACCAAACACTTTTACAAAACTGGAATGGGGAAATGGAATGGAGGACCCAGCGGTTTTTAATCTTAAAAATTTAGATACTGACCAGTGGTGCAGAGCTATGAAGGATGCCGGTATGAAAAAGGTTATTATAACTGCAAAACATCACGATGGTTTTGTGTTATGGCAAAGTAGGTATACTAAACATGGGGTGATGTCTTCACCTTTTGAAGATGGTAAAGGAGATATTTTAAAAGAGCTGTCTCTTTCTTGTAAAAAGTATGGTTTAAAATTAGGGGTTTATTTGTCGCCTGCAGATTTATTTCAAATTGAGAGTAAAGAGGGGTTATATGGTAATTTAAGTAAGTATACCAAACGAACAATTCCTAGAGAGGTTGAAGGTCGTCCATTTGAAAATAAAACAACATTTGAATTTGAAGTCGATGACTACAACGAGTATTTCTTGAACCAATTATTTGAATTACTTACCGAATATGGTCCTATTGACGAAGTTTGGTTTGATGGTGCCCATCCCAAGAGAAAAGGCGGACAGCAGTACAAATATAGAGACTGGAAGAAGTTGATTACAGCTTTGGCGCCTAACGCGGTTGTTTTTGGTAAAGAAGGCACAAGATGGTGTGGTAATGAGGCTGGAGCTACCAGAGATACGGAGTGGAATGCGATACCATATACCGAAGATCCAAGAACAATGAACTTGTTCGCTGATATTACTGGTGAGGATGTTGCTAGTATAGATAAACTAATGGAAGGGAAGTACTTGCATTACCAACCTGCAGAAACAAACACGTCTATTAGAGAGGGTTGGTTTTATAGAAACGATGATGAACAGCAGGTAAGAAACACAGATGATGTTTTTGATATCTACGAAAGGTCTGTTGGTGGCAACTCAATTTTCTTGTTGAACATTCCGCCAAATAGAGAAGGTAGATTTTCTGAGAAAGATGTTAAGGTTTTGCAAGAAACGGGTAAGCGTATTAAGGAAACCTATGGTATTGACTTATTGGAAAAAGCCGAAGGTCCTGTAGAATTATTGGATGCCAATGAGGATACATTTATGGTTTTAGATAATGATAAATTAATACTTGAGTTTAAACTACCAAAAGAGGCTAAGATCAATAGGTTTGTCATTCAAGAAGATGTCAAAAGACATGGTGAGCGTGTATCTAAACATGCATTAGATGTCTGGATAAATGGAGACTGGCAAGAGGTTGTTTATAGTACAAATATTGGGTATAAAAGAATACTTAGGTTTCCTGAGGTAACAACAAATAAATTTCGATTACGCATTTTAGATTATAGGGCTATTCCGGTTCTACAAAATGTTTCAGCGCATTACTACAAAAGTAGACCGCCCGTTTTAGAGATGCATAGAACAAAATTAGGATTAGTGGATATAGCACCTAAAATGGCTGATTTTAAATGGAATCCTCATGGTGAAAATGCAAGTGGTAATCTTACTAAGGGAATGAAAATTGTATATACCACAAACGGTGAGTTGCCTTCAGAAAGTTCTACTGAATATAAGGAGCCATTTGCATTTGCAAATGGTACGGTAAAGGCATTAGCAATTATGAACGGTGAAGTAGGCAGTATGTCTGAACACAACTTTGGCTTACTTAAAAATAAGTGGAAAATAATTGATGATAATAGTTCGGTTAAAGAACATAATGGCGATATGCTAATTGATGAAAATAAAGATACTTACTGGCAGTCTGAAAAGAACCGTATAAATAAACAGTATGTTACTTTAGATTTAGGGGAGCAGACTAGTATTAGTGCTTTTAAGTATACACCACCAACGACTGTTGCTACAGGAATGATTCAAAAAGGAATCATTTATAGTAGTTTGGATGGGGAAAATTGGAAAGCAATAGAAAATTTCGAGTTTGGTAATCTTATTAATGATCCTACCCCTAGAATGCATAAGTTTAAAAATTCATTTTCAACACGGTATATTAAACTAATGGCTTTAGAAATTGCAGGCGCAAATGATTCTGCAGCCATTGCCGAGTTAGATTTTTACAAATAAATTTTATTGTTTTTAATATTGGATTCTACCTTATTTACATGGAGGTAGAATCCATTTTTTTGCTCCAATTTGTGGCTGATTATTTTTTTGTCAGCGCACTACAAGTATCTCTACGTTTTATCTGCACCCAGCTTAAAAATGTATTTTAAAGATTGAATAGTATTTAGACTCTTATTAGAAGCAACGAATTCTAGTTCATACCCGACGAATACTAAAAGCCACCCTATATAGCGATTGTTCACTGTTAGATTTGAATAAGAAATATTAATCTAAAACTACGATCATGAAACTATTTTACACCATTTTACTTTGTTGCACGTTCTTTGCAGGTTTTTCTCAGGATGATAATAGTCCGTATTTATTGGTCTCTACCGAAGATGCTGTTATACCCTTAAAATCTTCCATTACAGAAGCTAATATTGCCGGTACCATTGCCCATGTTCGGGTTACACAAGTGTATCAAAACAAAGGAGCCGAGCCTATAGAAGCTAAGTATGTGTTTCCGCTATCTACACAAGCAGCGGTTCATAAAATGCATATGATTGTTGATGACCGACTTGTAGTTGCCAAAATATTTGAAAAGCAAGAAGCTAAAAAAGTATACGATAGAGCAATTGAAGAAGGTAAGCGTACTGCCAAGTTAGAGCAACATAGACCTAATGTATTTCAAATGAATGTGGGTAATATTATGCCTGGTGATGAAATTACGATCGACATTTACTATACCGAAATGTTAGTGCCGGTAAATGGCGAATATCAGTTTGTTGCACCAGCCGTAGTGGGTCCACGATTTACTGGAGAAAGTGCTGTAAATGAAGAAAGCTTCAATATGCCATATACGGCTAAGGGAATTGCGGACACTTTTGATTTTGATATCTCGGTTACCTTAAATGCGGGTATGATCATTCAGCATATCAATAGTACATCACACGAAATTAAAGTCAATTATCCGGATGCGAAGACTGCTGAGGTTTTTTTATCCGAAGAAAATAAAAATCCGTCGAACAGAGATTTCATCTTGAAATACAACCTACGTGGCAACCAAATACAATCGGGTTTACTGTTATACGAAGGCGAAGACGAAAACTTCTTTACCTACCAAATGGAACCCAATAAGAATGTTGTTTTAGAAGACATTCCGGCGCGTGAATATTTATTTATTGTTGATGTATCGGGTTCTATGAATGGGTATCCTTTAGAGGTGTCAAGAGAACTAATGCGTAATCTTTTATGCGGATTACGAATGACAGATACGTTTAATGTGCAGTTATTCGCATCGAGTTCAACAATTTTTAGTGCCACTCCAGTAGAGATTAATGAACAGAATATTGAAGCAGCCATACGGTTCTTATCCGAAGGTCAAGGCGGTGGCGGAACACAATTATTAAGTGCACTAAATGAAGCATACAAATTACCAAGGAAAAATTTAAACGTTGCCCGTTCTATGATAATTATAACTGACGGGTATGTAAGCGTCGAGAAGGAAGCTTTTGAGCTGATTAGTTCAAATCTAGATCAAGCAAATGTCTTCACTTTTGGTATAGGTTCTAGTGTAAATAGATATTTAATTGAGGGTATGGCTAAAGTATCGAATAGCGAATCTTTTATTGCGACAACTTCGGAGGAAGCGCAAGAAGTAGCCAAAGACTTTGCTAACTACATTGCCACACCATTATTGACACGAGTAAAAATTGAATCTAAAGGATTTGATATGTATGATCTAGCTCAAAAAAGTATACCAGATGTTTTTGCAGCAAGACCGGTAATAATTCATGGTAAATATAAAGGCAAGGCGGAAGGCAAGATTATTGTCACCGGGTATCAAGGTAAGAAGCGGTTTAGAGAAGTATACAATGTGTCTGACGGACAGTTAAGCAAGCGGAACAAAGCCTTGGGTTATTTGTGGGCTAGAATGCGAATAGGGGAGTTAGATGATTACAAGAAGCTGTTTAATGAAGATGTGAAAGCTGAGGTGGTTGCACTAGGACTTAAATACAACTTAGTTACCAATTATACCTCGTTTGTTGCTGTAGATGAAGCCATAGTCAATAAAGACGGTTCATTGATGAAAGTAAAACAGCCTTTGCCAATGCCAGATAATGTAAACAATTCCGCCGTAGGTGCAGAAGCAGAGGTCAAAGAAACTAGCAAGTTCAAACGAACTTTTACAATAGCTTTTGAAGACAAAATAGAGAAAAAAGAAAAAAGACAAGTAACGATGGAATTTAAAGTGATGTATTCAGAATTAGTAACAAAGTACCTAGGTAAGTATGAAAGTCTACGCATAAAATTTAATGCACAAGGTAAAGTTGTCGGTGTTGAAAAGCTGGAAAATGGAAAATGGATTTCTGAGGATAAGATAAGATCGGACTTTTCTGAAATAACTATGAAATCAGTCCAGAAAGAAATGACATTGACCCTTAAAAAGTAGGCGGTTTCAGTTTTCAGTAAACAGTTTTAATAAAAACGTTCCTGCCTGGCGGCAGGTAAGTTTGCAAGGCACGAAGTAATCTCTAATTAGTTAGCAGATTACTTCGTGCCTTTCTTTATATCTAATGTATACTTTTTTGATGGTCATTTTCCAATGTAAAAATCCCAAGTAAGAACATGTGGAATTTGAATAAAATCTGGATGTTCAACGAATTCTAGATGAAGGTCTACGAATACTAGAACACCACCTAAAACACGCTATGTCTACCCTAATTTAGAGGTGTAGAAACAAAACAACTAAAATAAATACTATGAAAAATTTAATCTTATTTATCGCTGTACTAAGTGTTTATATTACCAATGCACAAGAGTTTCAATTAACGGATACATACAATGTAGCCAACCAAAGAACTATTGGGCAAGAGGAAGAAGATACATGGGCACTAGATGTAATTGTATCAGAGAAACCAGGTAATCGTTTAGGGACATTGACTATTTCAGATTTTGGATTGTTAGACGAAATACGCATTTCAGTTTTAAAGAATCCAGAATTAGAAAATGTATCAGAAGTACTAAAAGTAACCCTAGAATATAATGCCTGTTGCGCAAGTACAGAAGAGTTCTATTATTTGGTAACCAATGATAATGATTTAATCGCGCTACCAAGTGTCAAAAATGAATATGGGTATGAACCTATTTCAGACATACACTACGTTTTTCCTAATCAGTCATTTGGCAAGGAAGGAACAATTCTAAGAGCCGCATTACAATACACAGAAACATATACAATCAAAGACATTAAGGTGCTTCGCAGCATTGCTTGGAACGATGATGACTTTGATGCTGAAGACGCTATTACAGCAATTAATTATTAATAACCCTTAAAATTTAGAATTATGAGAAATTTAAAGAAAAGTGCCTTATTCCTATGCTTATTTGCATTTGTAAACATGTTCGCTCAAAACGCACAAGAAGTAGAATTTGAGATTATGGACAAGGAAATTCCAGCAGAAGAACTAACCTATGAATATCTATTGGCGCACAAAGTTTTTCTTCGCGAAAAGCCCTCTGTTAGAAGTGAGAAGATAACGCTTCTTGATATTGGTTCTAAAATGGTGCTTTGGGAAAAGAGTTTGTATGCCAAGGAAATTAACGGCATAAAAAGCCACTGGTACAGAGTAACAACAGGAGACCAGACCGGATGGGTTTGGGGAGGAATGATTGCCCAAAAATCTTTTGGAAGCATTGCAGACAATCAGGTGAAGTTTGTATATGGGTATGAAAGTATCGCTTTAAATGCATCGGGCGTTGAAGAAGCAAAATACCAACTACGTGCTTTTAAGAATGGAGTACAATTAGACAAGATGGTTTTAGATAGCCTTGGTGCAATTCCGGTACATATTGAAAACTATGGAAGTTTAGGTTTATTCAATGTAGAAGATGTAATTACGATAGATTTAGCCGATTCAGATTCTGGCTACCAAGTAGGGAAAAGTTATATTTTTTGGAATAACGGACGATTTAAAAAAGTGGCTAGTTTAATTGACTATGCAGACACCAATTATATGAAGACAGAGTCTTTTGTTTTTCCTTCGGATATGCAAGGTGTTAAGAGTACTATTTTATTGAAGACTACAATTACAAAAAACATCAAAACACTAGATGATGCTTTGTCTCAGAACAATATAGAATTCATTACAACTCCGTATACCTGGAATGGCTCTAAGTTGATGAAAAAGGAAAAGGCTCAGGCAATTACAAAAGATGCTATAGTAAGTACGGACTATTAAAAGATGAAAATGAATAAGTATACAATCTTGGTATTGGTTTGTGTTTTAGTGCTAGGCTGCAAGAAGCCGTTTTCGAAAAGCTCGGAGACGGCGCTTGCATCGCCTTTTAGCAAAGCGAAAGTGCAAGAATCTATAGTGTTTATTGCAGGTTTTGATGAAGGTGATAATACGTATTACACGAATGCAAAACGGTATTTCACTAAGATAGAAATGCAGGTTGTAGCGGATTTGTTTTCTATAGATGAGATTATAAATTTTATAAATAGAGCAGAGGAGAACCACATTCGTTTTAAAGAAATACATATTGTTAGCCATAGCAATGCTTGGTTAGGAGTGTCACTAAAGACATCAAAATCTGGCGAGCGCATTACAGTAAAGACATTACGGAATGCTATCCAAGAACAGAAAATTCAGTCAATTAAAAATGAAGCTACTTTAAATTCAGAAGTAATTTTTCATTCTTGTGGATTAGGTGAAAATCAAGATTTGTTACAAGAGCTAAAAAATACGTTGGGAGCAAAACAAGTATCTGCATCAACATACTTTAATGTATTTGGCGGAAAATTTGCAGAACACTATTTAGCAAAACCATATTATGGCTATTACCCAACGGCAGAATCTAAAGGACCTGCTTATCTTTCTAAAGAATTTAAGGAAGCGTATCCAGATGTAAATATCGATTGGTTTACAGCCTTAAAGACAAGACAAGAATCGTCTTTTGGTGAAGCGTACAGTTTCAAATTTAATATTCCGGTAGATTGGGAGTTTACTTTTGACAACACGGATGATATGCCTAAATTGGAAAACAAAGAGGCAATTATGGATTGGATTTCAGAATCGCCAGAAATGGCTGAAGTACTTTTTAAATTGAATATTTCGATAGAGAAATTCCGATGGAGAAGTACTGTAGAAGGCAATACATTATTAATAAAAGGAAAAACAACGGTACTGTGTGTATTGGCACCTATTTTGCAATCTAATGACCAAAATGAATATCAAAGCGTTACGGTAAATGACCCTTCGCTGAATCAAATATTATAACGGTATCAGCGTTAAAAAGATACTTGAAACCTTAAAATAGAAAACCTTTTTTTGAAACTGTATTTGAAATACGTATTGATTGTGTTTTGTTTCTTCGGAACAATACAATTGTTTGCGCAAAACAGTCAGCTAAGACCCTATACAATTGCAGATGGTTTACCACAGTCTCAAGTATATGATATACTGCAAGATGAAATGGGTTATTTGTGGTTGGGAACGCAAGGGGGCGGATTAGCAAATTTTGACGGAGATACCTTTGAGGTTTGGAATGAAAGTGACGGTTTCCTTTCTAATTACATTGATGCCTTATATACATCAAACGATTCTTTATTTGTTGGGAGTAGAAAAGGACTAACTATAAAAGTCAAAAACCGCTTCATAAATTTTGAATCTCCCCAAATACTCCAAATCTATTCCGCAGAAAACATTCTATTCATTGGAACTAAAAAAGGAATTTATAAGTATTCTAAAAACAAAGAACTTCAAAAAATCACTATCAATCCAGAGATTGATAGAAGTGAAATTAATAACATACTTTTTGATGGAAATTGGTATTGGTTAGCTACCAACAATGCATTATGGAAGCTTAACGAACTAAGCGAATCAGCAACAGAAAAAACAAAAATAGAAGTCAATAATTTCAAGTCTGTTTTGTTACATAATAACAAGATTCTCGCCGCAACTTTTGATGATGGCGTTTTTATAATGGACGCAGATAATACTGATAATCGGTTTTTAATGCCGGAACCATCGCGCATCAATTCCATGTCAATTCAAAATGAAGATGAATTATGGCTAGCCACTGATAATGATGGTATTACGATTGTAGAGACCGAAAAATTTTCAGAGATAAAACGATTAAATACGGCTGGCGGATTAGCTACTCCGCATATAAGAAAAGTAATCAATGATGACAATGGCAACCTTTGGATTGCAACTTCTGGTGGCGGATTCTACAAATATTTCCAGAATAACTTTAAGCATTATGACCAACGAACAGGCTTAAAAGGCAATCGTATTTATGCGGTACATAATGCCCCAGACGGATTATGGTTCTCTACTTCAGAAGCTGGATTATCAAAAATAGATTCCTCAGGTATTCATCCATTACCAAGCAAAGGTTCCTTTTTCGATGTAAAGATTAAAACGATTGATAGCGATTCAAAAGGTAATATTTGGGCTGGCTCAGATAACAGGGGACTGCTATTTCGTGAAACTAAAATGGTCGATAGTTTGGTGTTCTCGTCAAGCGAAACTTTTTTAATTCAGATAGATACGGTTTCCGTTGAAAGAACCACCAATCATATTATTGATGAAAGCCAAGGCTTTCCGTCAGATTGGGTGCGTACCGTAATTACCGATGATGATTTTATATGGGCAGCTACCTATGCTCATGGTATCGTAAAATTCAATTACTACTCTGACAATGACAGCCTGGTGGTTAGAAAAACCTTTTCTAAGCGAAATGGAATTACCGACATGCTGATAAAAGGCATGGTTAAAAGTCCAGATGGTAAGCTGTGGTATTCCACACAAAATGGTCATTTGGGCTATATAGAAAATACTAAGGTGACGAGTATTGAAACTGGTTTGGAGCAGCAAACAGCTATTGGTACAATTTTTTTCCATGAAGAAACTATCTACTTAGGTACTTCTGGTAAAGGTATTTGGTATGCAAATAGCACCAATCCCGTAAATTTTCAACAATTAAAAGGAAGCAAGAATTTATCTTCAAATAATATCTATCAGCTCATTTTTGATGACCAAGGCTATCTGTGGGCAGGCTCAGAAAGGGGAGTCGATAAAATAGAATTGAATAAAGCTAATGAGATTGCAGACGTATATCACTTTGGTAGAAATGACGGATTTCTAGGGATAGAAACCTGTTTAAATGCGGTAGATAAAGATGAACAAGGTAATCTGTGGTTCGGTGCTATTTATGGGCTAACAAAACATATACCAAGTGAAAGTAAGAAAGCATCGTTACCACCAACGGTATATTTTACGGGCGTAGAGGAGCGTTATAAAAATATAGATTCACTAGTTTTAAAAGACTGGACGAATAGTAACAAGGTATTGCAACTAACTCCCGATCAAACACAACTAGGTTTTTCCTTTAGAACGGTAGATGTTGATCACCCCAATGAAATAGAATACAGAACAAGATTGGATGATACAGAGTGGAGTCCGTGGGTAAAAGAAAACAAACAGAATTTTGCTGGTCTGGCATATGGTCCACATGATTTTTCTGTACAATCTAGAAACTTTAGATGGCAAGAAAGCGAGCCAATAAAATTTAGCTTTTTTATTGATAGTCCGCTGTATAAAAAAGACTGGTTTCAATGGTCTGTTTTGGCATTGGCTACTGTAGTGTTATTGGGTATTGGCTTGTTTTACATTCGTAAGATAAAAGCAAAGAACAAAGCAGAACAAGAACGCTTGAAAACTCAGAATTACCTTTTGACCTTAGAACAGAAAGCACTACAATTACAAATGAATCCGCATTTTATATTCAATGTGTTGAATGGGGTAAAAGCTATGGCAGGTACGAAACCAGAAAAGATGGATGCGACCATTAATTGCTTTGCCATTCTGCTTAGAGAAACCCTTCAGAATTCTAGAAAGGAGCATATCAGTTTAGATCAAGAGATTAAGGCACTACGGCATTATATAGAAGTAGAAAAGCTGATGGCACAAAAACCTTTTGAGTATGCCATTGATTTTCAAACCAACCCTGATGCAGAAGAAATTTTAATTCCGCCAATGTTGATTCAGCCTTTTGTAGAGAATGCTATCAGACATGGAATTTTAAAAGGAGATAAGCCAGGTAAACTTACGATTGGGTTTACTACTTCTAAAACACATTTGCATTGCAGTATAATTGACAATGGTTTGGGTATTTTTAAATCGCAAAATGAAAAGCCAAAAACAGACCATCAATCAATGGCATTGACAGTGACCAAAGAACGATTAGAATCAATAGCAGGAAAGAATACCCTGCACATAAGTGAAATCCAGAATGAAGATGGTAGCATTGATGGTACCAAAATTACCTTTAAAATACCTTTACTAACCGATTATTAGAGACCTATGCATACAGCGATTATAGTAGAAGATATGATTGACGCTTTAACCCTTTTAAAGAAGGATATAGAGACGCAACATACAGATATTGAAATTATTGCCACAGCACAGAGTGTAGTGGAAGCTGCCAAGGTATTGCGCAAGAATCAGCCCGACATTCTGTTTTTAGATATTATGCTGGGTGATGGTACAGGCTTTGATATTCTAGAGATTTTCCCCGATTTAAAATCCAAGATCATATTTGTAACTGCAAGTGATGAGTTTGCTATACGTGCCTTTAAATTTGCCGCAATAGACTACGTATTAAAACCCTATTCGAATGAAGATTTGAGTTTGGCGATATCTAGAGCAAAAGAACAGCTGCAACCGAATAAAGAACGATTACAGATTCTAAAGGAGACTATTTCTGCACCAGAGAAAAAACCAAATAAGATATCGTTACACACGCTAGATCAGATTATCATTGTTAGTTTAGATGATATCATTCGGTGTGAATCCGATAGTAATAATACCATTTTCCACCTTCAAGATAAACGCAAGATTTTCGTAACAAAGACCTTAAAGTACTTTGCAGACCTTTTAAGTAGTCACGATTTTGTACGCGTACACCAAAGTCATTTAGTAAATCTTCAATGCATAAGTGCCTACATAAAAACTGATGGTGGTTATTTAATGTTGAAAAATGGAGAGAATGTTCCGGTATCCGTCCGCAAGAAAACTGAGATTATTGAGATTTTAGATAAGATGCATCGGTAGGTGAAATTTAGAAGAGAGTATTCTAATCACTTTATAGAATATCAATAATTAATTTTTTTTCTAGTTAGTTGAGAAAACAAAAAATCAACACCCCATTTTTACATTATTCTCAAAAACTTATTTTTAAGTTATATTTTATGTTAAGGTTAACATAATTGTTAAAAAACCCTGTCTATTTTTAGAGAGCTGTAATTAATGTCACGAATTCTGTGAGGGATGATATTAAGTTTTGTCTTTAGTTATAGTAATACAGTTTTGCAATTATAACATTCATAATACCATAAATGTTGAGGTAAGATGTCCACTTAGAATATCTATCCTTGAGAACCAATTTAAAACTAACACATGAAAAGAAGAGATTTTGTACAGTACGCCGGGCTGGGTGCCGGAGCTTTAATGATGCCTTCATTATTGCTAGGTAATGATATCCCAACGGAAGCTTTACTAGAACCAGGAATGGATGTCTTGATTAAAAAGAACATGGCAGATGTTGCCCTAAATACAGCTAAGTCTTTAGGAGCTACATATGCAGATGCAAGAATAGGTAGATACTTAAACCAGTATGTGTTTACTAGAGAAGATAAAGTACAAAATGTAGTGAATACAGAATCTTTTGGTATTGGTATTCGTGTAATAGCTAATGGCACTTGGGGATTCGCATCAACAAATAGTGTTACTGCAGACGGAATTAAAAAGGCAACAGAGCAGGCAGTTGCTATTGCAAAAGCAAATTCAAAAATTCAAATAGATCCAGTTAAACTAGCCCCCGTAAATGCATACGGTGAGGTTTCTTGGAAAACACCTATAAAAAAGAATTTCAAAGAGGTACCGGTATCAGAAAAAGTAGATTTATTGTTAACTGCAAACGCAGCTGCATTGGACAATGGTGCTGATTATGTTAACTCTGCTTTATTCATGGTTAATGAGCAGAAGTATTTTGCTTCTACAGACGGTTCTTATATTGATCAAGATATTCACCGATTATGGCCTACGTTTAGAGTTACTGCTATTGATAAAGCTAAAGGAAACTTTAAGACTAGAGAGAACATGAGTGCTCCTGTAGGAATGGGCTATGAATATATGGATGGCTTAGAATCTGAAAAATTAGAAGGTCCAGCAGGTCTACGTTTATATAGAAATAGCTATGATATGGTAGAAGATGCTACCATTGCGGCAAAACAGGCAAAAGAGAAATTAACCGCAAAATCGGTTGATGCGGGTAAGTATGATTTGGTTTTAGAGCCTAATCACTTAGGACTAACAATTCACGAATCTGTAGGTCACCCATTAGAGTTAGATCGTGTACTAGGTTATGAAGCTAATTACGCAGGAACAAGTTTTGCATCTTTAGATAAATTAAAATCTGGAAACTTCCAATACGGTAGTGATGTTGTAAATCTTGTAGCCGATAAAACTCAAGTAGGTTCTTTAGGTGCTGTTGGGTATGATGATGAAGGAGTGAAAACGAAGAAATGGGATTTAGTACGTAATGGTGTACTAACAAATTTCCAAGCAATACGTGATCAAGTTCATATGATCGATCAAAATGAATCTCATGGTTGTTGCTATGCTCAAAGTTGGGACGATGTTCAGTTTCAACGTATGCCAAATGTATCATTAGAACCAGGAAAGGAAAAATATTCTATTTCTGAGATGATTAAAGATGTTGAGAAAGGTATTTATATAGCCGGTCGTGGATCTTATTCTATTGATCAACAGCGCTACAATTTCCAATTTGGTGGTACAGTGTTTTATGAAATTAAGGATGGTGAAATTGTTGGCATGCTAGAAGATGTAGCTTACCAATCTAATACTCAAGAGTTCTGGAATTCTTGTGTTAAGATTTGCGATGAAAGCGATTACCGTTTGTTTGGAACTTTCTTTGACGGTAAGGGTCAGCCTTCACAATCTAGTGCTGTGTCTCACGGTAGTTCTACCGCAAGGTTCAATGATGTAAACGTAATTAACACAGGTAGAACTATTTAATTAGGGATACTCTTAAAACAGAACAACAATGGCAATTTATACAAAAGAAGAAGCAAGAAAAATATTAGAGAAAGCATTGAGCTTTTCCAAAGCCGATACCTGTGAGATTAATTTAAGCGGTTATAATAGCGGTAATATTAGATATGCACGTAATACGGTATCAACATCAGGTTTTAGTTCCAATCAAAGTTTGGCTGTACAGTCTAGCTTTGGAAAAAAATCTGGTACGGCAACTATCGACGAATTCGATGATGCATCGTTAGAAAAAGTGGTAAGAAGAGCTGAGGAATTGGCTAACCTTTCACCAGAGAATCCAGAATTTATGGAGCCTTTGGGTCCACAGATGTATGATGAATCTATTAGTTTTAGTGAAGCAACAGCTAACATAACCCCAGAATACAGGGCAGAAGTAGCTAGTAGTAGTATTGTTCCAGCAGATGCAAAAGATGTAACTGCAGCAGGATTTTTAAATGATTCTGCCGGTTTTAGTGCTATGATCAATTCAAAAGGATTGTTTGCATATAATCAATCTACCGATGTAGATTTTACAGTAACCATGCGTACTAATGATGGTACAGGTTCTGGTTGGGTTTCTAGAGATTTTAATGATGTAACAAAATTTGATGCTGACGAAGCTGCTAAAACTGCGATTGACAAGGCGGTATTGTCTAGAGAGGCAAAAGCTATTGAACCAGGTAAATACACGGTTATTTTAGAACCTGCTGCTTCTTCAGATTTGTTACGTAATATGTTCAGATCTTTAGATGCACGTTCTGCAGATGAGGGTAGAAGTTTTATGTCTGGCAAAGATGGGGCAAACAAATTAGGAGAAAAGATTGTAGATGAGCGTGTAAATATTTGGTCAGACCCACTGAATCCAGATGTGCCAACAGCTACTTGGAATGGAGAAGGACAACCGCTAAAGAAAACAACTTGGTTAGAAAATGGAGCGGTTAAAAATTTAGCTTACGATCGTTTTTGGGCAAAAGAAAAAGGAGTAGATCCAGTTCCTTTCCCAACCAATGTTATCATGGCTGGTGGTGATGCTAGTTTAGAGGACTTGATCAAGAGTACGAAAAAAGGAATTTTGGTTACACGTTTATGGTATATACGTAGCGTAGATCCACAAACCTTACTGTATACAGGACTGACTAGAGATGGAACGTTCTATATCGAAAACGGAAAAATTAAATATCCTGTAAAAAACTTCAGGTTTAATGAGAGTCCTATAATCATGTTAAACAATTTAGAAACGCTTGGTAAACAAGTGCGTATCAATGGTAATTTAATACCATATATGAAGGTTCGCGACTTTACGTTCACCAGTCTTTCTGATGCGGTATAGGTGATAGAATTATAATTAAAACTGGTTGTTTGTGAAACTTCACGACAACCAGTTTTCTTTTTGCAGCTTCATTATAAAATAAGCGATACACTTTTGAACAACGAATTTTTCTTTACTAGGTTACAATATGAATCCGGCGATTGGGATGTAGATCAGCGTATGCCTTCCAACTTGTTGAATTCTTTGGTTGAGTATACTACTTTGAAAGTAAATACTCAAGAAAAGATAATCACCTTGGCAAGCGATGATATTTTCAAGAGTCCGTTTTGTTATATCTCCGGACATAAATTGGTGGAGTTTACCAAGAAGGAAAAAGAGAATTTTGAAAAATATGTACGCAATGGTGGTTTCGTATTTGCCGATGATTGCAATCATGATATTGATGGTCTTTTTGCAAAGTCTTTTGAAAGGCAGATGGAGGAAATATTTGGTCCGTCCGAATTAAAAAAGATACCCAACGATCACGAAATCTATTCTATTTTCTTCGATTTTGAAGACGGTCCGCCCACCACATCACAAGAGCTGAACGGCTGGGGCGATGATTTGGTCCATGATTATTTAAAGGCAATAGAAGTTAACGGTAGAATAGGAGTCTTATATAGTAATAAGGATTATGGTTGCGAGTGGGATTATGATTTTAGAAACAAGCGTTGGTATAAAATAGACAATACACGGTTTGGGGTCAACATAGTATTATATGCCCTTACCTCATAAACAGATTTTAATGGATAAAGAATTACAGCGCATAGCAGATGAGGTAGAAATGCTTTCAGGTAAGTTGAAAGCCTTAAAACAAGAAATAGGAAAAGTAATTATAGGTCAAGAAGAGACAGTATCTCAATTACTAATTACATTTTTGGCTGGTGGTCATGCTTTATTAGAGGGAGTACCTGGCTTGGCAAAAACACTAATGATCAGAACATTGGCAAATGCCATTGATTTAAAATTTAAAAGAATACAGTTTACGCCAGATTTAATGCCCTCGGATATTATTGGAACCGAGATATTAGAAGAAGACAATACTACAGGTAAAAAGTTCTTTAAGTTCAACAAAGGACCTATTTTTTCCAATATTATTCTAGCGGATGAAATTAACAGAACACCTCCAAAAACACAGGCAGCATTATTAGAGGCAATGCAAGAATTTGAGGTTACCTATGGTGATAAAACGTATCCCTTAGACAAGCCATTTTTTATTCTAGCAACTCAAAACCCTATAGAACAATCAGGAACCTTTGTATTACCAGAAGCACAACAAGATCGTTTTTTACTGTACATTAAAATAGGATATCCAACCAAGCAAGATGAAGAAGCAATTTTAAAAGCTACTACAGGAACCTTTAAAAAGAAATTGAATAAAGTAATTTCTGGAGAAGATATTGTTCGATTGCAACAGCTTGTTCGTGAAATTTCTATAAGCGATGCACTCATCACTTTTGTTAGTGATATCATTCGCGCTACACGACCAGAAACCACAACAGATTCTTATGTGAAAGACTGGGTAGATTGGGGTGCAGGTCCGCGTGCAGGTCAAGCAATGATCTTAACGGCAAAGGCTAACGCTCTATTAGAAGGTAGGTTAGCGGTAACCTTAAATGATATCAAAAGTGTGGCATTGCCAGTACTTCGCCATAGGGTGTTGGTCAATTTTAGAGCAGAAGCAGAAGGTATTACTTCAGATAAAGTTGCTAGTCATTTATTAAATACTATAGAAGTAAAAGGTAAATAAACAACCTTGAGGCAAGCCCGAAGGGTACTGCATTATAAATCTAATTTTGATTTCGGCGAAAGCATAAAATCAATCAAATCTCGATTTTCAGGTAAATGGCAAAACAAGACTATCACGATTTATTAAAACCAGAAATCATCAATACCGTTTCGGGACTATCATTGATATCCAGAATTGTGGTTGAGGGGTTTACTTCTGGATTAAATAGAAGTGCCAGTGTTGGTCCGGGAATGGAGTTTAGTCAATACCGTGGCTATGAACCAGGAGATGATCTTCGGTTGCTAGATTGGAAAATGTTGGCGCGTTCCGGTAGATATTATATCAAGCAATCTGAAATTGAAAGTCAGGTAACCATAAAATTCATCATAGATGCCAGCGCATCGATGTTACATAAAGAAGATACCTTGTCTAAAATGGATTTTACCCGTGTACTAATAGCTACATTAGCTTACATGGCACAAAAGCAGGGAGATTCTGTTGGTCTTTTCGCACTCAATGAAAATGATGTGGTCAGTATTTACCCCAAGGCAGATAAAAAGCATTACAATCGCTTATTGCTAGAACTCATCAACCTTTCAAATACTGGTAAATGGCCAGAAACCCATATTTCAAATAAACGCATACCAAATAGAGGGGGAAAAGAATTGATATTTTTCTTGACGGATATGTATGAAACGGGTGAGGAGATTTCAAAGTTTATTAAAGGATTTAAATCAGCTAGAAATGAAGTAGTGGTACTTCAAATTATGGGCTCTGCAGAAATGGATTTCGATTACGGTTCGAATATCACTTTTGAAGATTTGGAAACTGGAGCACGAGTAAAAGTAGATACCGAAAAATCTAAAACAGAATATTTGGCTGCTCTTGAAAGCAGATTGAAAAAGGTCAAAGACGAATTGCTTTCGAACGGAATCGATCATTATGTCTTTCGTATGGATGCACATTTGGGTGAAGCATTACAATTATTTTTAAAACAACGTAAAAGACTCGGTTAATATGTCATTCGCACAACCTTCGTATTTATGGGCTTTATTGGGACTTTTAGTTCCAATAGCTATCCATTTATGGAGTAAGAAAGAAGCGAAAACTATAAAGATTGGTAGCGTTCAATTGTTGTCAGAATCTAAATCAAGACAATCTAGTAGCATACAATTAAACGAATGGTGGTTGTTGCTTTTGCGTATGGCGATTATTTCGCTGATTACTTTGGTCATGGCAAAACCGCAATGGCAATCAAAGGTGAACAACAGCAAACTGACTTATATTATTGAACCTGAATTTGCAAAGAATGAAAAATTTATGGCTCGTTTTACTGATTTGCAAGCAGATCAGGAAATAAGACTTTTGCAATCGGGCTTACCCATAAACGATAACGAGTATGCTAATTCAGATGATTTTAATAGTGCAGATTATTGGTCATTAGCATCAGAAATGGATGCTTTACAAACAGATAGTATTATTGTTTTTACCAACGGATATGCAAAAGGATTAAAAGGCGCTAAACCCGAAACGAATCATGATATCAACTGGATTGTTTTGGATTCGACACAAACTATTGAGAAGCCTTTATTAGCATATCAGACAGATAAAAATATAACATTATTTACAGCCAATAACAGTCCGGTAGCTTCAAAAATAGCAACGAAGAATATTGAATTAGGTGATGTATACCAATTGACATCTAATGGCGATAGTTTACAGGTTTTAAGTTCAAACTTAAATTCAACAAAAATCCCTTTAATTCAACAACCTGCTCTAGAAGTTTCTTTGATTTATGCAGATAGTCTAAGTGCCGATAAAAGGTATATAACAGCAGCATTGGCAGTTTTATCAACGTATTTGAATAGAGATATAAAAGTCGAAAGTTCCTTAGATAACGAAGTATTGAAGAATAAAGAAAGTGATCTAACGATTTGGTTGAGTACTAAACCTGCCTTAGTTTCAGCTCAGAAAAAACTTGTATTTAAGAACGACTCCATTTCTAATGCGCTGATAATAAAAGGGGAAAATGAAAATACATTTTATATAACTGAAAGAATTACCACAGAAAATGCGGTATCTGGGAGATTAACAGAGAACCTACTTAGTATTTTAGATGTCAATAAAGAGGTGAGTGAGCTACAGGCTAAAGCAGATATTCGCTCAGTCACAGAAGCAGACTTAGAAACTAATTTCAAAGAAAATAAAGCATTTAAAACCCACAAAGCCAACTGGAATCTGAATCCGTATGTATGGGTTGTCCTTTTGGTATTATTGATTGTAGAACGCTTTGTAGCTTATAAACGAACACAGTAATGGAATCAGGAAAACTACACTTGATGAAATTTCACAGGCGTTGGCAAATCTTGTCATACGCAGAAGCTGTTTTGTATGCTGTTGGCATTGTCGTTCTTTTCTATTTAGTATCTAAAAATCTATGGGTTGGTATTTTAAGCTTTGTAGTTTCAATGGTTATAATTCTAGTAATAAAGAAGCCTTGGAAACATAGTTTAGCTACCACGGGCAATTATATAGATGCACATATAGATGAAGCATCTTTTAGTACAGGTTTGTTGCTACAACCAGTAGATTCATTATCGAATCTTGCCAAGTTACAACGCTATAAAGTATCTGAAGAGCTTACGAAAAGGCTAGGTGCTATACAACCGCCAAACAAATTGAAACAGGCGGTACTGGTTACGCTAGGGTTAGTATTGCTTGGAGTTGTGGTTCAGAAATTAGACTTGTTTAAAAGCGTAGAAAGTGTTTTAGGGAATTCAACTAACGAAACACAAATTCAGTTTATAGCAACAGATAGTATTAGTGAGAAGTCCATCATTCCAAAAATTTTCAGTCAAGATATTAGTGTTACATATCCGTCTTATACACGAAAAGGAACCATTGTGGTAAGCAACCCAAATATTAAGGCAATTGCTGGCGCTACGGTTCAGTGGTTGTTGGAATTTGATAATCCTGTTCAAGAGGTCTACCTAGACCGAATGGGGGAACTAATTCCGTTGCAAAAAGGCGAAAAGGGGTATCGTATACAGCAAGTAGTATCAGAATCAGGCTTCTACAATTTTAAATTTAAGAATGAAGAAGGCATTGAATTTACGTCAGATTTATTCTCGTTGGAAGCAATACCCGATAATCCGCCAGAAATTGAGATTTTAGGATTAGAACAATACACCTATTTTGATTTTTCAGATACAAAGATTGTCGAACTACAAAGTGCAATTACGGATGATTACGGAATTGATGAAGCCTATATCATAGCCACAGTGAGTAAAGGATCGGGAGAATCTGTGAAGTTTAGGGAAGAGAAATTGAATTTCAAGGAAACTATTTCGAAAGGTTTGAAATCGGTGAAGGCTACGAAAACACTTGATTTAAATGCCTTAAAGATGAAATTGGGTGACGAGCTCTATTTTTATATTGAAGCCTTTGATGAAAAACAACCCAAACGAAATGTGTCACGCAGCGAAACGTATTTCGCAGTTATAAAAGATACCGTGAGTGAGCAATTTGGAGTAGAAGGGACTTTGGGCGTAGATCAAATGCCCGATTATTTTAGAAGTCAACGCCAGTTGATTATCGATACCGAGAAGTTAATAAAAGATAAGCCCAGCATTACAAGCAAAGAATTTAAGTCCAGAAGTAATGAACTGGGGTTTGATCAGAAAGCACTACGATTAAAGTATGGTCAGTTTATGGGAGATGAATCTGAAATGGAAGAAGCTCCGGCTGAGATCGAAAGCGATGAACAAGGTGAGGGCCATGATCATGCTGAAGATCAAGAAAATATCTTAAAAGAATATTCGCACGACCATGATGGTGATAATGAGCATAATTTGGTTGCGGCTGAAAAAGCAGAAGAGGCAGAAGACCCTTTGCACGACTACCTTCATAATCATGATGACCCAGAAGAATCTACCTTATTTGAAGAATCGTTGAAGACAAAATTGCGAAAAGCTTTGAATATCATGTGGGATGCCGAATTGCATTTACGATTAAATGAACCAGAAAAATCATTGCCATTTCAATATGATGCACTGACCCTTATTCAAGAAATAAAGAATAGTGCCCGTATTTATGTACATAGAATTGGTTTTGATCCACCGCCAATTAAAGAAGAAAGCAGACTTACTGGTAAAATAAAGGATGTTGAGAACTACCGAAAAAACGAAATCAAAGAAGTGGAAAATCCTTTTGAAGCATTAGAGAATGCTGTTGCTCGTTTAGAACAGTTAATACAGCAAGAAAGCACTTTTAATGAGGCTAATAATGTCCTTTTTACAGCTGCAGGCAATGAATTGGCTCAATTGGCAATAGTTAATCCAAGTAAGTATTTACAAATCTTACAAGGCTTAAAACGAATTGAGAATAATACGGGGCGAACAATGAATAATTATAAATTCGTTCAAAAGGGATTATTATCAGCATTACCGAAAACACCGCAAGTACCTGGAGCTAAAAAGGAGTATATAGACGAAATCAATTCATTGTTTCTTAAACAACTAGAGGTGTATGATTGATGGTTTCTCATTTTTACAAAAAGAGCTCATAATCCCCATCTTACTTGGCGGATTAGTAGTTTTTAATATTTATGTTTGGAAAGAATGGCAAACGAAACTAAGGGGGCGGTTTGTTGTAAATTCTATTGTGGCTTTGATAACAATCTTGGCATTGGGTATATTAATTCTAGAGCCCACAAAAGAAGTTGAGATAAATGATAGTCAGGCATTAGTGCTGACCGATAATTTTAATACCGGAGTAAAAGACAGTCTTTTAAATCATTATAAGGGTATAAAGGTTTTAGATTATAATCCAGTAAAATCGATTCGTAAAGAGCTCGATTCCCTTACCAATGTTATCGTACTTGGTGATGGTATTAATCCATATGATTTTTATTTATTCGATAGTATTCCCACAACCTATATTCCAAATGCTGAACCGATGGGAGTTACACGATTGAACTTTACGGAACAACTTGTATTGGGAGGTGAATTAAAGGTTTCTGGTAGTTATTCAACTCCTATAGAAAAGTCATTTTTAGTACTACAAGATTCAAGAAGTAACGGGTTAGATTCTATTCAATTTACTGAAAATAAGAATGTAGATTTTAACCTAACTACTCGCCCAAAAGTAGCAGGAGCATATGTTTATCAATTAGCGGTTAAAGATAGTGTTGGCGTTATTTTAGAAACGAATCCGATTCCAATAAAAGTGCTAAATAAAGAACCATTACGTGTTCTGATCTTAAATACATTTCCTACGTTTGAGACAAAATATCTAAAGAACTTCTTGGCTGAATCTGGACATGAAGTAATTGTTAGAAGTCAATTGACAAAAGGGAAATATAAGTTTGAATATTTTAATACGCCGGCACAACCGGTTTTTCAATTTACTGATGTGGTATTGCAAAATTTTGACATCGTCATTACAGATTCCGAAACGTATATCAGTTTAGGGAAATCAGTCAAGTCTAGATTTGAAAAGAGTATAGCAGAGCATGGTTTAGGACTATTTATTCAACCAAGTGATTTCCTTTTTAATACCCGAAGCAGCGATGCCTATTTCAAATTTAAACGTGATTGGATGAACACTGTGAAATTACCTACTTCTGCTGCAGAAACAGAAAAGTACCCGTATCAGTTTGATGAACAATTATTAGTAGAGCCCATTCACTTAGGCGGAGTATCAAACCTTGCTGCTTATCGACAAAAGGGTAACGGAAAAATTGCAACAACATCACTATTAAATAGTTATCAGCTTTTGTTGAATGGAAAAAGTAAAGTATACCATGGTGTATGGACCAACATTTTAGATAAGATTGCAAAGAAGAAAGGGCAGGCAGTTTCATGGGAGTCTAACACTAAAATTCCAAGAAAAGATGAGCCGTTTAATTTTGAGGTTCGAACAAATGTAGAGGAGTTCGGTATTATAAATGAAGACAGTATTTCGGTTTCGCTGGTTCAAAAGGCATTACTGCCAAGTCACTATTCAGGCACTGTTTATCCGAAGAAAACAGGGTGGAATACGTTACAAGTTGATAACGATAGTACGAACTTTTCATACTATGTTTTTGAAAATAAAGATTGGAATGCTTTAACTAGTACCACGAACATAGCAACTAATAAAAAGCAATTCGCAAACGAAACTCAAAAAAACAGGACGGTTTTTGTGGACCGTCCTGTTTCTCAATTATTGTTTTATATCCTCTTTCTTCTAGGGGTAGGGTGGTTATGGCTTTCACCAAAGCTATCCGCCGAAGGCTAAACCACTTTATTAATTTAGTGAGGTAATTTATTTTTTACTAATCCATAAACGAAAGTGCCTAAAAGTGCTCCACCAATAACAATAAGAATAGAGGAGTAACCTGCACCAACAAGCACATACATTGGTCCGGGGCAAGCACCTGCCAACGCCCAACCTAATCCGAAAATAATACCGCCAATTAAATAACGGGCAACACTTTTGGTCTTTGGATGTAAATTCATCTCATTACCACCAATCGCCTTAATCTTATATTTTTTGATGATTTGAACACCAATGACACCGATAACAAGTGCAGAGCCTATGATACCATACATGTGGAAAGATCCAAATTGAAACATTTCATAAATGCGAAACCACGATGCCGCTTCAGATTTGTACATGATGATACCGAAAAAGATACCTATGGTCAAATAACTTATATATTTCATATTAACTGAATATTAGGGGGAATAAAAGGTGAATCATAATTAGACCTCCAATAAAGAAACCGATAACGGCAATTAAAGAAGGCAACTGCAAATTACTTAGTCCAGATATGGCATGACCACTGGTGCAACCACCGGCATAACGAGCACCAAAGCCCACCATGAATCCGCCAATAATTAAAATTGCCAATACAAATGGGTCTGTAAGATGTTCAGAAGCAAAAAGTTCAGTTGGTAAATAAGCTTCTCCGGCACTTTCAATTCCGTAATCGGTAGAAAGTTGTTGAGCAACTTCAGGATTAATTTTCACCGTATTATCGGACATAAATTGGGAAGCGATAAAGCCGCCAATTACAGCACCAACTACAACAACCAAATTCCACCGTTGAGCTCGCCAATCAAACTTAAAGAAATCTGAGTATTTGCCAGCACCACCAATAGAACACATGGTTCTAAGGTTAGAAGACATTCCAAATTGTTTTCCTACATAAAGTAGAATAAACATCGTTAGGGCAATTAAAGGTCCGGCCACATACCATGGCCATGGGTCATATAGTAAATTCATTATCTATTTAATTCAAGTTCAAAACCGCTAAAGAAAGCGCAAAGAAAATCATTCTTATGTAACCTTGGTTACATAAGAATGACATTAACTTAAATGAATTACTATTTTCTGAATTAGAGACCTAATTGCGATAGGAAGTTTAGGTAGTGTAAAATTCTGAAATTCGGTATGTTATGAGTAAATGATGAGCTGCTTTTTTATTTTTTTAATGATAAGACCAGCTTTACAAGTTTAACACAGTATTAATCATGTTTCAAATCACATGAATTAAATATTCCACTAATTTTTAATTCCGAATTTTTTAAGAATAGTCTCTAATAAGCACCATTTCGTAAAAGCCGACTGTATAATATTTACACCGATAAAAACGGTGAACCATAGCCAGTTGATATTTACATAGACAGCTAATACAACACTCAATAAAACCATTGTACCTACTATAACTCTAAAATATGTGTTTAACATGTTATTCTATTTTTAGAAGAATCAACAACACCACTAAAGTGCTGTTGATTCCTGAATTTTTTATTTGTTATTTTCTGTACTATCCATTTCAGGATAATTCTTTTTTTCTATCATATAATACACCAATGGTACCACCAATAAGGTTAGAACTGTAGATACAATAGTACCTCCCATCAATGAAATCGCAAGACCTTGAAAAATAGGATCAAATAAGATTACGAAAGCTCCAATAACTACGGTACCTGCAGTAAGCAAAATTGGAGTGGTACGTACCGCACCAGCTTCAATAGCAGCTTGTTTTAAGGGCACACCTTCGGCTAAACGTAGATTAATGAAATCTATAAGTAGTACCGAATTTCGTACCATAATACCAGCAAGGGCAATCATTCCAATAAATGAAGTAGCGGTAAAAAATGCGCCCATAATCCAGTGACCTAAAATAATTCCAATTAATGATAATGGTATGGCTACCATCATTACAATAGGTGCTTTAAAGTTTTGGAACCATCCTACAATCAAAATGTAAATTAGTATAATAGCTCCTAAAAATGCAATTCCTAAATCACGGAATACCTCAAGAGTAATTTGCCATTCACCATCCCATTTAACGGTATAGTCATCTTCAAACTCAGGTTGACCTAAGTACATTTCGGTAATTTGATATCCTTTAGGCAATGCTATTTCTTTAAGCTTTTCTTCCATACCCAAAATAGCATATGCGGGGCTCTCTAATTCTCCTGCCATATCTGCCATTACATATACCACGCGTTTTTGATTTTTGCGGTAAATACTCTTAGCACTTATGGTTTCTTTAATATCAACTAAATCTGCAATAGGTACCATATTACCCTGTTTAGAAGTAATCTTTAACTGTGAAATATCTGAAATTGTTGATTTCTCCTTTTCATCTAAAGCCAATAGTAAACCTACTTGGTTGCTAGCATTTTCATCGTATAAATTAGTTATGGCTCTATTGGATAATGCCATGTTCATGGTATAGGCAATTTGCTGTGGTGCCACGCCATAAAGCATTGCTTTCTCATTATCAATTACAAATTGATATTCTGTTTGGTCTGCTTCCACCAGCCAGTCGATATCAACAACGTCATCGGTATTCTTTAAAATATCTTGAACGCTATTGGCAATTCTCATTTGCTCTTCATAGTCAGGACCATAAACTTCTGCTACAATTGTGGATAATACAGGAGGTCCTGGTGGAACTTCCACCAATTTTACATTCGCATTATATTTCGCTGCTATTTTTTGAATATCTGGGCGCAATAATCTTGCAATGTCATGACTCTGGGCAGAACGTTCACCTTTGTCAATAAGATTAACTTGAATATCTGCCATATTACTTCCACCACGTAAATCGTAATGGCGTACCAACCCGTTAAAGGTAATAGGGGCAGAGGTACCAACATAGTTTTGGTAATTAACAACCTCTGGTCTAGTAGATAAATATTGAGCAATTTCTTGAGCAACCACACCTGTGCGTTCAAGGGTGGTGCCTTCTGGCATATCTATGACTACTTGAAACTCATTCTTATTGTCAAATGGTAACATTTTCACGGCTACTGATTTGGTAAAGAATAATACCATAGAACCCATAAGCATTAGAAAAGTCAATCCTAAAAACAACCAACGTTTTCGACTGTTTTCAATTAATGGTCTTTCGAACTTATTATATATTCTATAGATAAAAGTTTCTTCAAGAGGCTTTTCTTTTTTCTCAACGCTACCTTTCTTTTCTTTTTCCTTTAAGAAAATATAACCCAAGTAAGGTGTGATGGTTAAAGCAACAAATAAAGATAGAATCATGGCTATTGATGCACCTATGGGCATTGGAGCCATATAAGGACCCATTAAGCCAGATACGAATGCCATAGGTAATACAGAGGCGATTACGGTAAATGTGGCTAATATAGTAGGATTACCTACTTCATTTATAGCATAAAGTGCAGCTTGCTTAAAAGGTAGCCGTTTCATCTTAAAATGCCGGTGCATATTCTCGGCTATAATAATGGAGTCATCTACCACAATACCTGTTACGAAAACCAAGGCAAATAATGTAATTCTGTTTAATGTATAGTCAAGCATATAATAACTCAACAACGTCAAAGCAAACGTAATGGGTACAGACAAGAATACGACCAAACCACCACGCCATCCCATTGCTAACATAACAACTAATGTTACCGCAATTATAGACCCTATTAAGTGTAATAAAAGTTCGGACACTTTATGAGATGCAGTTTCTCCATAGTTTCTAGTGATTTCTACGTGAACATCATCAGGAATTAATGTGGCTCGTAAATGGTCAACTTTATCAATAACAATGTCTGCAATTTTCATCGCATCGGCACCTTTTCTTTTTGCTACCGAAATGGTAACCGCTGGGTATTCAGATTTGTAATCTGATACCTTATCGCTTGCTTGACCAAAACCTAATGAAACATAACTTTGAGGAACTTCTGGTCCGTCGATAATGCTCGCAATTTGTTTTAAATAAATTGGCTGGTTCTGTTGTACACCAACCACAAGATTTTCAACATCGGTAACAGAAGCCAAAAAATTACCTGTATTTACCAAAAACTCGGTATCATTCTTATCAAAACTACCAGAGCTCAATTGAGCATTGTTAGCCTTAATCATTTCAGAAACAGATAAGAAATCTAAGCCGCTGGCGGCTAGTTTATCCTTATCTAAAACCACACGTAGTTGACGATCTTGATTACCAATTTTATGGGTAGTAGCTACATCATTTACTTTTTTAATCTCACTTTCTAGCTCTTGTGCCATTTGGCTTAACTGGTAACCATCATAGTTTTCGCTCCATAAGGTAAGCCCCAGCATAGGTACGTCATCAATTGCCCGTGTCTTTACCAAGGGGAATGTTACGCCTTGTGGCATAATATCCATGTGCTTATTAATTTCATTGTATAATTTTACGAAAGAACGCTCAATATCTTCACCCACATAAAACTGAACGATGACCATACCTTGTTCTTTCATAGATGTTGAATACACATATTCTACACCTTTAATGTTCGAGATTAATTTCTCTAAAGGCTTAATAACACGCGATTCTACTTCAGCAGGACTCGCACCAGGGTAGCCTACAAAAATGTCTGCCATTGGCACGTCAATTTGTGGTTCTTCTTCTCTCGGAATCAAAAACGAACTGTACACCCCAACGACCATAAATACAATCATTAGTAGTACCGTTAACTTGCTGCCTATAAATAATTTGGCAATTTTACCAGCTAAACCTTCCTTCATTATTTCTTTATTTTATTTGTGTGTTACCACCTGCCGGTTGGCAGGCGGTCGGGCTTTCCGCTCATACTCCTCGGCACAAAAAGTGCCTGTGGGGTAACCGCTTCAATCCCTAACCCAGACTCGTTTATTGATTGGAGATTTTTGCTCCGTTAAATAATTTTCCTTCTGCTGAAACTATATATTGTTCATCTGCCGATAGTCCTGATAATACTTCTACTTGATCACCAAAAGTTCTTCCCAATCGCAACCAACGTAATAAGGCAGTGTTGCTTTGACTCACGGTATAAATTCCGGATAATTGACCTTTCTTAACAATGGCTTGTACAGGTATCATTACGGCAGAACTTGTTGTTTTTCGTGCTACAGGAAATTGTACGGTTGCGTACATACCAGATAAAATCTGAGCATCGGTTTTGTCTAATATAACCTTGACCAAATATTGACCTCCTGTATTTTTAGAAGAAGTACTCACTTCTGTTACCTTACCTTTTACATTCTCATTTAAAGCTTTTACCTGTACGGTAACCTCAGTGTCATTTTTAACAGCAAGAATTTCAGATTCCGGAACCATTGCCAAAACTTGATATTTACCTGGAGATTCTACTTCTAGCAAAGGCATACCTGGGTTTGCCATATCACCTGCACTAATGAATTTATTGGTGACCACACCATTAAAAGGAGCACGAATATTCGCATAACCCATTTGTGCATTTACACCGTTTCTCATTTGTTTAGCAGACTCTAAACGTGCCTTAGCCATGTTATAATTGGCTGTGATATCATCTAGTTCTTTCTGTGAAGCACTGTTTTCTTTAAATAAAGTTGAGAATCTATTAAAGTCCTTTTCGGCATTAGTAAAAGCAGCTTCAGCCTCAGTGATTCCTGCATTTACCTGTGCTAATTGAGCCGATACATCAGCATTATTAACACTCATTAGTAATTGACCTTTATTCACTTTATCACCAACATTTACATATATCTTATCTACATACCCCATCATACGGGTACTGATATTTGCACTTTTAGCGGCTTCAATTTTTCCACTTACGGTTAAAAACGGACTACTACTATCTTCAGAAACAGTTTTTACTTGAACGGCTATTGCTGGCGATTTATCAACTACAGCTTTTTTATCTTCGCTTCCACAACTAGAGATTAGGATTGTTGCTCCTAAAATTGCCGTGATTATATATTTTTTATTTTTCATCTTTATGCTTAGTATTAAGTAATGGATTTATGCTATTCTTTCGTTAGAAATTGTACATACGCCAAGGCGTAATTATGTTGAAAAATTGTTGCGTAATATTCTAATTGCTTTTGAGAGTATTGCGTTTCGGACATTAATAAATCCGTAGTTTTTTCTAAACCTTGCTTGAACCTATTGGTGCGTATACGTAATGATTCTTCAGATTGTTCAAGAGCCAATTTTGTAAGTTTTAATTTGTTTTTAGCATCTTCAAAACCTCTTTTTGCTTTGTTAAGTTCTAATTGGCTTTCAGATTTATACTGTTCTAATTGTAGTTTAGATTTGTCATATTCAGCCTTGCTCTTTTGAGATTTTCCAAAACGCTTACTTCCTTCAAAAAGGTTCCATTTTAGTTCTGCGCCAAATAAATATCCTTGGGCTTGACCTTGAAAAATTTCATCGTCATGTAACTCATAAGTGCCAAAGGCATTTAATCTTGGTAAGAAAGCCATTTGGTCTGCCTTGTGCATTTGTCTATATGCTTCGGTAGCAGAATTCATGGCTAAAATATCTTTTCTGTTTTCAGATAAGTTTACAACCGTTGCAGTCGCATCATTAGTGATAGCTAATGAATCTGAAGGTTTTAAAATTTCATTTTCATCAGCATTCATTAAAACAGATAGGTAGTTGCTGGCATTTAGGATATTACTTTTTGCGTATTGCAATTGATTCTCTATTTCTGTAACCCGCACTTCTACAGAAAGAACATCAGATTTTTGTAGGTAGCCTTGTTTGTAGCTATTGTCAGCTATACGCTTATTTTCTAAAGCTGTTTCTTGGGCTTTTTCTAAAACCTTCACCGTTTTATAGGCGAGTTGTAATTGCATATAGGCTTTTTCAACCTCAAGCGCTAAATAATCTTCTGTTCGTCCAGACTGCAGTTCAGTTGCTGTTAACTTAGCTTTTGCTGCTTTACGTTGATAAATTCCGTCGAAGTTTATAAGCGGCTGTTGTACTTCAACCCTGGTCGCAAAATCTTCTATTTGGCTAGGGTCATTTAACAAATCTGGGTTAAAATCTGCGGCAGTCAAAATTTCCTGATTCAGTTTAGAGCCAAATGCCATCAGCGGGTTTGTGGTAGCAATTCCAGTATGCGATACACTAATATTGGGTAACAAAATGGCATTGGTCTGATTAAAATCACCCTTAGCGGATAACACATCTTGCTGTGCCATTTTTAACGTGTTATTGCGCTCCTTAACTTTAGCTAGAACTTCATCTTTTGTAATAGACTTAGTTTGCTGTGCAAGTCCAGAATAAAAGACGAATAACAATATCAATCCTAATTTATACTTCATCGTATTCATTTATTTAATACAAAATTAGGGTGCTAAAACAGCCTGTACAGTAACTAATGTTACCGAAGGAAATTTCTTTCTTGAAAAAATAGCTGTTTAAAAAGAAAAGGCACTCTTTTATAAAGAGTGCCTTTTACAACCAACTGAAAATGAAATGAAAATTCAGTTTATTTTTTAGAAGATTTAATAAAAATACTGAATAGTAGTCCGCCCATTAAACCGCCGTAAAGTGTACTGTTTATTGGTTTGGAAGTAATGGCACAAGTACCACTAAGGCAACCAATTTCTGCGTAATACAAATACCCTGCAATAGCACCGATCACCACACCAATTGTGGTTAGAATAATCCCTTTTTTAGTCATTAATTATTTGCTTTTCTAGTACCGCCATGACCACCAGCCACTACTAACATTATTTTTATGCTTAACCAAATGAACTTAAAAAATTGAATTATTGGGTTCATCATATAAAAGCGTTTCGATTTTGATATTCTCTGTGTCATTTTTTTGGTCTTAAGTTTAATTAATTTAAAATTTAGAGTACCCTTCCTTAAGCTATTCAGGAATTAGCCACCAAAAAGGTTTCATTTTTGCTTTATAGATAAAGGCATAGTGTAAGGCTAGTTTTAACCAATGTCCGGCCAACCCAATTTCACCAAAAGTTTTGCCTAATTGTCTACCTTGTGTTTCGGGATATTTGTGATAATCAGGTACAATAGGGTAGGTGGTAATACTAACGCCACTACCTTTTGTCATTCCATATCCTGCCGATGCAATACACGCAGCACCCATATTACCTAACGAACCTTTGTGGTGTAATTCTTTTTTTCCGTTAATAATATCAATAATATTATCTGCCACTAATTTTGCGGTAATACCAGAAGGCATTCCTGTTCTGGGTGGGGCTGGGGATATAGTTGTACCATTTTTGCTTACCCTAGGTTTTGAAATTGCATGAGGTGGAGCAAAAGCAATACCAGGTGCAAAAATATTTTTATAAGATGGATTCTGATACGTTTCAGGCCAATCTTGTACACTCCATTCTTCATATGGTTTAGGCGTATAATCAGCATCTACCAACATAAATCCTTTAAAGAGTTTTTCTGTAATATCTTCGTTATTTTTATCAAACGCTTTAAATCCATGCCCTGAGAAAGCAGGTATTAGCATAGCAAAATCATAAGTTTCAGTATGGTATTCACCATCTAGTGTTTCATAATGAGCTATACCGTCTTCTATTTTATTGACCCCTGCACCAATAATCCATTTTATACCACGGTCTTCAAAAACCATCTCTACCATTTCGCTAGATTTCATGATATTGTTGCCGTAACTGAGTAGCATGCCATCCATACCAAAATCACCTAATTGATGCTCATTGGCAATCCATATAACTTCAGCTTTGTCACGTACGTTATGTCGTCTCAGTTCTTGTTCAACATTTAAAATATATTCGAAAGCTGCGCCTTGGCATGTAGATTTTGCGTGACCAGTGCCAATAAGTATTTTTACTTTTTTACCTTGTTTCATTTCCTGAATCAAGTCGTTCAAAGCATGCCAGGCATGTTCGGCGTGGGTATATGTACAAACAGAATATGCTTTATTAGTTCCCGGATTTAAACCTTCAGTCATGTCAAAAGCTAATTTGGGACCAGTAGCGTTTATCAAATAATCATAGGTTACTTTTTCGGTTTGTCCTTTTTTCTCATCGTTTACATATTCAATTTTTACAAAAGGCCGTGTAACCTCGGCATCACCTTCTGGGTGAAACGTAGTTACTTTCGCTTGTTTATAACCGATATTTTTTTTCCTGTATATTGGAGCTAAGGGAAATAGAATTTGTTCAGACTTCATTCTACCGATACCAACCCAAATGTTTGAGGGTATCCATTGGTAATTGCCGTTTGGCGAAACGACTAATACTTCATGTTCTTTCGATAATTTTCGACGTAGATGAGCTGCTGCAACATGACCAGAGATTCCTGCACCTAAGATGACTATTTTTGACATTATTATAATCTTTTAAGTTTATACTAAGGTCTCTTTAATCTTAAAGCTATACAGTAACCTTTGTTACATAAACAGATTTAATTCATTTCGTAATAATCGAATATTAAAAACAATTACAGATTGTTAATGTTACTTTGGTATAGGCTATTGACTATTATCATATTTCTATTTTAATAGGATCCTTAATTTTGAAAAATCTGATTAAAATAGGTTAGAAATGAGAGGAAGTTCAAATACGTTAATTTATATCATAGCTGGTGTTATTGTTCTTCATTTTGTAGTAGGCTTCATTTGGCTGATATATAAAATGAATAAGAAGAAAGATAACTAGGGTTTTTCGTTTATGATTTATTGAACTTATTATACATCATTTTAGCTAAAACAAGACCTAGTGCTCCGCCTAAAGCCGATACTACTAAATTGATTATTAGACGAAACCCATCAAAATCACCATCGTTCATTATTGACCATGGATTAAAACCCAATCTACCAAAAGTCTTTATGAATAATATACTTCCAAAAACCCCAACAATTGTATTGCCAATAACACCAAACGAGTATTTCTGAATTAGAAAGCCTGTAGCATTTGCGGCAACAATTCCTATAAGTATACTGATTAATGAAATTAAAGTGCCAGTCATAGTCTTTTCTTTAATCTAATGACCATAATCCATATGATCTATTTTTCCTCCCATTAATCTTTTTTGAACAATGAAATAGATAATTAATAGAATGAACCCAATAAAACCCCAAGTTAAAGCTACAGATAAGCCATAATTAGATGCTGCTGTATTGTATATGGTTAAAGGCTCGTTCACTGAATTTACTGAAGGTAGAATTACTGGGAACATAGATGCTAAGGATGAAGTAATTCCGCCTAGTATCAGTAAAGTTGAGAGCGCAAAACCATGTATATCTTTCTTTAACTTTTTAATGAAAAATAAGCCTATAAGCCCTGTAAGATATATAAGAGGAAAAATCATTAGATAGGGTTTTTCCATAAAATTATCTAACGAATTAGGATTAACTATTTTCCATACGATTAAAGAAAAAATGGTTAGTGCTGCAAGCGCAATATTAAGTTTAAAGATGATGTTTTTAAGATTACCGTTTATTGATGAATTGGTTTTTAAAATTATCCAATTTGCACCATGAATAGCCAAGGTGACTACAGAAATTAAACCGATAATGATTGTGAACCAATCTATGATTCCTGGATGATCTGATAAAGGGCTAAAACTACTGTTCCATAAAGGCAAGAAAAAATAATGCCCTTCGTATACGGATACTCCATCTTCAACTCCGCCTAAATTAACACCTCTAACAACGTTACCCAAGGCAATCCCAAAAAATAAGGCTAACAATAAACTAGAAACTCCAAAAGATTTATCCCAAATATCTTTCCACATTTGAAAATGGAATTGACCTCTAAACTCCAAACCTATTGCTCTAAAAATAATTAACCATAAAACAATTATTAATGGTAAGTAAAAGCCACTAAATACAGAAGCATAGAAAGTAGGGAAAGCCATAAATAATAGACCGCCAGCGGCAACTAACCAAACCTCATTAGAATCCCAAAACAAACCCGCAGATTTTGCAATGACTTCTTTATCTTTTTCCGTTTTCGCAAAAAATAAATGAATGATTCCTGTGCCAAAATCATACCCATCTAAAATGAAAAATACCGCTAAAACTATAGCAATTGCTATGAACCAAAATGTTTCCATAATTTAATGTGTTTGATGTTTAGGACCTTGATTAATTGTTTTACCCACTAAGACTAAGAACAAAAGTCCTAATAGCATATACAAGGCTACAAAACCAAGTAAAGTAAATAAGGTGTTACCTGATGAAACTGTAGGAGACACCCCTTCTGTTGTTCTTAATAAGCCATAAACTAGATAGGGTTGTCTACCTAGTTCTGCCGTATACCAACCTGTAAGATTAGCTATGTATGGGAATGGTACCAAAAACATGATAGACCAAAGTAATGCTTTTGATGTGTATAGTTTTTTACGCCATAGTAAAAAAGCAGCCAGCGCCATTATAGCTATAAATACGGTGCCTAAACCAACCATTATATGATAAGAATAGTACAAAGCAGGAATGTTATCTGGTAATTCTTCTTCTTTAAATTTATCCATACCTACAATTTGCTTATCCCATTCCTGGTAGGTTAAGAAGCTTAATACATTGGGTACAGCAATTTTATTATCTAATTTTTTCTCTACCATATTGGGCTGCCCTATGAGAACAATTTCTGCCCCGGCATGTTCAGTTTCAAAAATACCCTCCATAGCTGCGAAAGCTGCCGGCTGGTATTTTGCGACATTTTTCGCATTCCAATCGCCGGTAGGGAAAGCCACCAAGATGCTAGATACCAAACCAAATATGACTCCAGTTTTTAAGAATAGTTTTCCGTGTTCAATTTGTTTGTTTCTTAGTATGTAAAAAGCTCCAATGCTAGCTACCACAAAGGAAGAGGTGACCACAGAAGCCAATTGATTATGTAAAAAGGCGGGTAGAAGCCAAGGGTTACCAAATAGAGCGGAGAAATTTTCGAGAACAAACTTACCATTGTCCAATATTTCATATCCTACGGGATGTTGCATCCATGCATTGGTAGCCAAAATAAACCAGCCACTTGCCCAAGAACCTAAGAATACCAGAAAACCTGTTAAGAGGTGTAGTTTCTGTCCCATTAACTTTTCACCAAAAATAAACAGCGCTAAGAAAGAAGATTCTAAGAAGAAAGAAAAGAGACCTTCCATTGCTAGGGTCTGTCCAATTATACCTCCTGTTAGTTCAGAGAATTTTGCCCAGTTGGTGCCAAATTGAAATTCCATAGGAATACCTGTGACAACGCCCATGGTAAAATTGATGGCAAAAATTTTCATAAAAAATTTAGCGGCATCATTATATTTTTCAATTTTATTTCTGAGGTATTTCCATTTAAAATAGACGATTATTAATGACAGGCCCATGGTCAATTGAGGAAATATATAGTGGAAAGTAATAGTAAATGCAAATTGCAGTCTATCGTAAAAAATCATGTCCTCCATATGCTATATTATTTACAATATTTAGTATGGTTACAAAAGTAGACAACAGGTGGTTTTTAAAGGTAACCATTGTTACATAATTGAAAAAAATCTATATTAAATCACCATTTTAACAAGATAACTTTGTGAGCTTCTTTTTTTATTAAAATTTAGGGTCAATCTTTCTAAACATAAAAATCCCTGAAATTTGACTCTTCAAATTTCAGGGATTTTAATATTGCTATTCTAGGTACTAGTCTTTATATGCAGAAAGCATCCAAACTAATTTTTCTTGTTGTGTAATATAATCGCTCATTAATGATACTGTTCCTTCATCTTCAGCCTCAGCAGCGATTTTAAGTGTAGCCCTTTCTTTTTTTAATAAGATACTTAAGCTTTCTAATATATTATCAACAGCCTTATCGCCGTCAACAACATTTTCTATAGCCTTAATCTCAGAGCTTTCTATATACTTGGCAAAAGTATGAATAGGTGTATTGCTTAAAGTAAGTACACGTTCTGCAATTTCATCTACTTTAATTAAAGCATCATTATACAATTCTTCAAATTTCATATGAAGTTCAAAAAATTTTCTTCCTTTAATGTTCCAATGAAAACCTCTTAGATTCATATAAAAGATTTGGTAGTTAGATAACACATCATTTAAATGAGTTGCGATATCGTTAGTGCTGTTTTTGTCTAATCCGATGTTTGATAAATTTGTATTTGTCATAATTATTAATTGTAATTATTAATTTTTTCACTTAGGTCGAATACTGGTGTATTCTTAATCTCTTTTGATACAATGCTATATCCTGCAGCACTTCTATAACCTCCAGCACAATGAATAACAATTGGCTTGTTCGTAGGTATTTTATCTATTGAATTGCGTAATTCGTTTAAAGGTACGTTAATAGCATTGTCAAAAAATTTGTTCTCTGTAAATTCACTTTTGTTTCTTATGTCTAAAATGGTGAAATTTTCTTTGTTTTGATCAAACTTTGTAAAGTCAAAATTATCCGACTTTTCGTAGTCGTCATTTAAGGTCAATACTGCTTTTATTTGCTGTTCATACCCTATTTTTGCTATTCGTTCAAGTATGTCTTGTCTATCGCTTATGCTTTCCACCACCATATAAAAAGGCTCTGAAGGTTCAACTATGGAACCTAGCCAAGTTTCTAGTTTATCATCAATATTTCGAGCCATAATATTAATGGAATTTGGTAAATGATTTTTCTTGAACTCTTCTTCATCTCTTGTATCGATTATCAAAATATCCCTTTCAATTTTAAAAGCGCCTATTTTTAATGGAATTTGAGAAATAAACTTTTTAAAATTTGATGCACCTTTTTTATTTATATCTACATCATAGCCAAAATAAGATGGAATGAAAGGCTGATCTTGTAAAATATGGGCAACAAATTCTTTTTTGGTTAAATTTTTAAATGCCCAATTACCAAGACGTTCATTGCCTAAAGTACTGGAAGAATCACTGCTCATATTTTTGCCGCAAAGTGAACCAGCACCATGTGCCGGATAAACTAAGGTGTCATCAGGTAAATGATTGAATTTAGTCTGCATTGTAGTAAACATAGCTTCGGCAAGTTGTTCTCGTTTCGCTTTCATATTACCAGCTTTCTCTCTTAAATCGGGTCTGCCAACATCACCTATGAACAAAGTGTCGCCTGTAAATATAGCTTGTTTAGTATTTTTGTCTTTTGCTACAATGGTAATTCCGTCAGGTGAATGTCCGGGAGTATTGATTGCGGTAAAGGTTACCTCATTCATTATTACAGTAGCGCCATAGTCAAATGTTTTATGGGGATAATCGGCGCCTACTAGCTCACTCACATAAATTACGGCTTCAGTTTCTTTATGAATTTGTAAATGTCCACTAACGAAATCGGCATGAGGATGCGTTTCGAAAATGGCAACAATTTTAGCATCGTTTTCCTCGGCAAATTTATAATACGGTTCGGGATCTCGAGATGGATCTACTAAAGCCATTTCATTACCACTTAAAATCGCGTATGAATAATGAGCCAACGGTTTATCTTCAAATTGTTTGATTATCATAAGATCAGTTTTTAAGGATTATCAAAGAATCGGTTTTGAAAAGTTTTCAAAACCGATTTCAATATAATTATAAAGATTTTTTGGCAAGGTACCAATCAACTTTTTCTAAAGTATCATCTTCTAAACGAGCATTTAGTTCATCTAAGGTTTTTGGAGATGATACAATAACTTTATCACCTCTTTTCCAGTCTAATGGCATAGCAACTTTATGCTTGTCAGAAGTTTGTAATGCATCTAGAGCACGTAAAATTTCATCCATATTTCTGCCTACATTTAATGGATAGTACATTACTAATCTAATTTTTTTCTTAGGATCAATAAAAAATACTGCCCTTACCGCAGCCGTTTCACTTTCGTTGGGTTGTAACATTCCGTAAGCTTTAGAAACCTTCATGTCAAGATCTGCAATAATCGGAAAGTCGAAATACACACCTGTATTTTCTCTTACGTTCTGTACCCATCCTAAGTGTGCGTGAACACTATCTATACTTAAGCCTAAAAGTTCGGTATTAAGTTCGTCAAATTCGCTTTTACGAGTTGCAAATCCACTCATTTCAGTTGTACAAACCGGAGTAAAATCTGCGGGATGCGAAAACATAACAATCCATTTGTCTTTAGCAAAATCAGACATTTTAATTTTACCCTTAGTTGTTACAGCTTCAAAATCTGGTGCTATATCACCAATTCTAGGCATTGAAATCACTTGTTCCTGTATACTATTTTCGTTGTTCATAATAAATATTATTTATAGTTTTATATTTTTTGATAAAATTAAATTATCAAACAGGTTTACAATGTAACCTTGGTTACACATATCAATTTTTAACAATTTTTTACAAATACAAACAAGCTTAACCTTGTAATTTAGCTTTTGTACATAATAATTAGTACAGTCAAGATTAAGCTAGTTATGTGACTAATGTCACATTTTAAATCAATAAGGGCGCTTAATTTTGCAGCATGAAGTTGTCAAGCTTTTCTATATCATTAATGTTTACATTCATTTCATTGGCAAGTTGTTTTAAGACTGCTAGCGTTATGAGCTATTATGCTGTGTTTACAGATGATTTTGTTGAGCGCTTTTGCGAGAATAAAGAACGACCAGAATTAAAATGTGATGGTAAATGTGCCCTATCTCAAATGTTATCTCAGAAAGCCGATGATGAAAAGACGCCCATTAATTTAGACTTACTTAAAAACGAAACAGTATTGTTTATTGGATCGTTGACTGCATATGAGTTTATACAACAACATAGAAAAGTGGTGCATAATGTACTGTATCGTGTTCTTTACGATTTTCATTTCTTTGAACGTATCAAACATCCTCCCAAAATTTAAAAATTTTCATTTCAATTTAATGTATCTAACTCCTTATTAAGAGGAAGTTGGATAGTATTTCTATTAATTAAAATTTTTAAAATGAACCTAAAATATCTTTGGGTACTATCGGTATTATTATCGACACCCTTATTATACGCACAAAATTTATCAGGAAAAATCATCTCTAAAATTGACCAACAACCACTTGATGGTGCTCACATTTTGACTAATAACGGATTAGCAACATATACTAATTTTGATGGTGATTTTGTTTTAAAAAATGTTGAAGAAAATGTGATATTGACCATATCTTATGTTGGGTATAAAACCATACAGCAGCAAGTACTTGACATTAATGCCCCAATAGTAATTACCTTACAAGAGGCACCCATTGCCATCAATGGAGTTTTAGTGACAGGAAATATGAAAATTGACCCTGTACTTACCTTAGAGACCAATGATTATGTCAAGAAAATAGTTCAGCCCAGAAACGTGGCTGATTTATTCAATGATGTTAATGGTTTTTCGTTGATTAAAAGAGGGAATTATGCAATTGACCCTAGTTTTAGAGCAACGCAATATGAGCAGTTAAATGTGCAGTTTGATGGTGGTACAAAAGCCATGAATGCATGCCCCAATCGTATGGATCCCATTACTACCCATGTGATACCAGAAGAAATTGAGAAAATTGAAATTATAAAAGGACCATACTCTGTTAGATATGGTGCTACTTTTGGTGGTATCGTTAATATGGTAACCCAAAAACCAACTGTAGAAGATTATGGTCTTCATGGTAGTGTAAGTGGTGGTTATGAAAGCAACGGTAATTCTATGGTCTCTATGGGGAGGTTACAACAGGCAACTGAAAAATATGACGTAGCAGGTAATATTGGTTTTCGTGATTTTGGTAATTATGAAGATGGTGACGGTACAGAAATTCCGTCTTCTTTTAGAAGCTTGGATTATGGCATAAAAGCGGGTGTTAATTTTACTGAAAATCAAAGACTACAAGCACATTGGCGACAGTCATTCGGTAGAGATGTTTTACACGCTGGTCTTCCTATGGATACCGAAGAGGATAATAGTAGTATTCTCTCATTAGATTATAAATTAGGCAGTATGCCAGGTCTTGTAGAAAGCATAGATTCTAAAATTTATTATAGTTATGTTGATCATGTAATGACCAATTACAATAGACCAACCTTTATGATGACATCTGCGATTTCTGCAATTGATGCTACAACGGCAGGTGGTAAAGTAGAGTTAAAATTAAAACCAACAGACAATCTTGCCCTATTTACAGGTGTTGATGTTTTGCATATTTCTCGAGATGGCAATAGAACACGTCTAGTAAAAAGCAATACTATGGGAGTTTTAGAAACACCCTTGACATTTGAAGATAAGGTTTGGCAAGATTCCTATATAAATGATATTGGTTTATTTGCAGAAAGTAAATATCCTTTATCAGAAAAAACCATGTTAACCGCAGGTGTTCGTTATGATAATGTTACTTCTGAATCTAAAGATCCAGAAGCTGATTTTGCTGCTTTATACACTAATTTAGATAAAAGAACCGAACATAATGTTAGTGGTACCGCTTCAATTAAATATGTGTATTCTCCGCAATTTATTATGGAAGTGGCGTATGGTCGTGGTGTTAGATCAGCAAATATGATAGAACGTTTTATTAATCATTTTAGCGTAGGTCAAGACGCGTATGAATATGTTGGTAATCCTAATTTAGAGGCAGAAGTAAATAATCAATTTGAGGTAGGTTTTAAAGGGAAGATGCCTATTTCAGAAAACACTTCAGATATGTTTAGTTATAGTACATCTTTCTATTACTCACTTTACGAAAATTATATAGTCGCTATCATAGATGAAACACAGACCAGAAAATTCATGCCAATGAATGAACCCTCTAATGCAAAAGTTTTTAGAAATTTAGATGATGCGTACAAGACAGGTTTTGAAATTATGGCAGGTGTAGACTTTTGTAATCATTTCAATTTCACCACTGAACTTGCTTATGTATATGCGAAGAATAATGACTTAAATGAGTCATTACCTCTGGTACCACCTTTAGTTACAAGGTTTAAATTAGGCTTTGAAAAAGAAAAGTTTTGGGTGAATGCAGAATATAGGCTGACTGCCGAGCAAAATAATATTGCGTATTCTTTTGGTGAGCAGGTTACACCAGGGTATGAAATAATGGATTTACGTTTAGGTGTAATACCAATGAAGAACCTAACCTTAGGTGTTGCTGCATTAAATGTTTTTGATAAAACGTATAGTAATCACCTCAATTTTGCATTTAATAATCAGGCTGAATTTGGAACAGAACCCATCAATGATCAAGGAAGAAATCTTTCGGTTTTTGTTCAATATGAGTTTTAATAGATGTTATTAAAAAAAGGGGGCCATACTCGGTCCCCTTTTTTAATTTAATGAATTACTATTTTCGTCTTAAGGCATAAAAGTATACCCGTCCATTTGATAATTGGCAAGTACCATCATTGCAGATAGCCCTAATTCTGTATTCGGGTTTAAATCTGCAGCGGTAATATCTCTAGCAGCGGTAGCTTGTGCGCAAACATAGAATTCTACTCCGTAATCCTTTAATAATTTTATTACGGCTTCATTTGGGTTTTCCTTTTCGTATTTAGCCTTGTATTTAGTCTCGTTTAAGGCAGTGAAAGTAGCTCCACCATGTACAGCAGCGATGATATTTACTTTATCGGCTGAAACACCACCGGCACCTAACATATTTATCATTCTGGCAATTTTAAAATAACCTACATTTATACCATCTAGCTCACGTTCATCTTTAAGATCAAATACAAGATTATATTCTTTATTAGGGTCCGCTTGAACGGCGACATCCTTAAATTCTTTTATTTTTCCATAACCATCAATAACGGGCGTGGTCCATTCTTGGGCGGTGATCATTTGTGTTCCCATAAGTACTATTGCAATTAGAAGTGCTCTTTTCATGTGTTCGTCAAATTAAAATTGATTGTAAAGTAAGGTTTGAATTAATGTGTTGTTTACTACTAATGTCTGTAAATTTTAAGAGGAATGAAAGTAAGTTAAAGTATTTAACGCTAGTGTAACTATGGTTACTGCCATTTTGATATGATAATTATAGATTCGTTATTTAAATTAGCGTAAGATTACAGTTCTATGAAAGAATTACGAGTATTTGCGAAACTATTTATAAAGCTATTTGCGATCATCTTCGTTTTGGTCGGTCTTGTTTTTATATGGTTATTAACGTATGAACCAAGTACTAAAAATGATGTGATTATTGAATCTGAAGAAATTGTAGCTAACGATGATTGGCAACCTAAAGATGCAATGGCAGAGTTACCTACTATGTCTGCGACAGTTAAAGAGGGGTACTACCTTATTGCAGAATCTTCAAAATATATGGGTCCGAATGCTGCGCGTGCCGAAGATCGATATAGCGGTAATAATTTAGCATGTGCCAATTGTCATTTACAAAAAGGAGCCCAAGCTGGTTCTGGATCTTGGGTGGGTATTATAGAACGATTTCCTCAGTTTGGTGGCAGAGGTAATAGAGAAGGTACTATTGAAGATCGAATAAATGGGTGTATGGAGCGCAGTATGAACGGCAAAATGCTTCGGGAAGGTTCTGATCAAATGAAAGCGATTGTGGCCTATATGAATTGGTTGAGCGAAGATGTACCAGAAAATAGAAAGGCAGAGTTTAAAGGATATCCAAAAATAAAGATACCTGCTGTTGCGGTAGATTTAGAAAAGGGAAGTCAGGTGTATCAAAAAGAGTGTATCATCTGTCATGGTGAAAATGGAGCGGGAGTTCTTAATGCGGTCGATGGTAAAAGCTACACCTATCCACCACTTTGGGGTCCAGATAGTTTTAACGATGGTGCAGGTATGAATAGGGTGATTACATCTGCGGAATTTATTAAAAGCAACATGCCTTATTTGCAGGCAACATGGGATAATCCCAAATTAACAGATGAAGAAGCTTATCATGTGGCGGGTTATATTAATAGTTTTTCAAGACCTCATAAGGCAAATAAGGAAGATGACTACCCTAATAAAAAATTGAAACCGGTATCTACTCCTTATGGTCCTTGGGCAGATGATTTTTCTTCAGAACAACACAAATACGGACCTTTTCCTCCAATAATGGAGTATTACAAGAACGAATACGGTATTACCAAAACGAAATAGGCTTTATGCGAATACTATTAGTACTACTTATTTGTCTACCTATTTTTTCTATGGCACAAGATACTGTTGCGGTAAAGAAAAAAGGAATTTTATCTGGGCAATGGCGAACGTATTATATGATGACGTCAAATAAAGGTGAATTAAAAGACTTCAATGCTATAGCAACGGGAGGTAAATTAAAGTACAGGTATAATCTACTGGAAAACTTAGAAATAGGTGCAGCATTATATAATTCTACCAATTTAGGATTACAAGATTTAACAATACCTGATGTAACAACCGGAAGAATTAGTAGATACGAGGAAGGACTTTTCGATAGGTTAGATTTAGAAAATGATGCCATCTTTTTACTTGGTGAGCTTTATGCAAAATACACATTAAAGAATCATGCATTTACGTTGGGTAGAATAAAAATCAATACGCCCTTAATTAACCCTGAAGATGGTAGAATGATACCCACTTTGGTACAAGGATTTTGGTATAACTATAAAGCAAGTAAAAGTACTATTCAATTTGGATTATTAAATGAAATAGCACCTAGGTCCACGGGAGAGTTTTATGGTATTGGTGAAAGTATAGGTACATACCCTGTAGGTAGAAATAAACTTGGTACTGCATCTCAGTATGCAGACAACACCGCATCTGATTATATTTTAATGGCAAATGTCGATTTTGAAGTAACTGACGATTTTAATGTGAAAATATGGAACCAATATGTAGACAATATATTCAATTCGTTCTATATAAAACCTGCTTATAAAATATCAGAATCGTTGATGTTGGAAGGGGAGTGGTTGCATCAAAATAAGTTGGGTGATGGTGGTAGCAGTGTAGACTCACTTCGCTATTATAATCAGAATACTGCAGATGTTTTAGGGGTGAAAATTGGATATAAAAGTAATGGCGGGTTGTGGAGCTTAGCTTATAATAGAATTTTGCCACAAGGTCAATTTTTATCGCCAAGAGAATGGGGTAGAGAAGATTTATTCAGTTTTCAAAAGCGAGAACGTAGCGAAGGTTCTGCAGATAATCATGCATTAGTTTTAAATTATAAAAAAGACGTTACCCTTTTAAAAGATCTAAATCTTATGTCGATCTTAAGTATCGGTAAGCATTGGAAACCAGATCCAACCGATGCTATTTTAAATAAGTATGCTATGCCAGATTATACGCATATTAATCTTGATATTTTCTTCAATATTAAAAAGTTAAAACGCTTAAAACCAGAGCTGCTAATTACCTCAAAAATAGGAAATGGAGACTTTCCAGATAAT
>TARA_R110002033_G_scaffold98480_2_pt1 | contig 51294 bp, 56 predicted proteins | sample TARA_R110002033 | Tara Oceans TARA_R110002033 (sample SAMEA4397051) | marine metagenome | biome: Polar Biome; feature: [SRF] surface water layer (ENVO:00010504); material: water (ENVO:00002006), including particulate matter (ENVO:01000060) such as... | depth 5 m
TCATGATGCCCTACGAAAATAAAATTTAAAGGGATTGGCCCTTGTTTTAGCTAAAGGATAAATGTATGAATTTTACGCGCATTTTTAACGACGATCAGGGCAAAAGCCAGTTCGGAGAAGTAAATCTTGATGTCCGCGATGGCGGTCCAATTGGCTTTTTGTCAGAGCGCTTTCCAGTAGGCGATATGATTTTTCGTGAAACGCCAAGCGACTACGACTTCAAATGGCATCCAGCGCCACAGCGCCAGCTTTTGTTCATCATCAAAGGCCGTTGCGAGTTCATGGTATCGTCCGGCGAAACCCGCCAATTTGGCGCGGGCGATGTTGTGTTGTTAGAAGACATAGAGGGCGAAGGCCATTGCAGTAAGGCATTATTCAACGAAGTCAGACACTCGATTTTTGTGACTTTGCCAGATGATGTGGTGTTTGGCTAAATCTAATATCCGTTTCTTAAAGTATGTCCTTGTTTTAAGACTTACACCTAAGCATAGTGAGGCCGTTAAGTTTACCCTTATGTGACCAGTTTCCTCGCCAGTAATTACCTGCAAAATGTTTAGTAGTGACAATCGCCTACTTACTTGTATCTGAGTAAGAGGTTGATGCAAGCTTCGTTATCCTAATGGTAGAGATTTCAATAGTGGGTTATAAACTGAGGCTAAATTGAGTTCGCGGACAGTATAGTTTTAGGTTTAGCTCGTGACAGATATATGCATCCCCTCTAATGTTTGGATTTATTAATTATGCAATTAGCTCGGCTGAGTAATTTAAAACATTTTTTATGGCTCACTATCTTACCTTTGGTGGGTTGCACTTCTCACGAACACTTTAATCGGCCTTATTCTGATCAGTCTGGGGCTAAGGTTGTTCCATCATGGTGTCATAATAGAGTTGGACCTGAGGAGTTATTGTTATTCTTTTTGGGCGAGACTAAGGTAGAGGTTACTTTGCTCTCTGATAAAGAGAGTCAAACATTACTTGTCCATACTAGCTCTAAAAAGTCTCATTCTGTCATTAGTGATCAATTCTCAATACTTCAGGATGGAAACGAAGCAAAAATTTTAGAGGTTAAGGAATCGGATTCTTCATACTTTCATTCAGTTGTTCCTGACAGTTTTTATTTTAGCGACATCAGCATTAAAGCCTCAGGAGATTATAAAGAAGTCTTCACTCTACAAGGTTTAGAGATTGTCATAAACGGGGTGGCATACCCAATTGAAAACATTACTTTTAAGAAGGACGAGGATGTCTTCCTTAATCCGTGGAATTGCTAATGAAAAAATCACTAATGCTTGCCTTGATGGCTTTGTTATTGGCCGCTTGCGGCACTCGAGTTTCATTTGAAAAAAGTGGAGAAGAGAAAAGCTGCCAAATTATAGGTGAAAAAAGCAACGCGATGACCATCTTGTGTGATGAATCTACTATATCTATAAGTAGTAGTTATACTCGAGTCGAGAGAGTGAAGAGCTTTGTTCCTTTCATGCCTACCAAAAGAGAAACTTGGGTAATTTCATTGATTATTGGTGTGAGATCAACGGATTCTGCCCCACTGGTTATGAATAGCCAGACTATGACGATCGATCAACCAAGTCGTTTACAAACACCTATCTTTCTTGAGTCAGAAAGCTATACCAAGACAACAAAGTCTAAAATTGTGGTTGAACAAGAAGTGCAAAAAGTCTTTGAAATAGAGATTGATAAAGTTGCTCCTTTTGTTCTTAGTGGTTTGGAAATACGTGTAGGTGATCAAAAATATAACTTTAATGGGATTCGTATTTTACCTTCAAGGCAGTTTTAATTTTTTTTAGTGAAGGTTTGTATGACTGTAGTTGCTGTTATTAAAGATATACCCTTTCAAAGTCAGTTTTATCAAATTTCTATGTTGGGCACCCAGCCACACATGTTTCTTGATTTAGTTAGTTTCTTACCACGAGGCTTTACGGAGTATGGAAATTTAGACAATGCTTGCTTGATCCATATGAAAGGACATGTATAAAGCTGAATTTATTAGTAATTCTTAAAAGCCTGAATCGAATGATTCGGGCTTTTTTATTGCTTTCAATTTAGTCTTTTACGTCACGCTTAATGCTTATGAGGATGATAATTGTTACTATAACGATTTTGGCTGTTCGTATCTTTCAGCGCCGCTATTTGTTAACAAAGAACAATTGAAGGAAGCACCTCAACATGCTGGTAAACCAAGTAAGAAAATGGGCATTTTTGCTGACAGTGATTTTGCTGATTTTAGCACCTGTAAATCAGGCGATGGCTTCCGATAGTAAAAACAGTGTCCATAAAAACGATGTATATAAAGAGATTGTTCATGCGATGGGGAGTTCTGAGGTCCCCAAAAAAGTTTTACGTGTGGTGACCTTGTTCCAAGGGGCAACCGATTCTGTGGTGGCATTAGGCGTGACGCCTGTTGGTGTAGTGGATTCTTGGGCGCAGCAGCCAACCTATGAATATTTGCGAGATGCTTTGAAAGGCGTAGCTCATGTGGGGTTGGAAACTCAACCGAACCTTGAGGCGATAGTGGCGTTAAAGCCAGATTTGATTATTGGCACCAAGTCTCGTCACGAAAAAATATACCATCAATTGTCGCAGATCGCGCCCACTGTGATGACTGAAAATGTGTATGACTTTAAAACCATTTTGGATTTAACGGCTGAGGCATTAGGTAAGCAAGTTAAAGGAAAACAGGTTTGGGACGACTTTCAGCAGCGCATTACTACCCTCCACAATGCTATCAAGCAACGCGAAGCAAACTGGCCATTAACCGCAGCGATTCTAAATATTCGTGCTGATCATTTGCGTCTGTATTTGAACCAGAGTTTTCCAGGCGTGGTGTTGAAGGAGATAGGTTTTAAATTCCCTTTGCCAAATGAAAAAGGTTGGGGGGTGAAGTTGAAAACCAAAGAAGCCTTGCCGAGTGTGAATGCGGATGTGTTCTTTGTTATTTTGCATTCCAATGATGCTGCCGTTAGACAAAATTACGACGCTTGGCGCGCTCACCCGTTATGGAAAATGTTAACAGCACCTAAAAACCAGCAAGTGTATGAAGTGGATAATGTGGCTTGGTTGTTGTCTGGTGGGATTCTGGGTGCAGAAAAAATCTTAGATCAGTTGTACCAAATCTATCAATTACCTCAGGCCGATCAATAGAGCATTTATGCGCTTACACAACAGTAGCCCTTTTAAATGGAGCCTTCTTGCTCTGTCTATTTTATGCCTGATGTTGTCCTTGTTGGGGAGCATTGCCTATGGGCAATATGTCATTTCAGCGAAATCGGTTTGGACAGCGTTTTGGGCATTTGATCCTCAGTCGATTGATCACGTTATTATCCGTACCACGCGTTTATCACGTGCTCTTGTTGCTTGTTTGGTTGGCTCAGCGTTGGCGGTGGCGGGTGTTTTAATGCAAGCCTTAACACGTAATCCGCTGGCGTCACCGTCTATTTTTGGCGTCAATGCGGGCGCTGTATTTGCCATTGTGTTGTTCTCGACTTTCTTTTCCGTTACATCCCTGAATACGTTTTTATGGCTGGCTTTTTTGGGCGCGAGCGTGGCTGGGGCCTTAGTGTATGGGCTGGGCAGTTTAGGCAAAGACGGTTTATCTCCGGTTCGTATCGTGTTGTCTGGTGCGGCGATTTCGGCGCTGTTTATGGCTTTTACTCAAGGCATATTGGTTATTGGCCAAGAGGGGTTGGACAGTGTTTTGTTCTGGGTGGCTGGTTCTGTATCTGGTCGTGATTTGTCTATGGTGATGCCATTAGCCCCCGCTTTTATTATTGGCATCGTGTTGGCGATGCTGTCGGCACCGCAGATCAATATTTTGTTGTCCGGTGACGACATTGCTAAAGGATTGGGACAGAACACGGTGCTGATCAAAGTGGTGCTGAGCTTGCTGATTATTGGTTTGGCGGGTGGTTCGGTCGCGCTTGGCGGTAGTATTGGTTTTATCGGTTTGATGGTGCCGCATATGGTGCGTTCAGTGGTGGGTTATGATCATAAGTGGTTGATTCCATTGAGTGCTTTATGGGGAGCAATTTTATTACTGTGTGCAGATGTGATCAGTCGTTTTGTAATCATGCCAGAAGAGGTGCCAATTGGTGTGACGACCGCGATTTTAGGCGCGCCTTTCTTTATTTATTTGGCGCGAAAAGGGGGCAAACGTGAGTAAGTTTTTCAGCGTTCGTCACCGTTTATTTTCTTTTTCGACACCTGTTCGTTCTTTGTGGTCGATACTTGCTCTCCTCGTTTTTTTTCTTTCGATTATTTTGCTTTCCCTGTGTTTAGGCGAAGAGTTCATAGCTTTGCCGCAAGTGCTTCAGGTACTGCTTGGAAAGGGCGGTCAGACTGCGCAGTTTGTCGTGGAAACTTTGCGTATGCCTCGTGTACTGATGGCGGCCATGGTGGGCGCAGCGCTGGCTTCGTCTGGATTGGTATTGCAATCAATGATACGTAATCCGCTGGCGTCACCAGATATTATTGGCATTACTGGCGGAGCTTCTGCCGCCGCGGTGTGTTTTTTATCCTTTTTTGCGACGGCAATGGGGGTTATCTGGTTGCCTGTTTTTGCCATCGCGGGTGCTTTGCTGGCGGCTTTGTTAATTTATGCGCTCGCTTGGAATAGTGGCGTAACGCCGATGCGGTTGGTATTGGTCGGCATAGGTATTTCCTCGGCGATGGGTGCGGTGACGACCTTTGTTATTGCGGCGAGCCCACTTTCGACCAGTATTACCGCGTATATCTGGCTAACAGGCAGCGTATATGGCGCGAGTTGGGTTGAGGTGAAAGCCTTGTTGCCGTGGTTGTTGATTTCGTGGCCCTTGGCGTTTTATTTAGCGCGCCGGGTGAATACCCAAGAATTGGGTGATCAACTGGCAACTGGGCTGGGTGTACCTGTGCAGCGCTTGCGTTTAGCTCTGTTATTTTTGAGTGTGATTATGGCAGCGCCAGCTATTGCTTATGCTGGTGCGGTGGGCTTTGTCGGTTTGATCGCACCACACATTGCCAGACGTCTTGTTGCGCGGAGTTTCGCTCTTTTACTACCAACCTCTGCATTGGTCGGTGCTTGCCTAGTGATGCTGGCAGACCTTTGTGGTCGCTTGTTGTTTCAGCCTTTGGATATTCCCGCTGGTGTTTTTGTGTCTGCTATTGGTGCACCATTCTTTATTTATTTACTTTATCGACAGCGTTTCTGAGTCGGTTAGCCATATTGGGATTTTTTAATCATGAGTTTGTCTGAACATTTTTTAGTAGACGATAATTTATTAGCTCAGAGTCCATTAGAAAGTGTGGCGTTGTCTTTAGGTTATGATAAAAAAACCATTATTAAGTCGTTGGATGTGGCTATTAAACCTAACCAAATTACAGTGCTGGTGGGCGGCAATGGTTGTGGTAAATCTACCTTACTGAAGTCGTTTGCCCGATTGTTGAAACCTTCGACTGGCCAGATTCTCCTGAATGGTGCAGATATTCATTCCTTGTCTGGAAAGGACGTGGCTCGCAAGCTGGCTATCCTTCCTCAAGGACCTGTCGCCCCAGAAGGTTTGACGGTTGAGCAGTTGGCTCGCAAGCTGGCTATCCTTCCTCAAGGACCTGTCGCCCCAGAAGGTTTGACGGTTGAGCAGTTGGTTCGTCAAGGTCGTTATCCTCATCAAAATTGGCTACAAAGTTGGACCGAAGACGACGAACGATTAGTTCGTAAAGCCTTGCAAGACACCAATATGACCGAGTTTGCAGATCGTTCCATTGATGCTTTATCTGGCGGCCAGAGACAGCGAGCTTGGATTGCCATGGCGCTGGCACAGAATACCGATATTTTGCTATTGGATGAACCAACAACCTATTTGGATTTAACCCATCAGATAGAGATTCTTGATCTATTGTTTGAGCTAAATGCGACTCAGAATACGACCATCTTGATGGTGTTGCATGATCTGAACCTTGCAGCTCGTTATGCTCATAACATGATCGCTATTAAAGACGGTACGGTTTTTTGCCAAGGCGCCCCAGAGACTATTTTAGACCATGATATGGTGAAAGCCGTGTTTGATATGGAATGCCATATCAGTGCCGATCCCCTGTTTGGTACGCCAATGTGTATTCCTTATGGAAAAGGGCGCAAGGTCGACTCTCAGGCAGCTGAGCATGTTTGAGCGAGATAACAAGCATGATCTTCTTGCTGAAGAGTGGGAGGTATTGGCGGCATTTGGGCTCAAGTTATATCAAGAAGATGAGCCGCTTGCGATTGATTCAAGCAAGTTATTAGATGACGACTTGTGCTTGGAAACGCTGCACAACATCATGCCAGAACTCGGCGCACCGAACCTTAAAGTGACTGCATCATTAGTGATAAAACGTGTGGCATTTCTCACTCTAGCACCTGTTTTATATGCTATGTCGAGTTTTGATAAAGGTCTTGATGCTTCGCTAGAAAACAGCGTCTTTGAATATCCGTTAGAAAATAAAATGTGGTTATCCAAGATGCCGTTAAAAATGACAGAGGTGTCTGTTTGGAAAGGCTCTGACAAAGAAGATCGAAACGCTTGGCGAAATGAGATCTTGAGCAAAGTATTTTTGGGGCATTTAACTTTATTGGTCGAGCAATTTTACCGCTTAACAAAAGTGTCTCGGCGCATTCTTTGGGAAAACGTCGCAGTACGTGTTTTTAGCATCTACGAACAACGTATTTTAGTAAATGTTGTTGAGGAAATGAGATCAAAAGCTCAAGCAGATTATGCGTATCTGCTTGATAAAAGTACGACGGATTTATTCGGTTTAAACGAAAATCCTTTAACGGCTTTTTATCGAGATAAACAGTTAACTGCACTATCGGAAAATCCTATTCGTGTTCGACGTACCTGCTGTTTTTACTATCAAGCCACTGAGCCGCCGGTGTATTGCGGCTCGTGTCCTTTACCTTTTAAAAAACTTAACTCTCCCCTTAAAAAATAAGAGAAAAGTTAGGTACGACAAGAAAATTAAAAGTCTAAACCATAAGCCAATGTCAGGGTGCGACCGCGGCCTTTGAAGTAAAGGTCGTCCGTTTTGACAGAGCTTTGAGAGTAGTAAGTGAAGTAGTCTTCGTTAAATACGTTGGCGACAGCAACACTCATTTTACCAACCGGAAGTTTGTAACCAACGGATGCGTCGACCAGGGTGTAGCCATCAAACTTTAACTCGTCATCATCGAAGCTCCTGTCAAAGGCATGATTAATTTGAAGTAAAGATGATAGTTTTTCATTCCAACGAGCATTCCATGAAGTTACCAAGCGATTAGGTGAAATATCGGAACCGGTCAGCTTAGTGTCTACTTTTCCATCTCCATCAGTATCAGACTTGCCTTGAATGAAAGAATAGCTGGCTTGTAGTCTATGGTCTTTGTTGAGCTGGAATCCTAAAGAAGCTTCAGCACCTTGAATCTCTTTCTTCTCTCGTTTTACAACATAGAGTCCATTAACGGCCTCAATGCGGCTTCCAAGTTCTGAGTTAGATTCGTAATAGCTTAATTCAAAATCGTATGGATGACGGTTTACACGAAAGCCGACTTCATAGTTATCGGTTACGATAGGGGATAGGTCTATCAGCGTATCGACATCTTGACCTGCTTTATTAACACCGCGTAGTACACGTCCTACATCAGGCATACCAAAGCCTTGTGAGTAGTTGGCAAATACACTAACAGCGCGTGTGATCTTAAAAACAGCACCAGCGTTGTAAACCGTATCACTAAAGCTTGGAGTGCCTCCATTAACGGTCACATTGTTATTCGCAGCGACTGTTTGGTAAGTATCTACGTCTAATTTAGCGTGTTCATAACGAGCGCCTGCTTGTAGAACTAAGCGATCAGTTGGTCTGTATTCAAATTGCACGAATGGAGCATAATTTGTGTATTCCGTTTCTGGAACATAAGTGCGGTTGGTCAATATTAACGTTTGGCTGGTTGTGTCTTGCAGTAAATCTAAGCCTGCAGTGACGCTTAAGTTGTTATCTAATAGGTCATCTTTGGTTAGACTGAATTTCGCGCCGATTTTTTCTGATTGATTTTGGCTTTGGTCAAAGGTTATGCCATTGCTAGCGTCTTGGAAGCTACGTGACTCTGATACACCATATCTCCCTTCAAAATCCTGATGGAAGACTTGCGCTTTAAACTCCATACCATCAAGGTCGCTGTCGGTATAAGAAAGGCTGGTGGTCTGAACATCGTTGTACGGGGCCAGACCTCTTGGTGTGCTTTTGATGGAGCTGGTTGGAACACCGTTTGCTCTGTCTCCATTTACTCCGGTAAAGTTCATACGTCCTTTTAATCGGTACTTGTTAACTTCAAGTTCCAGTCTTTTATCATCGGTTAGCCAGTAACCAAGTTTGACAAAAGCATCGTAGCTTTTTGAATCCATTGTTTCGCCACGAGTAGAGTCTGAACCAACATAGTTGCCGTCGGCATCAAGATAGATTCCCTGTACTTCGTTGGTCAAACCCACAAGGTAATCAAAATTATCTTGTGAACCTTCTACTTGGTAGCCAATTTTATAAGCCAGAGAGTCGCTTTTTAATTCATCTGTAGGCGTTGTCAGCTGAACGTCTATATGTTGTTTTAGTTCGTTTGAACGATTTGATTTGGTGATGAAGTTAATGATGCCGCCAGTTGCCCCTAAGCCATGAATTGCGCTTGCGCCATGGATTACTTCAATGCGTTCTACCATAGCAAGGTCAATGGTATGTGCAGCACGGCTACCGTCACGAAGTGGATTAGACTGTGGAACACCATCTATCATGTATAAAACAGAACGCCCACGAAAGGATTGGCTACTATCGTTCAATTTTTGCGTATTTGGTGCATAGGCTGGTAGAAGACTAGAAAGCACTTGCGAGCTGTCAGAGCTAATAGATAGTTGATCTTCAATTTGCTGTCGAGTGATGACAGTAATGACCTGAGGACTGTCTTCTTTTTTGGTATTCGATCGGCTGGTTTGGATAACTAGCTCATCGAGGCTTACGGACTCGGTGTCTGCAAGGGTGATTTGTGAGGCGCTAAGGGCGAAAGGCAATAGGATAATTGCCGTGTAAGGTTTTTTGGATAACATTAAACGGAGTCCTTTATAAAATAGATTTATGTAATTGATAAAAGTAATGATATCTATTATCAATTAAAAAATCTTATTTTTGGGGGCTTTCTTTTAATGTCTTTTCAATTTAGGAGAGAGATATAAAGAGGGAAACCGCTACTTTTCCCTCTTTAATCAAATGGTTAGATTTTTAAATAGGTTTTAATATTTAACTCTGCGGCGGATGATTTGCAATCCAATGATCTGCAATGTCTTCACGGCGAGCAATCCAGACGTTGTCGTGGGATTGTACGTAGTCTAAGAACTTCTTCAGTGCCATGAATCTGCTTGGCTTGCCAAGGGTTCGGCAATGCATACCAATGGACATCATTTTCGGTGCGGTGGCACCTTCTTCATATAAACAATCAAAGTTGTCTTTTAAGTATTGGAAAAATTCTTCTGCGTGATTGAAGCCATAAGGCGAAGAAAACTTCATATCGTTGCAGTCGAGCGTGTAAGGCACGATTAGATGCGGTTTGCTACCACCATCAGGGGTATCGACTTTTACCCAATAAGGTAGGTCGTCGCCGTAGTTGTCTGAATCGTATTTTAGTTGTGTATGTTCTGCGACTAAAGCTCGAGTGTTTGGCGAGTCGCGTCCGGTGTACCAGCCAACGGGTTTAACGCCAGTAACTTCTTCGATCAAGGCGAGGGCTTGTTGCATGTGTTCGCGCTCTTGCTCGATGGGCATTTCTTGGTAATGAATCCATTTTAAGCCATGACAGACAATCTCGTGTTGGCCTTCCACAAACGCTTTTGCCACTTCAGGGTTACGTTGTAATGCCGTCGCAATGGCAAAAATAGTCAGTGGTAGACCTCGACGTTCGAATTCGTTAAGTATGCGCCAAACGCCAGTGCGAGAGCCGTATTCGTATAGAGATTCCATACTCATGTGTCGATCTTTGAACGGCTGCGCACCGAATATTTCCGATAGAAAGGTTTCTGCGTGCTCATCGCCGTGAGCGACACAGTTTTCACCGCCTTCTTCGAAGTTTAAAACAAACTGTAAGGCGACACGGGCGTTGTTTGGCCAGTTAACGTTGGGCTGCCCTTGGCGTCCATAACCTGCGTAATCGCGTTCTAAATAATGTTTCATGGTCTGTGTTCCATTGTTTGTAATGTATTTATGGAGTAGTTACAGGCTCCAGTGAGCATAGCGTCCAGTAAAGGCTTTGCTAACACGCTGTCCGTATTGACCTTTTTTAGAGGTTTGTAGTCCTAACTGATGCAATGATTCTGCCAGTTTTACCGCCGCGACGACGCCATCAATGATGGGCACAGGCAGTTCTGCAGACAACTTTTCAACCAAACTCGACATGCCAGCACAGCCCAAGACGATGGCTTCCGCACCATCTTGTTCTATCGCGGCTAGGCATTCTGTTTTAAGTAACAGATAGGCAGCGGGATCAATATTTTCTAAGGCCAAAACGGGAATGTCAGTGGCTCTGACACCGCTACAATGATGCTTATGACCATACTTTTGTAGTAAATGCTCACTCGCTGGTAAAGTTCGAGATAGCGTGGTCACAACCCCAAAACGATGGGCAATCAGGCTGGCCATGTGAAAACCTGCTTCAGCAATGCCAATCACGGGGGCGTCAGCTAATTCACGGGCGGCGTCTAAAGCAGGGTCGCCAAAACAAGCAATGATGTGAGCATCAACGCCTTGTTGTTTGCCTTGTTCGATAAGATCAAGAAGAGCGGCGCTAGCAATGACTTCATCAAAAGCACATTCGATGCTTTTTGGTCCATGCTCAGGCGTACAGGCAATAATTTGAGTTGTTTCTAGCGCGACAGATTGAGCACTCAATGCCATGGCATGGGTCATGTCTGTACTGGTGTTTGGGTTAATGAGCTGAATTCGCATGGTGTTCCTAGTGGCCAAAAAGTCTTTGAAAATCGATATTTTCTTCGGGTTTGCTATCAAGAATGAGCGAAGATTTGATGTGTCTAAGGTGATGACTCATCCAGTGTTGTGCCTTATCTGTGTGTCCTTGATCGAGAAGGTCCAGAAGCTCCGAGTGATCTCCGCATTCGCAACCGACACTGCCGCGAGTACCGTAAGCGGCGAGAATAAGTGAAGATCGATAACAAAGCTGTTGGACAAAGTTCGCTAGTACCTTATTGCCTGCTAGCGTCGCTAACTCATAATGGAAACGAGCGGTTAGCTGAATAGAGTCTGCTAGTTGGTTGCCTTCTTCTGCGTATTTTTCTTCCTTCGCCATGGTGCGAAAACGCTCAGAATGTTCTGCATTCCAATAACCAAGTAAGGCTGGAATGAGTTGCGGCTCAATTAATATGCGGCTGTCTAGAACTTCTAATGCTTCGGCTTCGCTTGGATGGTTTACCTGCGCGCCTTTGTTTTTTTCGATCACTACAAAATGCTCTAAGGCGAGTCGCTGCAATACTTTGCGGATGCCGGTTCTGCTCACACCAAAAGCTTCTGATAGACGGTCTTCTGGTAAACGCGCTCCTGGTGGTAATTGGTGTTCGACAATGGCCTTTAGCATTTGTCGGTAAATATTCTCGTCATTCGACATGAGTGCTTCTCTATAAATTGTATACGATATCTTGTTAAATATAGTTCTTAAGACAATATAGCATGCTAGTTTGTTTCGTACATCTTAAACAAAAAATGAATTGATTGTGCACAATATTGGTGTGTTTTTCTTGTTTTGACTTGGAATGGTGCAGTAAATATTGGTTTTTTGGGTTCATGTTCCTATTCTTACTTAAGTTCTTTGGGTTCTGTTTTTTGGCACATAAATTGTATTTAATATTGTATACAATTAAAAAGGAACGCAATCATGAAACAAGAATTTGAGCAAAGCCCTAGATTAGCAAATAGCGATCTCTTGCCGGAGAAAGATCAAAAATGGGGTTGGTATAGTATCTTCGCTTTTTGGATGTCAGACGTTCATAGCGTGGGCGGTTATGTGTTTGCTGCCAGCCTGTTTGCTCTGGGTCTAAATGGTATTCAAGTATTTATCAGTTTGTTATTAGGGATTTCCATTGTGTTGGTATTTGCCAACTTGATGGGTAAACCGGGACAAAAAGCGGGCGTGCCGTTTCCTGTTGTTGCTCGAATGTCTTTTGGTGTGTTCGGTGCCAATATTCCGGCCATCATTCGTGGCTTGATCGCGGTCGTTTGGTACGGTATTCAAACCTTTTTGGCGTCTAGCTCCTTCATTATTCTTTTGTTGTATTTCTTCCCTGAAATGGCGTCTCTTGCGGATAAATCTTTCGTAGGGCTTTCTTACTTAGGTTGGATTGGTTTTTCTGCCATGTGGATTGTGCAAGGTATTGTCTTTATGTTCGGTATGGACATGATTCGTAAAGTGATTGATTGGTCTGGTCCTGCTATTTATGTGGCCATGTTTGCTTTGTGTATTTATATGGTGGACCGTGCTGGTTGGGATAATATTAGCTTTAACTTGAGTTCAAATAATCTGACTGGCATGGATGTGATTGTTCAGATGTTCATCGCGATTGCCTTGGTTGCTGGGTATTTTGCTGGGCCAACCTTGAACTTCAGTGACTTCTCTCGTTACTGCGGTAGCTACAAAAAATTGAAATTGGGTAACCTATTGGGCTTGCCAGTTAACTTTGTGCTGTTTTCTTTGTTCAGTGTAGTGATTGTTTCCGCTTCGATTCCTGTTTTTGGTCAGATGATTACTGACCCAGTAGAAACAGTGAAACGTTTAGATTCTGGTTTTATCACCGTTCTTGGCGCGCTGACGTTTATCTTTGCGACAGTGGGCATCAATATCGTGGCGAACTTTGTTGCGCCAGCGTTTGATTTCTCCAATGTATCACCACAGAAAATCAGCTTTAAAGCGGGTGGTTTTATTGCCGCGTTTGGTTCTGTGCTGCTAACGCCATGGAATTTATTCAATAACCCAGAAGTGATTCACTATACAGTGGATGTGTTGGGCGCGATGATTGGGCCTTTGTACGGCATTATTATTGTCGACTACTTCTTTATCAAAAAAGGTCATATCGATGTGGCAGCTTTGTATACAGAGTCTCCTAAAGGCGCTTATTGGTATGAAAACGGTGTGAATAAGAAGAGTGTCTATGCTCTGATTATTGCGGGTTTAGTATCTATCTTAGCGACCTTCGTGTTTAGCGCCTTGGCAAACTACGCCATCTTTATTGGTGGTATCGTGGCGGCCTTGTCTTATCGCTACATGATGGAGCCAGAGCGCGCAGCTCTGCAAAGCATGAATCTTGCTAAGTTGTAAATTGCTAAGTAGTAAAGTCGTTTTACATTAGCGTTAATAGAACTAAAAAGCCCCGTATTCCCTAGGAAAGGAATACGGGGCTTTGTTTTTTACTCAGTGAAAAGTGTTGTTAAGCCGTTGCAGCAAGGTCGGCTTCGGCCGCCGCCAGCATGTCGAACTCTTCTTCCGGTGTTTTCGCCACAAGACGATTCTTGCTGTACAAGAAGTAGTAAGCAGCGCCGATGGCGAACAAGACTAACGTGTAGAAAAATGCGCGTGGATCGTAAGCGTAAACACCAGTCAAAGCCAATAGCGATAAAATAAATGCGATAGACGAGGTGAAAATACCGCCCGGTGTTTTATAAGGACGTTCCATGTTTGGTTGTTTGATACGTAACAAGATATGGCTTAACGCCATCAAAGCATAAGACACTGTTGCGCCAACCACGGCCATGGCAAGCATAAGATCGCCTTCGCCCGTCAAAGAAGCCAGAAAGCCTAAAATTCCAGGTACGATCAAAGCACGAGCAGGGACTTTACGTTTGTCTGTTACTGACAAGCTTTGTGGAATGTAACCTGCACGAGACAGAGCAAAGACTAAGCGGCTGTAACCGTAGATGATAGAGAAGAAAGACGCGATTAAACCTGCAAGACCTAGAACGTTTACTGCGGTTGCTAAACTGCCATGACCGGCAAAGTTTAAGGCATCGACCAAAGGCACTGCGCTCTTACCCATCGCATCTGCGCCTGCAGCTCCCGCTAATAAAAACACCACCAAAAGTGCAGTAAACAGTAAGAAAATCATCGCGCCGATAATGCCTTTAGGTACATCTTTTGCTGGGTCTTTGGCTTCTTCTGCTACTAAAGGCACACCTTCAACAGCCAAGAACAACCACATACCAAATGGCAGCGCTGCCCAAACACCATACCAACCCATTGGCATAAATTCAGACGCGCCAGCAGCATCAGTTACGGCAACATCAAACAAACGGCTAGTGTCAAAATCACCAATCAAGGCTACTGCTGTTGCTAGGATGGCGATAACCGCCAAGCCACTGATGACCATCATGACTTTTAGCGCTTCGCCTGCACCGGCTAAGTGAATTCCGATAAACACCAAATAAAACGCGGCGTAGACCCAAGGTCCGTTAAACCCTAATAGGGATTCCACCGCAGAACCGATAAATATCACAATGGCAGCCGGTGCTAAAGCGTATTCAATTAATACTGCCAAGCCTGTTAAATAACCACCAGTAGGCCCCATCGCTTGACGCGCAAAGCTGTAACCGCCGCCCGCCGCTGGGATAGCGGCAGACATTTCTGCCAAGGATAAAACCAAGGTGAAATACATCACGGCCATTAGCGCCGCCGCAATGGCAAACCCGCCCCAGCCCGCTTCGGCAATACCAAAGTTCCAGCCTGCGAAGTCACCAGATATGACGTAAGATACGCCCAAACCCGCAAGCAAAATCCAGCCCGCGGAGCCTCGTTTTAGCTGGCGTTTCGCCAGATATTCTTTATTAATTTGATCAGACATTTTAGTTTCCTTTTGTTCCAGTTGTGCTCTATAAGTTGAGTTTTAAACCGTCATTTTTTGCCCAGTGGGCTTATAGTTTTCTTGCTTTTCTGTTTGTACGTCTTCGTGCGTTTTGTTTTTCCTTATCTTTTTTCTCTTATTTTTTTCCTCGTATTAGGAGATGAGGAAGTTTTTTGACTCCTTTGAGGTGTCTACGATTAAATCGTCGTCCGATCTGTCTTTGAGTTTGACGCCAGACAGTTTCAGGGTTCGTGCTTCATTTAATAGATAAAAGGCTTTGCGTGCGGCTTCTTGATAGACCAAGCCCGCTGGGCGAACGTTGGATATGCAGTTTCTGTAGGCATCGGTATAACCCACTTTTCCACCCCAAGTGAGATACAAGCCTAAACTGTCTGGCGAGCTCAGCCCCGGACGTTCACCGATTAATACCAAAACACATTTGGCGTTTAGGCGCTCACACACATCGTCACCAATGGCAACGCGGCCTTGTTCAACAAAGCAAACAGGTGCGATGTTCCAGCTTTTGATATAGCCAGACAGGGCTTGCAAAAAGGGCAAGGTGTTTTGCTCTACTGCCAGCGACGACAAACCATCCACCACGACAATGGCAAGGTCATAGTTTTGCGAAGTAGAAACTCTGTGCTCGTCTAGTTTATTGGCAGATTCGTCATTCAATCTGCGACCGTAATCTGGACGTTGTAAATAGGTTGCGCGGTCCGTCGCGCGACTGTGTAACAGTAGGGGGGCACAGTTTTTGGTCCAATCTTTAGCCCAATCTTGCTCTACCAGAGCTTTGGCTAACGCGTCGCTATCGAGTTGCGTGTGCACCGCATCGATCGCTTGAGCATGGGCAAGTTGGAATGCTAATAAATGTTTGGTTGGGACGCTGATACCAGAACGGCCTAAACCAATACGCGCGTCAGTAAAGGCATTGAGTTTGCTCCACGCGTTTTCGGTGACGGCTTCTGCATGAGGATGCGTCGGAAAGGACTTATTAGGTTTAGGGATGTCGGATTTAGGAGTATCTTGGCTCATGAGCGACCTCCAATCATACGATTGAGTGACTTATGGAACGCATCTGGTAGCTGGTGGTTAAGAGTGAATTGCTCGTTGTTTTTGAAGATTTCCATTTTAGCTAACCAAAGGTCGAACTCCGGCGCGGGTTTTAAGCCCAGTACTCGACGAGCGTATAAAGCGTCATGAAACGAGGTGGTCTGGTAGTTCAGCATGATGTCGTCGGAACCGGGGATGCCCATAACAAAAGTACAACCAGCGACACCTAAAAGTGTCAGTAAATTATCCATGTCATTTTGATCGGCTTCGGCGTGATTGGTATAACACACGTCGCAACCCATAGGTAAGCCAAGTAACTTGCCACAGAAGTGGTCTTCTAACCCTGCACGAGTGATTTGTTTGCCATCGTACAAATATTCTGGGCCGATAAAACCGACCACGGTATTCACCAATAGCGGATTAAACTTACGTGCCACCGCATAGGCCCGCGCTTCGCAAGTTTGCTGATCTAAACCATGATTAGCATTGGCGGATAAAGCGCTGCCTTGGCCTGTCTCAAAGTACATGACGTTATTACCAACCGTGCCACGATTCAGCGACAAGGCTGCTGCTTGGGCTTCGGCCAGTGTGGCGAGGTTAAAACCAAAGCTGTCGTTGGTCGCTTGGGTGCCACCAATCGACTGGAATACCAAATCCACGGGTGCGCCTTGTTCAATGCATTCGATGGTGTTGGTCACGTGAGTTAGCACACAGGATTGGGTTGGAATCTCATAATGCTGGATGACTTCGTCCATCATCTTGATCAAGCGTGTGGCTTGTTGCACGTTGTCGGTGGCAGGGTTAATGCCAATCACAGCGTCACCATTGGCGTAGAGCAAACCGTCCAACATGCTGGCCGCGATGCCAGTTAAATCGTCGGTTGGGTGATTGGGTTGTAAACGAGTCGACAAATGCCCTGGCAAACCAATGGTGTTACGAAATGCGGTTTTTACATGGCACTTTTTCGCAACTAAGATCAAATCCTGATTACGCATAATTTTGCTGACCGCTGCGGCCATTTCTGGCGTCACACCGGGGCGGATCTGAATCAGTATTTCGCTGGAGGCAAGGTCGCTTAGTAACCAATCACGAAAGCCCCCCACGGTCAGATGAGAAATCAAAGAAAAAGCGCTTTTGTCATGATCGTCTAGTATTAGTCGGGTAATTTCATCTTCTTCATAGGGTACGAGGGCTTGCTCAAGAAAAAGGCTTAGTGGTACATCGGCAAGCGTCATCTGCGCGATGGCGCGTTCTTCGGCGCTTTGGGCTGCAACACCGGCTAAGCGATCCCCCGAACGTGCGGGTGTTGCTTTCGCCATTAAATCGGCAAGATCGACAAAGCCGAAGGTGCGTTCGCCTACTATGTTCTTAAACTGAAAAGTCGAATTTGGCTTGCTCATAATTATCTCACGCGCTTTACTGACATGGTGTTGGTTCAAAAAAGCAAACAAGAAAAGGGTGTAAATCTTGCATAGCTTGAACATATATAACGTTAGTTAACATTACGGAAATCCATAAATTTACGTTATCGAATAATGGCAAAATTTATAAATGGTATATTTTTCAAAAACTTAGGTTTTTAATTCCTCATATTCTGTGAGAAAAAAACACAGACAGGTGTGGTTATGTTGAATTTAATGATTGATGCACCAAAAGAGGGCTTTTTCTCTGATGTATCAAAAACTCGTGTGTCGGAAGCTCACGATGCGGATTTGCACGCGAGTAATTTGACCAACTGGCAACAAGAGTACGATCAAACCAGTCGTGGTAGTTTTTACGGTCGTATTGTCGAGCTGCCGTTTGATGGCTTACAGGTTTTTTGTGAGCACACCAGTCAGGCATTGCAGCAAAAATGTATGGTTTGGCCGGATTCTGTTTGGCTGGGGATTCCTCTTGCCGATCAAGAAGAAAGCCGTATCAACGGCTTAACCATCAATCCCAATAATATTATGTGCCGTCCTGGCGATTGTGATTTTCAGCTATCCACACCGCAAGATTATGATTTATATGGTTTAGTTGTAGAGCGTTCGAAATTGATCAAGATGGCGGCGATTCATGGTGTCGATTTGAATTGGAAAGAACTCACCGAATATGGTCGCCTTGGCGTGCCAGATAAAACCTTAGAGGAAGTGCGCTTTGTGCTAGCACGTTTACTCTCGGTGCAAAACAACACAACACCGCCACGCTTGCAGCAAGACATTGTCATGATGGCCCTGCTGGAAGTACTTAAAGTGGAAACACCGCAACCCGCCAAAACACAAAGCTATTATCATCGTAAGAAAGTCGTCGATCGCGCGCGTTTATTTTTAGATCATCATCTTGATGAACCCGTTACCGTGACGCAATTGTGTGAAGTTACCAGTGTCAGCCGCCGTACCTTACAATACAGCTTTGAAAGCATCCTTGGCGTCAGCCCGATTCAATATCTGCGGATTAGTCGATTAAACGGCGTTCGTCGCTCTCTGGTACAAGCAAAAAATGGTCAAGCGGTCAGTGACATCGCCGCTCAATGGGGATTTTGGCATCTGAGCCAGTTTGCTAAAGACTATAAGCAGTTGTTTGGTGAAACGCCGTCAAAAACACTTACGGGGTTGAGTGGTTGAGTAAAAAGCAACCGAGCCTTTATCGTATGTTAAGACAATTAACGCCAGACTCGGTTTGTGCAACAAATTATTTTTCAAAAAATATCGTTTATCTGAAACCTTTTTTTAAAAGATGAGTATCTCTGTATGAGCCACCCAGTTGGGTGACACCTAGTTTACTAATAAAACTCATATAGGATGCTTATGATGAAAAAGACGATTATTGCTGCCACGACTGCTTTCGCTGTTTCTGCTTGTTCAACTGGCTTTTACGGTACATCGGACCAAGATAGCCCTATCGCTGGATACGCTCTTGCTAACAACGGAACGACCTTGATCACAATGGGGTCTATTGCGTCTCCTGCGAAAATGGACACTTTTACGCTAAGCAATAAGCTGGATGCCGTGGCTTATCGCCCCGTCACTGGCGAGCTGCTGGGCTATACTAACGGTGCTGTTTATTCTGTGGATACTAAGACTGGCAAGCTAACCGATCTGGGTGCTACCTTCACAAATGGCGCCATGATTTCCAAGGATGCGTCAGCCACCGCGATGGATTTTAATAACGCCATCGATGCGGTTCGTATGGTGGGTTCTGACGGGACAAACTTGGTGTATTTCCCTGTCGGTTTTGGTAACGAAGATAAGCGTGCTAATTCCGTATTGAAATTCACCTCTACCTTTTATGTAAAAGGCGACAGCAACGAAGGCACAACGCCTGAAATTTTTGCAAACGCTTACACGAACGCCATTGCCGGTGCAAAAGCGTCGAGCACTTTCCAGTTTGCGTTAGACAGTAAAACAGACTCATTGGTCAGCCTTGCGAATAATGCAGGCGAATTAAAAACCGTTGCTAAGATCACCATCAATGGCAAGGCCGTTGACGTATCTTCAATGGGTGGCTTCGATATAGTTTCTGCCGAAGAAGGTTCTGACGCTGCTTATGCAATATTGCAGCTCGAAGGTGAATCAAAAGCCGGTCTTTACTCTATAGACCTGACGACAGGCGCGGCAAGCTTAATGGCTGACCTACCAATGGGTGGCTTTAGCGGCTTTGCTATCTCAGGCGGCAAATAACTGCAAACGGTGTTTTTACACCAACAGTAAGAAAAAACCAAAGGCAGTCTAGCAATAGATTGCCTTTTTCTTGTGAACTTGTTTAAACAATGAAATGGTGGGAATTCAAGAAATTCTAGAAATTCAAGAGGTTAATGTGGTTGATCGTCTAGTAGCCAATAAATGTTGGGTGTTAGGACGAAATACATTTATTGAGAGATAAAGTTAGATGAAAATATCCCCGTATTCTTCATTTGACCCTACTTGGTCGAAAGACTACAAACAACTGTTTGGTGAACAGCCTTCGCAAACTTTAGAATGGCGTGATGAGTAATAAATAAGGTTTGTTTCCTATGTCTCGTTTTTTAATTTCCTTATGGCTATATTTTTTTGTTATTCCTGTTCAGGCGCAGTCTGTTGCGCAAGATATTAATCATGGGGATTTTGGCCCTTTCATGCGTTCGTTAAATAATACGAGCTATGGTTATCAAGTTATTCAGGACATTACCGATAGCGCACCAACCAAACTAATCGAGAAATTCGAGGTGCGTCCAGGAGACTGCTACTGGAATAAAGGCTGGAACGATTGCGAGCAAGATCGCGAACGCAGTGAGTTATCCGAGCAAAAGAAAATAACACCGGCTGGCAATGAAGCTTGGTACGGTTGGTCGATGTATTTTCCTGATAATTATCCCAATGTTTTTCCTACCAAGGTTGCTCTTGGTCAATTTCATCAAGCTAACTCTCATCCGATCTGGATGTTTCAAAATGGCCGTGGTGGGTATCATCTAGACGATCATATTTCTGGTGCCAAGAAACATTACGAGCTGATTAAAGAGTCTGATCTGCGAGGTCGATGGCATAAAATCGAAGTATATGCTCGCTGGGCAAAAGACGATTCTGGTGTATTCCAAGTTTGGGTAAACGGCGAACAAAAAGTCGACTACCAAGGCCCGACGATGGACGCAGATATTGTGTATTTTAAATACGGCGTGTATCGATCTTTTTTATCGAGATATAAACAAGCCAAGCAGTTAAACGCAGTACCACCGCAAATTGTCTATTACAGTAATGTGAAGCGTGGTAAAAATAGAGCATCGCTTCAGCCTTAGATTATTGCCATTGGGAGATAAAATGAGCGTTCAAATTCGTCCAGCTGTGATTGAGGATTTACCCGCGTTAACCGATCTTTATAATCACTACATAGTGAATACGGCGACTACTTTTGATATAGAGCCTTACACATTAGAAGGCCGAGCGGTTTGGTTTTCGCAGTTTGCGCCAACTGGTCGGTATCGTTTACTGGTGGCGGAACAAGACGGAGAAATTCTCGGTTACGCTTGCAGTGGACAATTCAAACCAAAACGCGCTTATGAAACGTCGGTGGAAGTTAGTATTTACCTAAAGCCAAATACAAAAGGCCGAGGTTTGGGAACCGCCTTGTACCTTGAACTGTTTGAGCAACTGGAAACAGAAGACATTCATCGCGCCTATGCTGGCATCACCTTACCCAACGAAGCCTCCCGTATTATCCATGAAAAATTCGGCTTTGAATCTGTTGGTGTTTACCTAGAAGTTGGCCGTAAATTTGGACAATACTGGGATGTTGAATGGTTCGAGAAAGAGGTTGGTGGAAGTAATTAGAAAACAAAAAATTAGATTCTTAACCTAAGTTAATTCCTTCTCGGCTTTGCTCCTGTAGCCTTAGTTTTATTCCATATTGATTGAGCTATTAAAGGGAGCGCAGTATGTCGTTATCATCCAGTCTACAAAATTATCTATCTGATCTTGGCTTGGTTGTGCCTGAAACACCTAGCATTGAGTTTGTCAAAGCATTGCAATCGGCTCATGTGGCTCGTTATAGTTTTAATAGTTTGGCTGTGGTGTTGGGTGAAGATATTTCTTTGGATCTTGACGCGATCAGCCAGAAAATAGTGACTCGTAGTTTGGGCGGTTATTGCTTTGAACATAACAAGCTAACGTTTGAGCTATTAAAAGCCTTGGGTTATGACGTGCAGCTTAAGTTGGCAAGAGTACTGAATAACAATTTTGAGCGCGAAGCGGGCAGAACGCATCGTGTGACCTTGTTAACGCTAGAAGGTGTGAGCTATTTAGTTGATACTGGTTTTGGTGGTAACGGGCCGATTGCACCATTGCGGTTAGATATAAACACACAGCAAGTGGCTGGTTTAGACCGTTATCGAATGCTCGCTAAAGGTAAGGGTGAATATGATTTACAGGTAGTGAAGGGCGATGACTATTTTACCCTTTATCGTTTTGATAATGCGATTTACAGCGATGCAGATTGTGCGCTTGGGCATTTTTATTCTCATAAACATCCGCATGCGGTGTTTTTAAAGAACCTAATGGTGACTTTGAAGAAGCAAGACCAGACGGTCGCTTTGGTGAATGCGGAGCTGACTATTAGAGACAGCCAAGGTGAGCAAAAGCTGTTGATTGAAAGCCCTGAGTCCCTTGGGAATATTTTGAGCTCAGAGTTTGATATCAATCTTGAACCGGCTGTGATTGAGCACCTTTTTATTCGCTTTTTGGTGCCTATTTTGACCGAAGATAAAGTCGGGATAACGTCATGAGTTCATTTTTTACCTTGTTGCTTTGGGCTTGGTTGATGGCGTCTTCTTTTATCGTATCGGGTCATATGGTGGAATACGCCAGTCCGGTTGCTACCTCAGCGTTTCGTTTTTTATTGGCGATGTTAATTATGTTGCCAGCGCTATTGTTTAGTTGGCAGCGGGCTAGGTTGAATAAAACCGAGCAGTTTAAGGCGTTGTTCGCTTCTCGCCAGCGACTTTTTCATTATGTGGTGATAAGCGGCGCATTAGTGGGATTTTTTATTGGTTTGTTTGTGGCGTTGCAGTCGACAACGCCGTTGAATACCTCTGTTTTGTATACGCTTGTTCCCTTAATTGGTGTGATGATAGCGAGAGTTTGGCTCAAGGAAGTCGCGCCTTTATGGCGAGTCATTGGGTTTGTTCTTGGCTCAATCGGCGCGATGACTGTGTTGTTTTCTACACAAGGTTTTTCTGTACAAGACAACGACGGATTTCAGTGGCATTCCGGCGATTATATTTTTGTTGGGGCATGTTTCTTATTGGCTTTGCATGTAGTGTCGGTACAAAAATGGGGGCGTTCGTTAGGGGCATTATCCGGTGCTTTCATGATTATGTTGTTTGGAACGCTTTGGCTACTGCCTATCGCGTTGATTTGGGGAGAGCTTGATCAGGTGCAATGGTTGTCGCAAGGTTTCTGGATAAATGTGTTGTATCTGACGGTGTTTACTACCTTATTTACCTTTGTGTTACAGCAGCGTTTGGTCATGACGGTTGGGGCAAGTCGCTTGCTTGCGATATCTTATACAATACCAGTTTGGGTTGCGTTATTTACCGCGTTGACTCAATCACGTTTATTAAGCTTGGTCGATTGGCCTTTTGCTTCTGGCATTGTATTTTTAGGCGTCGCACTGTTTCTTATTGATGGCAATTTAAGCAAGGTAAAGCTCGCCCATGGATCGAACTCAACTTCAAAATAGCTTCGAAGCGTATTTTAACGAATTAGGCTACGATATTGATTGGCAAAGATTGACGGTACCAATGGATGTACATGTGATTCGCAAAGGCGATTACCTGTTTCAGCAAGGTGATTTTGCGAATCGTTTGTATTTTTTACATTCTGGATTGGTGCGTTATGTGAGTGTTTCCGATGAGGGGAAAGAGTTCACACAAACTTTTGCGAAGAGCCCGAGAATCATTGGTTCGACCAAGGCAATGGTGACCGAGACACGAGTTTTGTTCGGTATCCAAGCCTTGGAAGACAGCATGGTGTCTTCTTATACCTGGCAAGCTTTTTATGCCCAAATGCGCCACGATATAGGCTTTTTAGAGTGCTATGCTAAATTTCTTGAACGCATCTTTATCGTCAAAGAAGAGCGTGAAAATGCCTTTGTAAAACATTCCGCTGAACGACGCTATTTGGATTTTTGTGCTGCTTATCCTGAGTTAAAAGATTCTATTCCACAGCAGCAAATTGCGTCTTATATTGGTATCACTCCGGTAGCTTTGAGCCGAATTCGACATAGGTTAAAGCTGGGTCGAGGATGACATGTCTGTTCTTGTTGATTCTTTAAATCATCAATTTTTAAATGTATTTATCTTTCTTTTTTGATCATTTGATTAATCAAGCCTTCCTCTCATAGCGTTTATAGATGTTTTTAATTAATTCTATTTAATTAAAAAATCAATATATATATCAATGTCTTAATTTCGATAAATGATTAAGTTTTCGTTGTTTTTAGGTTTGGGCATACTCCGTGCAGTTCTCCTTGTTACAAAAGGAAAAGTAATGACCTTCTACTTTTTCTGACGTTTTATAAAAATAATAAGGAGAGTAAATATGATGTTAGCGAATAAAACGATTGTCATTACTGGTGTGTCTTCTGGTATTGGTGCCGATGTAGCAAGACTTGCTCGTTTCCATGGGGCGAGAGTTATTGGCATTGATCGTAATGAACCAAGTATGACGTTGGATGGCTTTGTAAAAATAGATTTAGGTAATCCTACGGCGATTGATACGGCGCTTGATACCTTGCCTGAAAAAATTGATGCCTTGTGTAATATCGCTGGTGTGCCAGGCACTGCAGATGCCGAGTTGGTTGGTCGCGTGAATTATTTGGGGTTGCGCCATTTAAGTGAAGCTTTGATTCCTCGATTCAATCAAGGGGCCAGTATTGTCAATGTGGCTTCTGTGTTAGGTATCGAGTGGCCAGAGCGTCTTGAACAGCATAAAGCATTGGCTGGTACCTCTTATTTTGAAGAAGGTGCTGCTTGGCTGAAAAAGAACCCAGTTCCACAAGAAACCTGTTATCAGTATTTCAAAGAAGCTCTTATTGTTTGGTCAACGCAGCAAGCTTTTACTTGGTTCCGTGATCATGGCGTACGTATGAATTGCGTGGCTCCAGGTCCTGTTTTTACGCCAATTTTAGGCGATTTTGTATCTATGCTTGGTGAAGAGCGAGTTCAAAAAGACGCCGAGCGTATGTTACGTCCTGCTTATTCGGATGAAGTGGCAGAAGTGATCGCTTTTCTTTGCTCCGATGCTTCCCGTTGGGTATGTGGCGTGAATATACCTGTTGATGGTGGATTGGCTTCGACTTATCTTTAAATATTCAGAATATGGTAGATCGCCGGAAGCTGATAAGCCTGTGATTGTGCTGTATCACAGGCTTATCTGATTTTTAAATGACCACTTTTTTGTTTTACTTATTCTTCTTCAGACGATAAGCCAATTGTGGTCTGCTTAGACCAACTCGTCTTGCCGCTTCAGATAAATTGCCTTGGGCGTTATCTACGGCTTCTTGTAATAAGCTTTGTTCAAGCTCTTCAATATCAAGATGATTTTTTCCACCGACAAATTGAGTGATGTGTTCCAAGAGCGATTCTGTCGCTTCTTTTTTGCTATCGGCATGGCTTAAGGTGCCTTGGTGATTCACTGAGTAGATAATTTCTTCTGGAATAAACTCGTTTCTAAACAAATGTGGAAGATCAATCGGTTCACCTTCTTCTGATGCAATCACGCCGCGCTCCATTAGATTTTGTAACTCGCGAATATTCCCCGGAAAACCATAATTTAATAACGCTCGTCGCGCTGTTTGTGTCATGCCAGATGGCGCTTTTTGATGCAGTTGGCAAAAGTGATGGTAGAAGTGATTAATGAGCAATGGGATGTCAGCTTTTCGCTCCCTTAGCGGAGGTAGATGTATTGGGAAGACGTTTAAACGAAAGAACAAATCTTCGCGGAATTCGCCTTTTTCAATGGCTTTACGTAGGTCTACATTGGTTGCAGCAACGACTCTTACATTGATTTTAATAGCTGAAATACCGCCGACTCGTTCTACTTCTTTTTCTTGTAAAACACGCAATAATTTACTCTGTCCTGCTAGGCTTAGTGTGCCAATTTCATCTAAGAATAGTGTACCGCCATTGGCTCTTTCAAAGCGACCGGGACGGCTACTCGTTGCTCCTGTATAGGCGCCTTTTTCGACGCCAAACAGTTCAGTTTCTATGAGATTTTCAGGAATCGCAGCACAGTTAAATGCGACAAAAGGACCAGTTTGGCGACTGAATTTATGCAGCATACTGGCAAAAAGCTCCTTGCCTACTCCAGATTCGCCAGTGAATAGCACTGTAGCATTGGTTGGTGCGACCTTTTGTAATGAATGATTAGCAGCGGTAAAAGCGGCGGAAACTCCAATCATTTTTGGCTGATCGTCTAACAGTTCTGGTTCCATTAGGTCGAGTTTAGGGGAAGGTTTAGTAACCAGTTCAGCATTTTGAGAAGTGACGTTAAGGAAGCGAATATCGTCTTCGATATTATCCCAAAGTTCGGCAGATTTACCGATGACCCGACAGACCGAATGCCCCATAGATTGACATTCTATTTCTCTGAAAATGACCAGAGATCCTACTAAGCCAGAGACATAACCGATGGCGTAACCTAATTCCATCCAGCATGCGGGTGAGCTACCAATGCCGTAAGCGGCAATGTGTTCTTCATCTTCACTGCTGTGATGCCAAAGAAATTCACCATCATATGCACCTTTTTCGGTGTCAAATTCAAAGTGAATAGTTTCCACTTTGACGACACCTTCTAGCCCATGAAGATGAGTGCCAGCAGTGAAAATGGAGGCTGGATCTGAGTCTGGCCAGCGTTTTTGAATGAGCTCTGCGTCTCTTAGGCCAGATAAATAACCTGTTCGAGTAAGAATATCGCGCGATTTTTCGAGACCAAGGGAATCAATCATCTCGCGACGCAATAGACCAAACGACGAGCTGTGGATTAGTAACATGCGTTGATCGTCTAACCAAATGCGACCATCACCGGGCGAAAAAAACAGGCATTCTGTCAGCTCCTCTACGGTGGGTGCATGTTGGCCATCTAGTTCACGGGAGCTGCCTTTGAGTAGGATTTTTTGATTGCTTTTAGCTAAGTCTGCTAAAGAAATGCGATGAGAGTTCGTCATTATTATTTTTCCTCTTTCATCTAGTTGATGAAATGGTTAACTGCTTTTTCCTAGTTTTGATTGTATTTAACGATATCGTCAAGTTGTTGTTGGATATTTATACAATGCAATATCGGATTATCGATATTGATAAAATTACAAACCTTTATTTATCAATATGTTGCGTTTTATATTTTGATGGAATTTGCTGAAGTATTATTTCGGCATAGCTATTGCTGTAGTGTACGAATGGTATGAATAACCAAAATACTGAACTTCCACTTGGCTTGATTTGTCTTAGTAGAAATTCAGTGGCTAATAAAAATAAATAGGAGAATGCATATGACGGTATCTGTACTTGAATCTAAAAAATGGTCTGGTAAGTTTTTTACGGGTGACTGGGTTGCTGCTTCAAACAAGCAAGACGTTATGGAGCCAGCGACAGGTAAGGTTTTGAGTGAAGTTGGTATTGCTACAGCAGATGAAGTTTATTTGGCTTGTCAGCGAGCCAATGAAGCGCAAAAAGAATGGTTAAAAGTCCCGCCAAGAGACAAGGCTACATTGTTTCATAAAGCCGCCGCTTTCATGCAAGAAAACTTTGACGAACTGGCTTTGTATATTGCCCGTGAAACTGGCGGTATTATTCCTAAAGGCCAGCACGAAGTAAAAGAAGCCATTCTAATTCTGCAATTGGCTGCCAATATGACGTTGGAGCCAAATGGTCTAACCTTGCCTTCTGTCCCCGAAAAAATGTCTTACGCGACACGTAAGGCTATTGGTGTTGTGGGTGTTATTTCTCCCTTTAACTTTCCGATGATTCTCTCTATTCGATCTATTGCTCCAGCCTTGGCGACAGGTAATGCGGTAGTCACCAAACCAGATCCACAAACGCCTGTCACTGGCGGTTTTATTCTTGCTCTTGCCTTGGAAGCTGCAGGTTTGCCAAAAGGCGTATTTCAAGTCTTACCGGGTGCTGTTGAAGCTGGTGAAGCGCTTTGTGCTGCGCCAGAGATCGGTATGGTAGCGTTCACTGGATCTACTGCTGCAGGCCGAAAAGTGGGTGAAGCCTGTGGTCGTAATTTGAAAAAAGTGTCTCTTGAGTTAGGTGGCAAAAGCTCCTTGATCATTTTGGAAGATGCCGATTTAGATGTGGCTGCCAGTAATATTGCTTGGGGTGCGTATTTCCACCAAGGACAAATTTGCATGGCGTCTGGTCGTATCTTGGTTCAAGAAAGCATCGCAGAAGTGCTAACGGCTAAAATCGTCGAAAAAGCCAAGCATTTACCCGTCGGTGATCCAGCTTCTGGAAAAGTCGCTTTAGGGCCGCTGATTAATCAGCGCCAGCTTGAAAAAGTTCACGCGATTGTTCAGGACACCATCGCGGCGGGCGCTAAGCTAGAAGCGGGCGGAACGCACGAAGGGCCTTTTTATGCGCCAACCGTATTGAGCAATGTGAAGCCGGGAATGCGCTCTTTTGATGAAGAAATTTTTGGTCCAGTGGTTAATATTGTTACCTTTAAACACGATGACGAAGCTGTGGCTATGGCGAACAACACACAATATGGTTTAGCTGGAGCGGTGATTTCGAACGACCTTTCTCGAGCACAACGTATTGGTGCTCAGTTGCATGTTGGCTTACTGCATATCAATGATCAAACCGTCAATGATGAATGCATTAACCCATTTGGTGGTTGCGGCGCATCAGGTAATGGCAGCGCGGTGTGTGGCCCTGCGGATTGGGATCTTTATACTCATTGGCAATGGGTGACCGTTAAGCAAGCTGCAACGCCTTATCCTTTTTAAGGTGTTTAGATAGGTAAATCATTAGAAATGAAAAAGCTCCATGCTGATGGTATGGAGCTTTTTGTTATTCGCGGTCTCATGGTTATCGGTTATTGTGTTTTTAGCTTGTCTATAATCGTTAACTTTAACTCTTCAATGAATGTCTGAATGATGGTGGATTGTCGTTCGCGATGCAGTGTTATCCCTATGGTGCATTCAGGTTTTGGGAGTGATATAGGGATTTGCTTTAGGCGAGGGTTGAGTTTGTTTATATTCCAGTCGTCATAGAATAACAGCGCGATGGCGTCACTGTGGATAACCAGCTCTTCAGAAGAGGCAAAGGTCAACATTTCCAGTGCTTGGATGGGTGGTTTGTTGTCTATGCTATGGAACAGACTTTCGAAATAATCCCTAATAGGCGTGCCATGACGCGCTACAATCCAGCGCTGATTAACCAGATCATTGAGTGTCTTTGCTTCGTTGTGAATCGGATGATCAGCACGAGCAATCAAAGCGTATTGGGCTTTTAATAAGGGCAGTTCAATTAACTCTGGATGAAGCGGACCTTTTCTCATTAGGCCTAAAAAGCAATCGATCTCACCTTGTCGTAGGGCATTTGCCAGCATGTGATAAGGACCTTGCATGGCTTGTAGACGAATCCCTGAGTGTTGTTTAAATATAGAAGCAAACGCAATGGGAACAATATCTTGGCAGGAAAACGAAAGCATGCCTACGGACAGTCTGCCGGTTAGCTCGTTTGGCAGTGATTGAAGACTGTGATGTAGCGATTGAGCCACTGGTGAAATTCTTAGGAATAACGAAGCCAGTTGTTTGGCGGCAGCTTGTGGAATCAAACCACGGCGCGCTCTTAAGAAGATTGGCTGCTGCACCATATTTTCGATTTCTTTTAATGTTTTACTGACTGCTGGTTGTGTCATGCCAAGTGTTTGCGCGGCAACAGAGGCACTGCCAACTTTTACGACGGCTTCAATGATCAGTAGATGTCGCCATTCTACGTAGGTTTTTAATTTTAGTAAGGTAGTAACGTTACTTTGCAATTGGTGCTCTGTATCTGAAATCGCTTGTAAAATGCTATTACAAGACGAGATCACCACTTCCCCTGCTGACGTTGGCTCAGCGCCACTCCAACCTCGTGTAAATATCTTCACCTGCAATGCTTGTTCGGCTTGTGACAGTGCACGCGAGACACTGGATTGACTTAGGTTTAACGACGAGCTTTCCCCTTTTTCGGTACCTTTTTTCATTATTTCCCTGATAACACGGCATTGTTTTAGTGTTAGAGGAAAGTTTGAAGTAGGGCTGCTCATCCTTAGTTTCCTTTTAAAAAGTCGTTTTGTGAGGTCGTGATGAGTCAAGGCTCGTTATCTATAATTTATGATATAACCAAATTTTTAGCCATGTTTTTTAATTGTGCATATGTAAGGTTGGTTTTTTCTGTGTACCTTTAATTGAATAAGTTCTACTTAGTTAATTCCTCTTTAGTGAGGATAAGAAGCGAGCGAAGGTAAGACGCGAATGAATAATAACAACAAGCCTTACAGTGATATTCCTGGCACGACCGTATTTGACGGCGATATGGCCAGAATAGGCTTTCACCTCAATCAATTTTGTATGTCCTTAATGCGAGAGTCTAATCGAACGGCGTTTAAGCAAAATGAACGTATTTATCTAGATAAATGACCCATGACGGAAGCGCAAAAAAAAGCCGTGATTGCTCGCGATTTTAGTCAACTCATCGCCCTTGGTGGCAACATTTATTACCTCGTCAAAATCAGTTCGAGCGATGGGCTAAGCGTGGCGGCAGCCGTTTCCACTATGACCAATTTATCCGTTGATGAATACATCGATATGATGCGCCGTGGTGGCCGTTCGCCAGAAGGGAATCGTTATGTTGTAAGTAACACATCTGAGGAGAAGCAATAATGGCCAAAATCACCTGTGGATTAGGTACCTCTCATATTCCGTTGCTGGGACATATTATTGATAAGGGCGATAGTGGCGATGAGAAATGGGCGCCAATATTTGATGGTTATCAGTTCACTAAAAAGTGGATTCGCGAGCAAAAACCAGATGTGGTCATCTTGGTCTATAACGATCACGCAACAGCGTTTGATATGAAAGTTATTCCAACTTTTGCGATTGGCTGTGGGGAAGAATACCACCCAGCGGATGAAGGCTATGGTGCACGCCCTGTCCCTACGGTAAAAGGCTCGCCGAAACTGGCATGGCACATTACCGAGTCTTTGATAAAGCAAGGCTTTGACATGACGATTGTCAATGAAATGGACGTGGATCATGGTCTCACCGTGCCTTTGTCTATGGTGTTTGGGGAGGTGGAGGAGTGGCCTTGCCAAGTTATTCCCTTGGCCGTCAATACCGTGGTTTATCCTGCGCCAACGGGTGATCGTTGCCTAGCTTTGGGCAAAGCGATTCGAGCTGCAGTAGAGCAATTTCCAGAAGACCTAAATGTTCAGGTTTGGGGAACAGGTGGCATGAGTCATCAATTGCTGGGTGAGCGTGCTGGCTTGATTAACCAAGAGTGGGACCTCGCTTTTCTGGATGATTTAAAGAGTGACTATGAGAAGCTAGGGGCGATTTCTCAAGTTGAATATATTCGAGAATCCGGAACAGAAGGGAGTGAAATGGTGATGTGGTTAATCATGCGTGGTGCGCTGAATCATGAGGTTAACGAAATTCATCGTCATTACCATGTGCCTGTTTCTAATACGGCGCTGGGTCATCTGATATACGAAAATGTTGATAAAAAGGGAGAATAAATCACAATGAATGTGCGTATAACTAGACCCAAATTAGTTTGTTTAGCTGGTTTGCTATGTGATCAACGAATGTGGCAGAAGGTCGCAGCTCAATTAGAGAATGATGCCGACGTTGAAATTATTAGTTTTGCAGGATTTGATGATCTGACCGACATGGCTCGGTCTGTGTTATCCAGTATTGAAGGTGACTTTGCCTTGGCGGGTCACTCTATGGGAGGACGAGTAGCACTGGAAATATATCGTCTTGCACCGCAGCGGGTAACGCGTCTAGCGCTTTTAAATACAGGTGTTCATCCCAAGTCAGACAAAGAAATTCCGGGGCGTATGCGCTTGATTGAAGCCGCGAGAACGAGAGGCATTTCAGTGTTAGCAACGCAATGGCTAATTCCCATGATGTCTCCCAAGGGATTGAATAACGCAAATTTGATGGCCGATTTGACAAAAATGGTCGAGTCTTACTCGGTTGAAGATTTTGAAAAGCAGATTCATGCATTGATAAATCGCCCCGATGCCGAAGCGCTTCTTTCACAGATATCGGTGCCAACTTTACTGCTTTCCGGCTCGCAAGATACTTGGAGTCCAGTAGTTCAGCATCAGGCTATTCAAAAACATATTATTGGTAGTGAGCTTGTTGTGATCGACGACGCTGGGCACATGGCACCGGCGGAAGATCCAGAAAATGTCGCAGCGGCACTGCACTCATGGTTAAAGAAAAAGTAGGGGATTATGAGCAATCAAACGATCGAAAATATGCTGATTGAGTGGCAGTGCCAAAAGCTGGTAACTCGTTCCATTAATTTGCTAGATCAAGGGCGTTGGCAAGAATTGGCAAATTGCTATGCCGAAGATGGCGAACTGTATCGCCCGAGTGCACCGACCGTAAAAATTGAAGGACGCGACGCGATTCTTGAGTCTTTTACCTCGCGTCCAGCAAAAGAAACCTGTCATGCACTAACGAACATAGAAGCCAATATTATTGATGAAGGCTTTGTCGCCGTTACATCGAGAGTGGTGCTGTTTGCCGCGAATAAAAAAGCCGAAGGCATCGAAAGCATGGTGCAGGCGAATGCGGACATTTTTATTGGTCGTTTCATAGATGAAATTAAAAATGTAAATGGTGAGTGGTTAATAGCCAAAAGACAGGGTTCGATTGAACTGCACTACAAAGGAACTTCAGACAAAACAGGGTAGCTGTTAAAGAGTAACTGTTAAATAGCAAAAGGAGTCGCAGGGGAAAGAGTCGCGAGGGAAAGAGTCATTTAAAGACTTGGTAAATGATTAAGAGTAGAGTTTCTATTTAAAAAGGACGGTCCGTTGATTCGGTCAGTTTCATAACAAAAATAACAAAGCCTTCAAGTAAGGCACTAAAGCAACATTGGGAGAACAGAGATGAAATTAAATAAATTCATTATTGCTACTTCAGCGGCCATTGCATTATCCACTCAAGTTTTTGCAGAGGAATTGAAGTTCGCCAGCTTCACTCCGCCGTTTCACACAATTAATGCATCGGTGATTGAAAAGTTAAATGCTGATCTGTCGGCGGCCACAAATGGTTCTCTTACTGTTCGCGGATATCATGGCGGCGAGCTGGGCGCTGGGCCTGCCGAGCAATATGTGCGTGTTTTGCAAGGTGCAGCGGATATGTCTTGGGGCTTACCGGGTTACACCTCGTCACAGTTTGGTAAAACAATGATAGCTGAATTACCTGGTGCGATTCCTGAAGATATGCCTGGTTACGAAGCACTATGGCGTGCGTATGATAAGCATTTGAGTAGTGAGTTTCCGGGGACTAAACCATTAGCATTGTGGACCTCTGAGCCTAATATTTTCATCATGCGTAATAAAGTGATTCGCACACCAGCAGATTTGGCGGGGCTTAAAATTCGTGTTGCTGGCGCAACTGCCGCAAAAGTCGCGAGCGCCTTAGGTGCAACCCCTGTGCAAATGCCAGCTAGTCAGATCTATAATGCCATGCAAACCGGCCTTATTGATGGTGTTATTACAGGAGCATCAACACTAAAAGACTTCAAACTTGACGAAGTGGCTGATTCTCTCACTCTGGGCGCGCCATTAGGTCGTCTTGTCTTTTATACGGTACTTAACCGCAGAGTTTATGATGGATTAAGTGCGAGTGAAAAGGCTGCCGTTGACGCAGCAAGTGGTGCAGGGCTGTCTAAAAGTGCGGAAGATGCTTGGCTAAAAACGGCTACTGAAGCGCTTGAAGTGGCTCGGGCCGATAGTGCAAATACCATAACTAACCTAACCGATGATGAAAGAGCGGCGTTTACCAAAGCTGTTTCTGGTGTGGTTCAGTCTTATGTAAAAAGCGTAAATGGCGCAGCGACACTTGCGGCAATGGAAGGCAAGTAATCCATGCTTGCTATCATTCGTAAACTGGCGGATGGGATTATTTCCCTATCCGCCGCCTTGGGCGCCTTAGGTCTAATCTTTGAGGTGATCATTATTCTCGCGGATGTCATTGGTCGTGCGATGGGATCACCACTTTATGGATCGCAGGACATAGTTACTATGACCATGGTTATTCTGCTCTTTGGCGCAATGGCACTGTGTGATCGTCAGGGTGGCCATATCGCGGTTGATCTTTTCGAACGCAGCTACTCGGCGGTGCTTAACCGCTTCATAGATGTTTTTTCCGCGTTACTGGGTGCTGTCATCTTTGTGGGCATAGCTTATGCGGTAAATGAAAGCGCTAAGATTTCAACTATGTTGAACCTTTCGACCAATCTTTTACTTATACCCAAGGCGTGGTTCCAAAATGGCCTTTCTGTCTTTGCTTTGATCACAGCGGCTGGAATGGCATTACGTGCTGTTGAATTAACCTTGTCAGGTCGTGACATTCGTAAAGTAGACACGGACAAAGGAGACGCTGCATGAGCGCATCAATGATTGGTTTTGTTGGCATCTTGATCATGTTCGGTCTGTTGGTGCTGCGTATTCCTGTGGCTTTTGCCATGTTTTCCGTGGGATTTGTGGGTATTACAATACTTGATAGCAGCCGATCCGCATTAAGTTTACTGGCATCAGAAACCTTCACTTTAGCCTCCTCGCCTGAATTGGTTGTTATCCCGCTGTTTATTCTGATGGGGAATGTCGCCTCCATAACCGGAATGAGTCAGAAACTCTACGATGCCGCTTATGCCATCATAGGCCAGTTACGTGGCGGATTGGCTTCGGCTACGGTGATTGGTTGTGGCGGCTTTGCGGCGCTGTCTGGTTCGTCAGTTGCATCTGCATTGACCATGGGGAAGGTTGCGTTAGGACAGATGGATCGTTTCAAATATAACAAAAGACTATCTACCGGCGTGGTTGCCGCTGGTGGCACACTTGGGATACTCATTCCACCGTCGACGGGATTCGTTATTTACGCGATTCTCACCGAGCAAAGTATCGGGCGATTGTTTTTAGCCGGTGTTCTGCCTGGGATTATGTTGCTGCTATTATTCATTTTAGTGATCACGGTAATTTGTTGGTTTCGTCCAGAATTCGGGCCTGCTGGGCCCGCTACAAGCTGGCGTAATAAAGGCAAAGCCTTGCTAGGCGCTGGGCCGATTGTAGCTGTGATACTTCTGACGATTGGTGGCATTTATGGTGGATTATTTTCACCTGTTGAGGCGGCTGCCGTTGGCGCAGGGGTTGTGATCTTAGTCGGATTTGTGACGCGATCTTTATCATTAAAAGCCCTTTGGCATGCGTCTAGGGACGCGGTTGTTACCACGGCGACAGTGATGTTAATTTTGATTGCTGCTCACCTTATCAACCCATTTATGGCGCTTAGTCATATTCCTTCGGCGGTAGGGGAATTGTTGTCTGGATTGGGATTGGGAGTAACAGGGACGCTTATTCTTATTCTTGCAATTTATCTTGTGCTGGGCTGCTTTCTTGAAGGTTTCGCCATGCTGGTTCTGACCTTGCCGATTTTCTTTCCTATCATTATGTCACTTGGGATAGATCCGATTTGGTTTGGTGTGCTGACGGTTCTGACTCTTGAAATGGGCTTAATTTCTCCTCCTGTTGGTATTAATGTCTTCATCGTAAAATCAGTTGCGCCAAACGTGGAGTTAGGCGACATCTTCCGAGGAGTGCTGCCTTTCTGGTTGATGATGATTTTGGCGGTGGCTTTGTTGATTATCTTCCCGCAGATTGTACTGTTACTTCCTAATACCATGTTCGGCTGATTTAAGTGCTTTGTAGTCGAAAGGGTAATTAGTCTAGATGATAAAAGCCCCATGTTGATTTCCAATAGCTGGAAAAACAACATGGGGCTTTTCGGTTTTTATAATCCGTTAAATGTTTGCGTGAATAGTTGGAGTGAAGTGACAGTGAATTAAACTAGTTGTTCCGCTTTTTGTTTCTTTAGTACCTCTTCAATCGCGCTTTTGAAGACTTCTGCTGGCTGTCCGCCTGAGATAGCGTAGGCGTTGTTGATGATGACAGTAGGAACAGAAGTGATGCCATTTTGTTGCCAAACTTGTTCTTGCTGGCGGACTTCATCGGCAAAGTGGTTATTTTCCAAAATGCCTTTAGCTGCGGCTGGGTCAAGATTAACGCTGGCAGCAAGATTGGCGAGCGTTTGGTAATCGCTTATATCTTGATTATGGGTGAACTGAGCTTTAAATAGTGCCATTTTTAGCTCAGCTTGTTTGCCTTCTAACTGCGCCCAATGCAACAAACGATGGGCATCGAACGAATTTCGCATACGGCTTTCTGGTGTGAAGTTAAAATCGAAATCGACTTCTTTGCCACGAGCTTGAATCATGACTCTGTTTTGGTCTGATTGCTCTTTGTTGATGCCGTACTTTTCTGTGATGTGCTCGTTTAGGTTTTGGCCTTCTGCTGGCATTTTCGGATTAAGCTCAAACGGCTGAAACGTCAGCGTGGTGTCGACTGTATCGCTTAGTTGTTCAAGGGCTTTATTGAGATTGCCTAAACCGACCACGCACCAAGGGCACATAACATCGGAAATGAATTGAATGTCTAAGGAGTCTTTCATGATGTTTTCCATCTTTAATGTTAAAAAATTATATTAGGAAAGTAGATTGGGGCGTGGCAAAGGATTAAAAGAGCATTGTTTGAACAGTGATTATGGTTGCTCATAATTTACACAATACTGAAAGGTTTTCGCAGAGTAACAAATAGCTTTGTGTCTTTTGCCAAAATAAAAACCCCTTGAATATTCCTCAATTAGTGAATGGAGAATTGGTGTAAAGTAAGCTTTTTAATTTATTGATGGAGCATTCTATTAATCAAGGTGGTTTTTAGAGTGTTTTTTGAGGGAGTCTATGCTGTTAGAAACGCAAAGCGTGATTTTGGATGTAGCCGCGCCAGTGCTGTTGATGATTGCGATGGGGGCATTTTTGCGCCGTATCCAGCTAATAAATGATGGTTTTATTCTTATTAGTTCGCGATTTGTTTTTCAGGTTTCTATGCCTGCCATGTTCTTCTTCGGCATGCTGGGAAATAATCTAAATGGGCTTATTAGTGTTGATTTAGCTGCCTATTTTATTGTTTCCATTGTTCTAACCTTTCTATTGTCGTGGTTGTTGGCGGTAAAGCTTGATGTTCCTGAGCGGCAGCGAGGCGTCTTTGTTCAAATTGCTTTTCGTGGTAATTGTGGGATTTTTAGTGTCGCGTTAGTGGTTAACATGTTCGGCCAAGATGGGGTTGCGCTGGGTGGCGTGATGTCAGGCTTGAGTGTTTTATTGTTTAATATTCTCGCTGAAGTCATTTTAACCCGTTACAGCCACGGTAAATTACATCTGGTTCCCGTCTTAAAAAGTTTGCTGAAGAACCCGCTTATACTGGGCATTGTGTTTGGTGTGGTCGCGAACTTGATTGGTTTGAAGCTCCCCGCTTTTGTTGTGAAAACCGGTTCTTTAATTGGTGGATTGTCTTTGCCCTTGGCATTGGTTTGTATTGGTGGCTCGCTAGTGACCAGCGGATTTACCTTGCCTAAGCACTTTCCTATGGCGATTTTAAGTAAAGTCGCATTAAGCCCAATTGTGTTTACGGCTTTGGCTTATGTGTTTGGTTTTAGCCAAAAGGAATTGTTGTTCTTGTTTATTTTTCTTGCTGCGCCAACGGCTGCATCGGCTTATGTTACAGCGGTGGCAAAAGGTGATGATGGAAAGTCAACGGCAAATGCCATTGCCACAACGACGTTAGTGTCTTCTGTCGTGATTGTGGTGTGTATTCCGGTGATTATTTGGGCAACAGGCGGTTAAATCTTACATCTAAGCAAAAAGGCGCTGTTCATCTCGATGTGAACAGCGGCTTTTTTTGTATTTTGCCTTTATCTGGATTAGGCCGGTATAACGCCTAATTCCACTAAACGCTCATGCAAGTAGCTTTTTGCTGTATGACGTTCTGACAAGACTACTTCAGGTTTTGGATGAAGGAACAAAGGCAAAGAAATACGTGATTTGGTTTTGTCAGCGCCTTCTGGATTAATTACGCGATGAGAAGTCGACGGGAAATAGCCGCCAGATGCTTCCTGTAGCATGTCGCCAATGTTTACTATCAAAGTACCGAAATCACAAGGTACGTCCATCCAAGAGCCATCTTTGGCTTTCACCTGTAAGCCAGGTTCGTTGGCCGAAGGTAGTATCGTCAATAGATTAATGTCTTCGTGTGCGCCAGCACGAATCGCCCCCAGCTCTTCGTCACCTTTAAGTGGCGGGTAGTGTAATACGCGCAGCAATGTCTGATCGCTGCCCTCTACCATGCTGGAAAGGGATTGTGAGTAATGCTGTGCTACTTCAGCTGGCGAGTGTTTTTCGACCCATACCAGTAGTTCTGATGCAAGCGTGTTTGCTTCTTTATAGTATTGTTCTAAAAGCGCTTTTTTATCTTCTGGGCATTGCCCCCATGGATAATAGTGAAAGTACTCTTTAATGTCTTTTTTAGTGTGCCCTTTGGCGGTTTCTGAAACATCAGGTGGGAAAAAACCGTCTTGTGTTCCGACATTGTAGCGATAGTCGTATTTAGACTTGCTATCAAAGAAGGTTTGCCATTCTTTATAAATAGCAGACACTAAATCTTTTTGAATAGAGTGGTTTTTAAGAACGCCAAATCCTGTTTCGCGAAGAGATTTTACAAAGTCTTCTGCGGCGGTTGGGCTGGTGTAATCGATCGCTTGTAGTTGCATGATAGTTTCCTGTATTGCCAATTATTTTATTGAAACGCGGCTTTCGTTGAATCGAAAGGTAGTTGGTTGGTTTGGGCAATATGGAAAGTCTAAGAAGACCAGCCGCTATGGAAAAAGTAGCGTAAATCGACGGTTTCTGCTTGGTAGTGCTGAATCCATGCTGCCAAACTCATCGCATGTAGACGATCAAACATCTCAGCATAAGCTGATTGTATTTGGACGTTTTGTGATGATAGTAAGGACATAACATGCCTCCAAAGCTCGAAAAGGTGTTCTTAACCTTGTATTAAGGATTAAGAGTGCTAGTTTACTGCTTGAAATGTGAGTTTTGAAGGGATTCGGTAATAATTTGTAGTTTGGGGGTAGGCAAACGCTCTGTTTGTCCTATACTGCAGGAGTCGGCTATTTTTATTTGCCGTCTTCTTTTGCTCTTCTCTATGTATATGTCACGTCTTAATTGGCGAGTTTTGTCTTAAGTTCAGGTACTTCTTAGGTTTTAGTAAATAGCGCTATCCTTGCGCTGTCATCAATTAAAGAGGGCTCATGACTATGAATGCATTTTTCGATTCGTTTAAAAATCACTTTTTAATTTCTATGCCACACCTAGACGACCCACATTTTGAACATACAGTTATTTATCTTTGTGAACACACCAAAGCGGGCGCCATGGGGATTATTATCAATCGTCCCTCAAATGTTGATTTTACAGAATTGGCGGATCACCTTGGAATTCAAATTCACAACCCACGTTTAAGCTCTGAACCAATTTACACAGGTGGCCCAGTGGAAGCTGAGCGCGGATTTATTTTGCACACAACGGATAAAGTCTGGAGTAATACCTTGCGAGTGACTGATGAGGTCTCTCTGTCGGCTTCTTTGGAAGCATTGGAAGATATTGCACAAGGCAATGGACCTGATGCCTTTCGTATAACATTAGGTTGTGCTGGCTGGGATGCTGGACAGCTTGAAGCTGAAATCGCAAATAATGATTGGCTGGTATGTGAGGCGGATTTAGACGTATTATTCCACACACCAAGTGATATGCAATTTACCGCCGCAACGCGCGTATTGGGAATTGATATGACAAGACTTTCACCGGATATAGGACATGGTTAATGACAGGGTCAATCTCTACAGGAACATCGTTAGACGATAACCAGAAGCCCAATACTGTTCGCTCAGTATTGGGCTTTGACTTTGGTACCACGCGTATTGGCGTCGCTATTGGTCAGAGCATTACTGGCACCGCTCAGCCACTTGACCCACTAAAAGCCAAAGAAGGTATTCCTAATTGGGATGAAATCACGCGTATCGTTGAAGAATGGAAGCCAGACGCCTTTGTGGTTGGCTTGCCGCTTGATATGGATGGTTCAGAAAATGAGATGTGTCAACGTGCACGTAAATTTGCCAAACGATTGCATGGACGTTTTAACCTTCCTTACCATATGATGGACGAACGGTTATCTTCTTATGAAGCCAAGGGTCAAGTTATTGCTCGCGGAGGCAATCGTAATTTTAAAGAGAATTCGGTAGATGGTTTGGCCGCTCAAATGATTTTAGAGACTTGGTTTGCAGAGTCTTATTAAAAATCACTTGTTGAACGGTGTTTTATGATGAATTTAAGAGCAAGGTTTGAAACAAATGAAGTTAGATTTAGAGCATTCTCTGGCGTCGATGAAAACGCAATTGGCAGCGTATTGTGAAAAGAACAACATCGAGGATGCCATTGTCGTGGGGATTCATACGGGTGGTGTTTGGGTTGCTGAGCGCTTGATGGAAGCTGTGCCAACGACAGAACCTTTGGCGACGCTAGACATCACTTTTTATCGTGATGATTTTACTAAAGCTGGCTTGAACCCAAAGGTAAATCAAACTTTATTGCCAGCGATTGAAGATCGCCACGTAATCTTAGTCGATGATGTATTGATGTCTGGCCGTACGATTCGAGCGGCAATGAATGAAATATTTGATTTCGGTCGACCTGCCAGTATCACCTTGGCAATCCTTTATGATTTAGGTCAGCACGAGCTACCCATAGCAGCAGATATCGTCGGTGAGCACTTGACGCTTAATACTGATCAAAGGGTTAAGTTGGTTGGGCCGAGCCCATTGAGTGTTTCTGTGATTGATACCCATTAATATGCATAACAAAGCTTTATTTTTTGTCGAACACGTACGACAATTAACGTATGGATAAGATTGACGATACAGCGGTTAAAAGAATGAAATCTCACCAAAAAAATACGGTGGGACAACCGTTTAGTGTCATTAATGCCCGGTTGCAGTTTTTCTGTACCGGGCATTTTCCTATCTGAATATCCTATTTTAAATAGAGAAAGACGACACCATCGTCTTTGCAGTTTGAGGAAAGCAAACCATGATGCGATCCGAGCCTCGGGCATTACAGTTAAATGAACACGGGCAGCTTAAGCACTTTTTAACGCTGGATGGATTGGACAAAACTATTTTGACGGAGATTCTTGATCGAGCGGATTCTTTCCTATCAATGGGAGAGCAGTCGGTTAAGAAGGTACCTCTGTTACGCGGTAAAACCGTGGTGAATTTGTTTTTTGAAAATTCAACTCGAACTCGTACGACGTTCGAATTAGCCGCAAAGCGTTTGTCGGCAGATGTCATTAACCTCAACATTGAAACATCAGCGACCTCGAAAGGGGAATCCTTACTGGATACCTTAAAAAACTTGGAAGCGATGCAAAGCGATATGTTTATCGTCCGTCATTCTGACAGTGGCGCCGCTCACTTTATTGCCGAACACTGTACGCCTAACGTCGCTATTATCAATGCTGGTGATGGACGTCACGCTCACCCAACTCAAGCTATGTTAGACATGCTGACGATTCGTCGTCACAAAGGCAGCTTCGATGGCCTTAAAATCGCTATTGTTGGCGATATTCTTCATTCTCGTGTGGCACGCTCACAGCTTCAAGCACTGACAACATTAGGCGTTAGTGATGTTCGCTTAGTTGGCCCGAAAACTTTAGTGCCGAGCTTCTTTGCGGAGATGGGTGCGACCATTTGCCATGATTTAGAAGCCGGATTAAAAGACGTTGACGTGATCGTGATGTTGCGTTTGCAGAAAGAACGCATGAAAGGCGCTTTGCTGCCGAGTGAAAGTGAATTCTACCGCTTGTATGGTTTGACGGAAGAAACCCTTGCTTGGGCGAAACCTGATGCGATTGTTATGCACCCAGGCCCAATTAACCGTGGTGTGGAAATATCCTCAGAAGTTGCAGATGGCAAACACTCAGTCATTTTGAACCAAGTCACTAATGGTATCGCAGTGCGAATGGCTGTCATGTCTATGGCAATGAGCGGTCAGTTGCAAAGTGATGAAACGCCAGCAGCGAAGGATGAAAAATAACATGAAATTACGTATTCAAAATGGTCGTTTAATCGACCCGAGTCAAGACATTGATGCCGTAACGGATCTGTTTGTTGATAATCAAAAAATCGTAGCGATTGGTGAAGCACCAGAAGGCTTTGAAGACGCTGAAGTGGTAGATGCATCTGGTCAATGGATATTGCCAGGCTTGGTGGATCTTGCGGTTTCTCTTCGTGAGCCAGGTCTGACGCAGAAAGGTAACATTGCCACCGAAGGTCGTGCTGCGGTGTCTGGTGGTGTAACCACTTTGGTTTGTCCTCCTGATACACGCCCGATTGTTGATACGGCTGCCGTTGCTGCGCTTATTCAAGATAAAGCCGACGATGCAGGTATGGCTAATGTATTTCCTCTAGGTGCATTGACGCAAGGCTTAGAAGGCGCTCAGCTTAGTAACATGGTTGCCTTAACCGATGCTGGCTGCATCGCCTTATCGAATCACCGTCACCCAATGGCGAGCACCAAGGTGCTGTCTCGCGCGCTTGAATATGCTGCGACACATGATTTGTTGGTGGTTTTTCATCCTGATGAGTCGAGCCTTTCCGAAGGCGGTTGTGCCCACGAAGGCTTGATGTCAACCATGCATGGTTTAGCCGGTATTCCTGAAGAAGCAGAAACCATTGCTCTGATGCGTGATTTGTTGCTGGTTGAAAAAACCGGTGTTCGCGCGCACTTTGCTCGATTGTCTTGTGCTAAGTCTGTTGAGATGATTGCTGATGCAAAAGCATCTGGATTGGATGTGACGGCCGATGTGGCAGTTCATAATTTATTGCTTAATGATCAGGTTCTGAGTCGTTTCGATGGCCATTATCATGTGCTGCCACCGCTACGCAGTGATGAAGATCGTTTGACCTTAATCGAAGGTATTAAAGCTGGTGTTATTTCTGCCATTTGCTCAGATCATCAGCCTCACGAAAAAATGGCGAAAATTGCGCCATTTGCGGCAACAGAGCCGGGTATGGCGAACGTCGAGATATTATTACCTTTGGCTATGCAACTGATGGATGAAGGCGATTTAGACTTTTCTACCGTGTTGACGTGTCTAACATCTGGTCCAGCAGCTTGCTTTGGTTTAGAGGCAGGCTCTTTGTCAGTTGGTAGTTTTGCAGACTTTATTTTGTTTAACAGTACCGCACGTTGGGTCTGGTCATATGAAGGTCGCAAGACAAAAGGGCATAACTCACCTTACTTCGGTGATGAATTTGTTGGGCGTGTGATGTCGACTTATATTTCTGGACAACGCGTCTATCAGGCTGTTTAAGCCAATTAGTAAGGCTGATTGAGAGTTTTTCTTTCACTTGGCCTTACTATTCCTTTACTTTTTATATCAGCCAGTTAATCTAGTTTGAATTACAGATTATTATGGTTTTAGTATTTTATGTCGATCGACTCTTCAAATTCATTGCTCAAGGAACAGCAGGTCTTGCGGTCTCGTGTTGCATATCTTGAAAAAGAGCGAGACTTTATAAAAAGTTTGTACAGCGACATGCCACAAACGCTTCAAGTAATCTCCAAAGGATCCTTGTTAAGCACCTCGCTCAATCGCTTCAAGAATAAAATGCAAAGCCAATTGCCTAATGCATACTGCCTTTTTATTATTTGTGATAAAGAGTGTTTGCAGTGGCGTTTGCAATATACCGATTCTATAAATGATCGATTACTCAATTCCAATAGTCAGTTGAGCTCAGTTCCTCAAGCGCTAATTACTTTTGCAGCGAGTCCGTCTTGCCCAAAACGTCACGACATTGATATTCAAAGTGCATCAGTTTGGAAGCATTGGTTACCATTTTTAAAGGAACATGCGTTTTCTGATGTATCTATGGTCAGTGTGTCAGATTGCCAAGGTTCGATTTATCTGATGTTGGCGTTTCAGCGTGAGGAAGCTCGCCTTGAAAGCGAACTGATGGCACTTGCGTTAGACAGCTATGCTTCTTGGTTAAGTGCTGTATTTGAACGCGAGAAAGCGGATTACCTATTGCTAGAAGACAGTCACAGAGACCCAACGACTGGTTTGTTGCGCCGCTACAGTTTTGATAACAGTTTTGGTATTGTTTTAAAGGATTCTCGTCGCCATTTTCAGCGTGCGGCGTTATTTTCGCTTCGATTACTGTCTTCTTCAAAAGTGAACGATGCTGACTTGAAGCTTTTGGCAGAGGTAATGAGTGAAACAGTGCGAGATAATGATCTTATCGCCCATTACGATGAACGTGAGTTGGTTATGGGGATTCGTATTCAGCATTTGGAAGACGCTGAAATCGTTGCTAAGAAATTACTAAAATCTCTTAATTCTCCTAAGTTTTCAGACAACCGTTTAATACGCGAAGGCTTGTCTATCGGTATTGCTTTCTATCCTGAACACTCATCGCTGGAGGCGCTTCATCAAGCCGCTTTATTTGCTGCTAACTCGTTGAAAAACACGTCAGGGTATCGCCTTGAATTTCATGGCGAATGTTATGACTCGAGCACTGATTTTTATTCCTTGTAAGTGCTGATTATAACCATTCTTTAAAAGAGCTTTTGTAAGCTTTTTTCTGCCTTTTAAAAAGATGCTATGATGCGCTTCCATTGCTTTCCTGAAGTACTGCACAGATATATATACGGGAATGCAATCATAGATTTACTCGTTACATCTTGAGAACAGCGGAGCGTGGCGCGAAATGTCGATTGAAGTCGAAAACAACGAAGCACAAGAGATCAACGCAAATTTAACGCGAGTTTCTCAGCAGGTTGATGAACTTACGCAGCAGTTTCATCGAAAGGTCGGTAGTGTGCGTTTGCTGGCTGTCAGTAAAACAAAGCCGATATCTGCAATTGAAGCAGCTTATAGTGCTGGTCAGCGAGCCTTTGGTGAGAACTATGTGCAAGAAGCCGTGGATAAATTTCATGCGCTATCGAATTTGCCTAAGATAGAGTGGCACTTTATTGGCCCCATTCAGTCTAATAAATCTCGTTTGATCGCAGAAACTATGCATTGGGTGCATTCCATAGATCGTGAAAAGATCGCCCGTCGTCTTAGTGAACAGCGACCTGATGATTTGCCACCGTTGAATGTTTGTATTCAAGTGAATATTAGTGGTGAAGAAAGTAAGGCTGGAGTGACCTTGTCTGAATTAAACGATATGGTGGCATTGGTTGCAGAACTGCCTAATTTACGTCTTCGAGGTTTGATGGCGATTCCTGCTCCTCAGGAAAGTCATGAAGCACAATGTTTGGTTTATGAACCTTTGAGGCAAGCTTTTGTTGAATTATCCAAATCCGATAGCATGATAGATACCTTATCTATTGGCATGTCTGGGGATTTACCTGCAGCAATTCAATCGGGCAGCACCATGGTTCGTGTTGGGACGGCGATTTTTGGCGAAAGAGACTATTCCGCTAAAGCGTGATTCAGTTAAAGTATGAATGATTTTTCATATCAGAATATTTTGAATTAGCTGATGGCGTATTGTCTGCTTAAATGATGAAAGAATAGGGCATAAAATGACACCAAGTATCGCCTTTATCGGCGTAGGAAATATGGCAAGAGCGATTTTTAGTGGCATGTTGGCGAGTGGCTATCCTGCTGACAAAATTATCGGTACTTCTAGAACACCAGAAAAACGTGATTACTATCACGTGCAATATGGGATTGCCATGTTGGCGGATAATGATTCGGCAGTGAGTCAGGCTGATGTTGTGGTGTTGTGTGTTAAACCTGCGCAAATGCAAGCCGTAGTGGAAAATTTTTCATCGCATGTGCGCGAAGATCAACTGTTTATTTCAGTGGCTGCGGGTATTGAGTTAGATTCATTAGCTTATTGGTTAGATAAGCCTGTTGCTGTGGTTCGTAGTATGCCAAATACGCCGTCACAAATTGGTGCTGGCATGACAGGCTTGATTGCCAATGAGCATACTAATGAAGAACAAAAAAATTGGGTAAGTGAACTATTCTCTAGTATTGGCAACTCTGTTTGGGTTGAAAATGAAGTTCACATGCATACCGTGACGAGTTTATCTGGTAGTGCTCCAGCGTATTTTTTCCGCTTCATTGAAGCTATGGTTAAAAACGCTAAAGAGCAAGGCTTAGACGAAGAAACAAGTCGTGAACTAGCCAGCAATGCTATGTTTGGCGCAGCTCGAATGGTAATGGAACTGGACGAGCCTATTGAGCAGTTGCGTAGAAATATTACTTCGCCAAAGGGAACAACCGAGCAAGCTTTGTTGTCTTTCGAGGCTGCTGATATAGATAAAATAGTCGCAGATGCAATGATAGCCTGCGTTAACCGATCTAAAGAAATGGCGGCAGACTTTGCTGCTAAGAAAGACTAATTAAGGACTAAACACGATGTACTCAGATCCATTTGTTATGCTCGTAAAGGTTATTTGTAACCTTTACCTATTTATTGTGTTACTGCGTTTGGTGCTTCAATTAACGCGTGCGGATTTTTATAATCCAATTAGCCAAGGTATTGTGAAGGCGACCAGTCCTATCGTTTTGCCTTTGCGAAAAATTATTCCTGCTATTGGTCGTTTGGATACAGCGTCTCTTGTATTGGCGTTTGCGGTTCAGCTTGCAACCGTCTTCTTAATCGTATTGATTAAAGGTGTGGCTATATCTCCGATTAGCTACGCTATTTATACGTTTGCTGGCACCTTGTACCATTTGTTGGATCTGTATTTTTGGGCGATGCTTATTTCGGTTATCCTTAGCTGGGTAGCACCAGGTGCAAATCACCCTGGTGCAATGCTGGTAGGGCAAATTACCGCTCCTTTATATCGTGCTTGCCAGCGAGTTATTCCAACTTTAGGTGGACTAGATTTATCACCAATTTTTATATTTCTTGCGATTTCTTTTTTGAAACAAGTACTAGCACCTTATAGTATTTAATATAATAAACATACTTAACCTTCGACGGAAGTATTCTCGTCGTGACTCGGTGAATTGAGAACAGAGGCGTATTCCTATATGATGCGACCCCTAAACGGGAACTAGAGCGGACAAAAAGTCGTCGCTGCCCGACTCCTTCTCCCTTATTAATTTGTTGGATGAAAGCTATGAGTACGATTGCGGTTTATCCGGGGACATTTGACCCTATTACTAACGGCCATACGGATTTGGTTGAACGCGCATCAAAGCTATTTGAAAAAGTTATCGTAGCCGTCGCTGCGAGCCCTAAAAAGCGCCCAGCACTGTCCCATGAGTTGCGTATATCATTGGCAAAAGAAGTACTGGGTCATTTGACGAATGTTGAAGTGGTTGGCTTTGATAACTTGCTAACTGAGTTTACACGCTCTGTCAGTGGCAAAGTGGTGATTCGTGGCTTGCGTGCTGTTTCTGATTTTGAGTACGAGTTCCAACTAGCCAATATGAACCGTGCGATTGCGCCAGATGTAGAAAGTATTTTTTTGACGCCTTCTGAGAAGCACTCTTATATTTCATCAACATTAGTACGTGAGATTGCGTCTTTGAATGGTGATTTTGGACAGTTTGTTAATCCAGAAGTGAAGCGTGTTCTGCAAGAACATTATCAAACGATTTAGTTTCTGTTTTTTAAGCCCCGTTACGTGATGATTTCATAGATTCTGTAGCGGTTTTAGGAGAGAAGAATGTCTCTTATTATTACCGATGAATGCATCAATTGTGATGTATGTGAACCTGAGTGCCCGAATGAGGCTATTTCTCAGGGTGATGAGATCTATATTATTGATCCATCAAAATGTACTGAATGTGTAGGGCATTTTGACGAACCTCAATGTCAGCAAGTGTGCCCTGTTGATTGCATCCCATTTGATCCCAATCGTAAAGAAACAGAAGAGCAGTTAATGGAAAAGTACTTAACGCTTACAGGTCAATTATAACGAATAGGTTGTTACCGCTATCGACACAAATAGTTTTATATTTTTAGCCGGAATACTGCTATTAGTCAGTATTCTAGCAAGTTCTTTTACCGTTCGTGTCGGCTTACCTTTATTGCTGGTTTTTCTCGGGATGGGGATGCTTGCTGGTGAAGAGGGATTAGGCCGACTGGACTTCGACAATCCAAGTCTTGCCTTTTTTGTTGGTAATCTTGCTTTAGCCGTCATTCTTTTGGATGGTGGTATGCAGACCAAGACCAGCACCTTCCGAGTTGCCCTTTGGCCGTCTTTATCGCTTGCTACTTTAGGTGTTGTGATTACGACCGCATCTGTTGGTGGTTTTGCCGCTTGGTTGTTAGACGTTAAGCTGATCTATGGCTTATTACTTGGCGCCATCGTCGGTTCGACTGATGCTGCAGCGGTCTTTAGCTTATTACGCAATAGCGGTGTTAAGCTGAATGAGCGAGTTGGCGGTACATTGGAAATAGAATCCGGTGCCAACGACCCAATGGCTATTTTGTTAGTCGTCATGCTAACTGGGCTATTGCAAAGTACTGATCAGTTAAGTGTTTTGGCTTTCTTAGGGCAAATGATTCAACAGTTTGCCATAGGTGGCGTGTTAGGTTTACTCGGTGGCAAGCTATTGTTAATGATTCTGCGCCGTGTTCCTTTGATCGAAGGTTTGTACGCACTTCTTATTATCTCATTTGGTTTGGCCATATTTTCTGGCGTCAATATGATTGGCGGCAGTGGTTTTCTTGCGGTTTATTTGGTTGGTTTGAGCGTTGGTAACGGGCGAATTAAGCAACAAGAAGCTATTTCACAAGTGATGGATGGCTTGGCTTGGTTAGCACAAGCTGGCATGTTCTTGTTATTGGGATTGTTGGTTACGCCATCGAGTCTTTTGACTCATGGTTGGCAAGCTGTTGCGATTGCCGCTTTTCTGATTTTCGTGGCTCGTCCTGTGGCGGTGATGATCTGTTTATTGCCGTTTGACTTTCGCTGGCCCGAGCGTATTTATATTAGTTGGGTTGGTTTGCGTGGTGCGGTGCCGATTGTCTTAGCGCTTTACCCTGTAATCGCTGGTCTTTCCAATTCTGAGTTGTTGTTCGAAATTACCTTTACTGTAGTGCTGATTTCTTTATTGCTACAGGGTTCGACTGTTCCACAAGTGGCGCGATGGTTAAAGATTGTCGTTCCTCCTGCACCTGCGCCAACGACGCGTTTCTCCTTGATCAACGATTCAGATTCGAATCATTCTCTAGAGTTATATGAGTTTTTGGTTCAGGCGGAAGGTGTTCGAATTCCAGCGGCTATCGTGCAAAATGTTCCGAGTGCAACGGTATCTACGCCTCAGCTGGTATCGCTTGTTCGCGATCAAAAGCCAATTGTGGTCAATGCCGACACCGAGCTGAAATCGGGCGATAGAATTTGGATGTTATTGCATCCTGGTGATGTAAATGATGTTGCGCAGATTTTCTCTCATAAAGCGTCTACGTCTTTCTTGTTGCAGAATTTCTTTGGTGAGTTCGCTATTCGTGGTGATGCCTCTTTGATCGATTTAGCGAAAGTGTACGGTGTGCCGGTTGATGGTATTGATGAAGCTGACACTGCCGCTGAATTGTTGCAGCGTCAGCTTGGTAAACATCTAGTTGTCGGTGACCGAGTACGTTTTGGTAATATTCGCCTTACCATTAGGCAGATGGATGGCAACCAGGTAGAAATTATTGGGCTTAAATTGCAAGATAAGCAAGTCTGAGACCTTTGCACGACTACTGTGCTCGTTACATCGTGAAAAGGTCTCTTGAACACCCATTTCTAAGTTTTCTATTCGTTAAAAAACAGACCAATTTCAGCTAATGACGGAATCTCTTGGTCGTCGTTGATGAGGACAATCAGTCCTTGTGCATCGATGAGTGAATAGGTTTGCGGATGGGTGATAATATCCCCGTCTTTATTGACATACCCGAGTGCAGTGCCAACATCCTTTTGGATTAAGGTTGTGACGATTTTTGCCCACGTCACGCCGGTTATTTCCACATCAAGGCGAATCGTATGATCTCCTTGGTGGCGGAACAAATCTTCCAGCACTTGCTCTGTTCCCGGAGCAATCAATGACCGTACCAGCATTTCAGGATAGGCTCTCACAGGGCGTATGACCGCGTTTGCGCCAGCTGCCTTGAATCGTGGTCGATTAGAGTCATTAATCGCCTCAGCCATCACGAAGGCCGATGTATTTAACGCTTGAACGCGATGCAAGGCATCAAAGGTTAAACTGTCTGAGTGGCTGTCCTGAGCGTCTTGGCAAAGTACAATAATGTATTTCGCTTTGTGAGTCCCAGCTGACTCCAACATACCATCTTCTAGTGCATCGCCAGTGTGATGAACTACGCCTTGTGATCTTAGATTAAGCGGTAAGCCTTCAGGAAACGCCTTCGTTAGGATTTGAATGGGAATATCTACTAACTCAGGTGTTTGGCTGATCTGATTAATCAGCAAGCCTAAATAACGTTCTGCGTCGTATTTTGGTGTATTGATGATAAGTATATGATTTTGCATGTCGTCCCACTTCATACGGCCTTTGATACGCATTTCTTTACGCATTAGCCTGATTTCAACATAGTCACTGGCGATTTGTGCTAGCAGGGTAATACCCATGCCATAAATTAATACGACAGTAGAAAACTGTCCCCAAAAGGTGGCTGCAGAGATATCGCCATAACCCGTGGTGCTGGCCGATGTCATGGTCAGCCAGAAGGCTTGCCACCAATTTAAATCTTCAAAGAACACCATCGCCAAACTGTGAATCGCAATCACACCCGCTAACAGCATCAGACGTTTATTCAAATCGCCCGTTTCATGCAGGTGTACTTTTTTCCGAAATTGGCGACGGCTATTTTTTTTCTTTAAGAGCAGTGAAAGAGAATTCATCGTACCTCGGTTGTTTATTCGCTATCAGCTGGCATGGCATAACCTAGCTGACGCCAAGATTCGTAAACCATCACAGCAACGGTATTGGATAGGTTCAAGCTGCGAGAATTAGCTTGCATCGGCAAACGTAAGCGCTGAGCGGGTGGCAAGGCCTCGATAAACTCCGCAGGCAATCCACGAGTCTCAGGACCAAAAACCAACACATCATTTTCAGCAAAGCTTGCTTCGCTGTGCGTATGGCTGCCCTTTGTTGTCAACGCGTAGATAGTGCCAATCTCGTTTTGATCAACAAATGCCTGAAAGTCTGGATAGCGTTTTAGCCGCGTGAATTCATGATAATCTAACCCGGCTCGACGCAATTTCTTATCTTCAAGCTCAAAGCCAAGCGGCTCGATAAGATGAAGATGATAGCCAGTGTTAGCGCATAATCGAATAACATTGCCTGTATTAGGCGGAATCTCAGGTTGGTAAAGTACGATGTGAAGCATTGGTTTATCTCCTTGATATAGGAAGATAATACCAGACGAGCAGAAGAAACTAAGTTTTTAATTTTTTTTCAAAAAAACTATTGACCAAAAAAAAGGTTTCTCTATAATACGCCCCACTTGCCCAGATAGCTCAGTCGGTAGAGCAGAGGATTGAAAATCCTCGTGTCGGCGGTTCGATTCCGTCTCTGGGCACCATGATTAAGAAAAAAGCCTGCTATTTTTAGCAGGCTTTTTTTTGGTCGAAATGGCTAGCACATCTCCATAGTCATTTTTCTATATGCCCAGATAGCTCAGTCGGTAGAGCAGAGGATTGAAAATCCTC
>TARA_R110002033_G_scaffold26757_14_pt1 | contig 51232 bp, 45 predicted proteins | sample TARA_R110002033 | Tara Oceans TARA_R110002033 (sample SAMEA4397051) | marine metagenome | biome: Polar Biome; feature: [SRF] surface water layer (ENVO:00010504); material: water (ENVO:00002006), including particulate matter (ENVO:01000060) such as... | depth 5 m
TTGGCCGCCGCTGTCGACCAGATAGAGCGAATTCATCGCGACCGGCTGGTTGGTTTCCTCGTTCACGCTGTAATGCGGCAGCGCGCCATGGTCGCCAGCTGCGGAAATGGTGCGGAAAGACAGATCCTTGAGTTCCGGATTTTCAGCCCGGAACGCCCGCAGCCGCGCCGCGGCGGACAATTCGTCGAGCTCGCCCTTGGGCGCTTCCTTCGCCATCCAGTGCAGGAATTTGGTCAGCGCCGCACCATCACGCTTCTGCGCCGCCTTGTGACCGTTGATCTCGGCTTCATTCTTGATCGCCTTGGCGAGAACCGTCGGATCCTGGTCCTTGACGACATTCGCTCCGGCGCTGTCGAGGGCGGAAAAAATAGCGGCAACCGAACGCTCGGGGTCCACGGCAACGGTCTTGCCGTTCATCTCCGACAAGGCGTCCGCCAGTTCGTCATAGTCCCTGATCTCGACATGATTGCCAAGATGCTCGCGCACCGCATCGGTCAGCTTCTCCGGCGCGACAAACAGCGTCGCCGTCTCGTCGGCGCGGACGATCGCATAGGCCAGCGGCACCGGCGTGTTGGCGATATCCTTGCCGCGGACGTTGAAGAACCAGGCGACCGAATCCAGCGCAGCAATCACCGTTGCATCATAGTCGTTATCCTTGAGCCAGGCCGCCACATCGGCGCGCTTGTCCCGCGCCGACTTGCCGGCATATTGATCGGGATGAACCGCCAGCTTCTCCGGCGAGCGCGGCGGCTGGTCTTCCCAGACCGAATCGATCGGATTGCTGCCGACTTCGACCAGCTGTGCGCCCGTCTTCTTCAGCGCCTTGTGGGCCGTTTCCACCCAGTCGCGGGTGTGCAGCCAGGCATCATAGCCGATTGTGCCGCCTTTGGATGCATGGGCCGCCAGCCACTCGTGCGGTTTCTGGTCCTTTATATTGACATATTCATAGAGATTGCCGTCGACTTGGTCGCGGACCTGCACGACATAGCGACCATCGATGAACATTGCCGCCTTGTCCTTGAGCACGATCGCCGAACCGGCGGAACCGCCAAAGCCGGTCAGCCAGGAGAGCCGCTGCGCATATTCGCCGACATATTCGCTCATATGCTCATCGCAGATCGGCACGACAAAACCGTCGAGCCCGTCTTTCTGCATCTGTTCCCGCAGCGCGTGGAGGCGGGCTTCGTAAGTGGACATCAACATCGCTGAGCAAACTCCTTGAATAAGACTATAGGGCAACACATAGGGGTTCCGAGCCCCAATCGCCACCTAAAACCGGCCGGAGAAGAACAGAGACCATGACCGAAAAGCTTACCCTTCCGCCATTTGCAGAGCAGCGCCCCCATAGCTACGAACGGCACGGCTACCGGATCAGCGACCCCTGGCACTGGCTCAAGGACCCGCGCTACCCCGTGGTGGAGGACAAGGATGTGCTCGCCTATCTGGAGGCAGAAAACCGGTGGTTCGAACAGAATATGGCCGACCGCAAGCCGCTGACCGAGGCCCTGTTCAAGGAGATGAAGGCGCGGATCAAGGAAGAGGACAGCTCGGTCCCGCAAAAGGATGGCGACTGGCTCTACTGGAGCAAGTTCGAGGAAGGCATGCAATATCGCCAGCACTGGTGCAAGGCAGTGTCGGGTGGCGAGGACCAGCTGATGCTGGACGAGAATGTTCTGGCCGAGGGCAAGGAATATTTTCGCCTCGGGTCAGCGTCCGTCTCCCCCGACGGGCACCTGCTGGCCTATTCCTACGACGACAACGGCTCCGAGCGGTTCGAGGCGCGGATCAAGGATATGACCACCGGCGAACTGCTGCCCGACGTCATCCCCGGCACATTGTCGAGTCTGGTCTGGTCCGCCGATTCGACCATGCTGCTCTATGGCCTCGCCAACGAGCAATGGCGCACCGACAATGCGCGGCTGCACGTTCTCGGCACCGATATCGCCGAGGATGTCGAGCTGTATCACGAGGATGACGAGGGCTACCGGGTCGGTATCGGTCTGACCCATTCGGAAAAATATATCGTCATTTCCACCGGCGATCACGAAACCAGCGAAGTACGGCTGGTGCCGACCGACGATCCGCTGGCCGAGCCGATTCTGGTGTCCGCGCGCCAGACCGGCCGGGAATATGAGGTCGAGGAACATGACGGCACGCTCTACATCCTGACCAATGACGATCATGTCAATTTCCGGCTGGCCACTGCGCCGGTCAGCGATCCGGGCAACTGGACCAGCCTGATCGCCGGATCGGATGATTTTTATCTGACCGATGTCTGCACCTTCAGGAATTTCTATGTCACCGAAGGCCGCGAGAACGGGCTCGATCAGGTGGAGATCCGCTCCTATGACGATCCGTCCAAAGTCGAACGGATCGCCTTCCCCGAGGCCAGCTACAGCGCCGGGCTGGACGACAATCCCGAATATGACGTCGACAAGCTGCGCCTTGGCTATGCGTCGATGGTCATGCCGAACACGGTGTTCGATTATCATCTCGCCGACCGCTCGCTCGAAACGCTGAAGGTACAGGAGATTCCCTCCGGCTATGACGCCAGCCAATATGTCACCGAACGGCTGATGATCGAAGCCCGCGACGGCACCCCGGTGCCGGTGTCGCTCGTCTATCGCAAGGACACGAAAATCGACGGCAGCGCGCCGCTGCATCTCTATTCCTACGGTGCTTATGGCTATGCCGTGCCGCCCAGTTTCTCCACCACCCGGCTCAGTCTGGTCGACCGCGGCTTCGTCTATGCCGTCGCCCATATCCGCGGCGGCGACGATCTCGGCCGCAACTGGTATCTCGACGGCAAGCTGACCAAGCGCACCAACACATTCAACGACTTTGTCGATGTTGCGAGGGGCCTGATTGCCAAAGGCTATACCAGCAAGGGCCGCATCTCGGCCTCCGGCGGTTCGGCTGGCGGAGAACTGATGGGTGCGATCGTCAACAGCGACCCCGACCTTTGGGGTGCCGTCGTGGCGCATGTCCCGTTTGTCGACGTGCTCAACACGATGCAGGACGAAAGCCTGCCGCTGACCCCCGGCGAATGGCCGGAATGGGGCAATCCGATCACCGACATGACCGCCTTCGAATATATCCGCAGCTATTCCCCATATGACAATGTCAAGGCGCAGGCCTATCCGCCGATGCTGATCACCGGCGGGCTCAACGATCCCCGCGTGACCTACTGGGAACCGGCGAAATGGACCGCCAAGCTGCGCGCGACCAAGACCGATCATAATATCCTGCTGCTCAAGACCAATATGGGCGCCGGCCATGGCGGCAAGTCGGGCCGGTGGAACGCGCTGGAGGAGACGGCAGAGGAATTTGCCTTCATCCTGTGGCAAATGGGGATGGCGGAATGAGCGACCCATCCTCTTCCCCCGGAGAGGAGCATAGCGGCTTCACCCTGTCGATCACCGCCCGGCCCGAAGACATTGACGAACTTGGTCATGTCAACAATGCAGTCTGGGTGCGCTGGATCCAGGAGATGGCGACTGCGCACTGGCAGGCGATCGCGCCGCAGGATGCGATCGAGCGCTATATCTGGGTGGTGACCCGCCACGAGATTGACTATCGCGGCAATGTCGGGGCCGGCGACACGGTGACCGGCTATACCTGGATTTCAGAACCGCCCAGGGGTGCCCGCTTCTGGCGCAATGTCCGCTTCACCGGGCCGGATGGCGCGATCAAGGTCGACGCCAGGACCAACTGGGCGATTATCGAGCGGGAAAGCGGCCGACCGGTCCGTGTTCCCGCCGATCTGTCGGACCTGTTTCTGAAGAATTAAGGTGCAGGAATGGCGGTGGAAGGAGCCAGCGGCGACGGCTGGTCGACCTTGTCCCCTTCGGCGGTGCGCAATTGTTGTGGCTCCAGGATCGCCGCGGTTTCGATGACATCCAGCGCTCGCCGGGCTTCGTTATAGCGCCGCGCCTTTTCCATCCATTGCAAAGCGTCCTCGTCTTCCTCCACGCCGGGAAGCTTCTCGACTTCGGCAATCGCCGCATCGACATTGCCGGTCTCGACATAACGTTTCGCGCGGATCAGACGCTGGTGCGGAGCCGGCGATGGTGTGCCTGGACGGCGGATTACGAAGAGCTCCGACAGCTCCCGCGTGAAATCCGCCCAGAAGCCCTCGCCGCTCGAGCCGGTCATCAGCGCCGGTCCCAGCTCGTCCAGTCCCGACGACAGCTCTTCCAATGTGACCGGCTCGCGGGAGGCGTTGATGATCGTAGTCACTGCCTTGGGCTGGGCATCCCCGAACCGAAGCCGAAGCTGCGGATCAATATAGCCAAGCGGCGATCCGCGATCCAGCGCGCGGCGCGCGGCAAAGGCGATCAGCAGGCCCTCGGCCCGCGCAGCATTGCCCGAGGCCGCCTGCGCCTGCACATTGATTCGCGACAACCGGTCTTCGAGATCGGCCACCCGGACCGCAAGTGCGCGCTCCAGATCGGGGGTAAGGGTTGTCGTCGGGGCGGTGGCTTCGGACTGCGTTGCCGGCGGCAAGACCGTGCCATCGGCGTCAATGCGGTTGGCAAGAGCAGTGGCCGGATCGGGCTTGGTCTTTGACCCCTCTCGATCGGCGACCGCAGCCGTTTCCGTGCCCGGAGTGCTGTCAAACGGATTGTAGCGCGACAATATCCATCCGGTCAGTATGGCACCGCCAATGAAGGCCACGACCATCAAAATCAGGACATTGCGCGTCAGATTGCTTTTGCCAGCTGATGGCGAAAGCCTCTCATATTCTCGGCTCATTCCGGTTTCCTTTCCCGGCCCGGCCAGATGGCGAACCACATATTGTCATTCATCCCGGCATAGTCCGCTCGCCAGAGACAGTAAAGTGTCGTCGTCCGGATGCGCCGCGACGTGGAGCCCTCGCCAGCCCGGTCCCGCTGTTTCTGCCACCTTGGCGGAAAAGGCCACCACGTGATGGCCGCCCCGTTTTATCCCCAGACGATCCAGCTCTTCGACCAGATGCTTCGCTGCCCGCGCCGAATGGAGCAGGATAACGGCCTCCCCCTGCAAACAGGCTGCCGCCTTCTCGCCCAAGGGGACCGCTCTCGACCGGTAGACCGGAACGATATGCAAGACCCGCTGCCCGGCATCAAGCCGGCTATGCTGCTCGCCCGCCAGCCACAAAATCCTGCGGTAACGGTCTTCCGCCAGGGAATCGAGCAACGCCTGCCCGCTGGATGTGCCAATTTTTTCTATCGAAAATCCCGCCTTTTCTGCGGCTCTGGCGGTTGCTTCGCCGACCGCGAGCACGGGCAGGGATTTATAGACATCCAGCCGGGCTCCGCCCCGGTCAACCGCATTGGCACTGGTCAGCAACAGCGCATCAAAGTTCTGTGCCGCAGGGCCGGACCATGCCACGGGCTCGACACTGAACAGCGGATCCACGACCGTCTGCAGTCCCCGTTCCTGCGCCCGCCGCTGTGTCTGCAACGCGCCGTCCAGCGGCCGCAGGATCAGCAGCGGCCGAATCATTGTCCAAATATGGCTTTCAGCTCCGGGCTGGCCTGCCCGAGAAGCGTTTCCGCCAAAATCGCCGGGGCGGAGACATCGCCAATATCGAAATGGGAACTGCCGGCAACGCATTCCGAGCCGTCGGGCAAAAGAATTTCGGCCCGCAGATAGGCCCGCGCGCCGTCAATCGTGGCCAGAGCGGCGACCGGGCTGTGACAGTCGGCCGTGAGCCGCTTGAGAAACAGTCGCTCGGCGATCACCGCGCGAAAGGTGGTGGTCGATGATATCCCGCGCATCAGATGGCGGACATGCCGGTCATCGGCCCGGGCTTCGATCCCGATCGCACCCTGAGCCGGTGCCGGCAGCATGATCTCATCCGATATCTCGATCCCGACATCACCCATATCCAGACGGTCGAGACCGGCAGCGGCGAGCAGCGTCGCGTCATAGTCGCCGTCCTCGATTTTCTGCAGCCGCGTCTGGACATTGCCGCGAATCAGCCGGATATCCAGATCGCTTCTCTGCCGCAGCAGCTGCGCCTTGCGCCGCGGCGAGGCGGTGCCGACGATGGCGCCTTCCCGAAGCGCCTCGATCGAATCCGAACCGATCAGCCGGTCATGAATATCCGCCCGCTCCAGCATCGCGGCCAGAATGAACTGCTCGGGCCGGATGGTTTCCACATCCTTCATGCTGTGCACAGAACAGTCGATTTCGCCATTGTCGAGTGCGTGGTCCAGTTCCTTGGTCCACAGAGCTTTGCCGCCGACTTCGGCAAGCGAACGGTCGAGTATCTTGTCGCCGCTGGCGACCATCGGCACCAGTTCCACCTGCTCGGATCGCCAGGCATGGGTCGACAGCAGCGCATTGGCCGCCATCCGGGCCTGTGCCATGGCCAGCGGCGATTGCCGTGTGCCGATACGCAGGGGACGGTCCAGTCCGGCGAGAATCTCTTTTTTGCTGTCTTCGCTCATGATAGCGCTTGTCCTAATGGCTTGAGCGCCTAAGTAAAAGCGTCATGAGCCTGATTTTGGGAATTGAATCCAGCTGCGACGAAACGGCGGCCGCGCTAGTCACGTCGGATCGGGAGATTCTGGCGCACAAACTGGCTGGCCAGGAAGCCGAGCACGCTCCTTATGGTGGCGTCGTTCCCGAGATCGCTGCTCGCGCCCATGCCGAAATCCTGACGCCACTGATCGAGGCGGCCCTCGCCGAAGCCGGCAAGTCGCTGGATGATGTCGACGCCATCGCCGCCACTGCCGGCCCCGGCCTGATCGGCGGCGTGATGGTCGGCCTCGTCACCGGCAAGGCGCTGGCGATGGCCGCCGGCAAGCCGCTGGTCGCGGTCAACCATCTGGAGGGTCACGCGCTGTCGCCGCGACTGGTCAATCCGGATCTCGCCTTTCCCTATCTGCTGATGCTGGTCTCCGGCGGCCATTGCCAGATCCTGCGGGTCGAGGGCGTCGGCCAATATCGGCGACTGGCGACCACCATCGACGATGCCGCCGGCGAAGCCTTCGACAAGACCGCGAAAATCCTGGGCCTCGGCTATCCCGGCGGCCCAAAGGTCGAAGCCTTTGCCAGACAGGGCGATCCGGCTGCCGTGCCCCTGCCCCGCCCGCTGTTCCGGTCCGCAGAACCGCATTTCTCTTTCGCCGGCCTAAAAAGCGCCGTGGTGCGCGCCCATCAGGGCGGAATTTACCGGCCCGAGGATATCGCCGCTTCCTTCCAGCAGGCCGTCGTGGATTGCCTGCGCGACCGGCTGGAAAAGGCGATTGCCGAGCAGCAAAGCTGCGCCGATCTGGTGGTCGCTGGCGGCGTCGCCGCCAATGGTCCGATCCGTGCGATGCTCGAACAGGTGGCAGATCAGAACAGCATGGCCTTTACCGCGCCGCCGCAATGGCTGTGCACCGACAATGCCGCGATGGTCGCCTGGGCCGGAGCCGAGCGTTTCGCCGCCGACCTCACCGATCCGCTGGACTTTGTCGCCCGACCCCGCTGGCCGCTCGATCCGACAGCGGACAAGGCGCGCGGCGCGGGAGTGAAGGCATGAACGATATCAGCAGAAAAATTGGCGTGATCGGCGCGGGCGCCTGGGGCACCGCATTGGCGCAGGTGCTTTCCGAGAGCGAGCCGCAACTGCTGCTGTGGGCACGCGAACCGGAAACGGTCGCCCAGATCAACGGGGATCGCGAAAACCGCTCTTTTCTCCCCGGCTATCCCCTCCGCGAGACGATCGTCGCGACGCAGGACTGGGATGCGATGGCGGCGTGCGACGTGCTGTTGCTGGTCACGCCGGCACAGCATCTGCGCTCGACGCTCCAGACGCTGCCGCAGAGCGATTCGACACTGATATTGTGCTGCAAGGGTATCGAGGCCGAAAGCCGCATGTTGATGAGCGAGGTCGCTGCCGAATTGCGGCCTGACAATCCGCTCGCCGTGCTGTCCGGCCCGACCTTTGCCCATGAAGTGGCGCAAGGCTTGCCCACGGCCCTGACCCTGGCGTGCGAAAGCGAGGAGCTGTGGCACCGACTCAATCCCCTGATTGCCAAAACCGGCTTCCGTCCCTATTTTTCCGATGATGTGATCGGCGCCGAAATCGGCGGCGCGGTCAAGAATGTACTGGCGATCGGTTGCGGCGTGGTCGACGGTGCCGGTCTCGGGCAGAACGCCCGGGCGTCGCTGATCAGTCGCGGCTTCGCCGAAATGCTCCGCTATGGCGAAGCGCGCGGTGCCAGAGCGGAAACCCTGGCCGGTCTGTGCGGCCTTGGTGATCTGGTGCTGACCTGTTCGTCAACCAGTTCGCGCAATTTCTCACTCGGCCGGGGGCTGGGAGAAGGCCAGTCGGCCGCATCGCTCCTGTCCGATCGCGCGACGGTCGCCGAGGGCGCTTCCACCGCGCCCGTGCTGCAGCTGGATGCCAAGGCGCGCGGCATCGACATGCCGATCGTCGAGGCGGTCTGCGCCTTGCTCGCCGGCACCGCCGATGTTCAGTCTGTGGTCACCCGGCTCATGACAAGGCCTCTGGTTTCCGAACGCCGCTAGGCCAAAGGCAAGATGATGACATATTTGGAAAATTGCTTTAGACGTCTGTGCTTGAAGCGGACCAGCCGGAGAGCGATTTGAACAGTCCTGAACCATCAGGCGCGGCTGGTGCTGCATCCCCGGATGCCGAGCCGGACGAGAACAAGAACCAGGAAGATATTGCAGCGCTGGCCAAGGGCGGGCGGACCAATATCTTCGGGTTCCTGCTGCGGCTGGCTGCGCGTCTGCCGTTTCTGTTCATCGCCGGACGTATCTATGGCCCGGATACGCTGGGCCGGTTTGCCTATGCGATACTGGTTGTCGAATTTGCTGCGCAGCTTGCCACGCTCGGCCTCAAACGCGGGCTGGCGGCGCAGCTCAGCAAAACCGAAAGACCGCATGTGCATGTCGTCTGGGATGGCCTGCTGGTCAGCTTCCTGGCCTCGGCCATTGCGGCAGCGATCCTCATCATCTTTCCCTTCATCATGTTCCCCAATAGCGAAATCAACGGCCTCGACCGCTTTTTGCCGCTGGTCATCTTCACCGTTGTCGGAGCGGATATTGCCCTCGCCGCCCTCGCCTATCGCTATGATATCGCAGCCACCGTGCGCGCCCGGTCCATCGTCGAACCCTGGACGATCAGCATCGCCGCCTTTCTTTTCTCTTATTATTCGCTGCGCGACGGATTGATCCTCGCCTATGTCGTGTCGATGATCGCGGCACTGGCCGCCTCGCTCTGGCCCTTGTTCAAAAGCTATGGCCTGCCCCGGGGCTGGCGCCCGGAACCGGGCAAGATCGCAAAAATCGCCCGGCGCAACATGCCGCTTGCGGCCGCCGATGCCGCCGAGTGGGGATCGCGCCGGCTGGATCTGGCGATCCTCGGCCTGTTCGCTTCTCCCGCGATTGTCGGTGTCTATTATATCGCCCAGCAGGTGGCGAGCCTGCCGCAGAAGCTCAAGACCAGTTTCGATCCCATTCTCGGCCCCGTCATCACGCGCAATCTGGCGGACGGCAATATGAAGGCCATTGCCAGTCAGGTCAGCCAGGTCGGCTACTGGATCATCGCTGCCCAGATCGGCATCGCCCTTGCGCTGGCGATTCCGGGAGAAGCGGTGATGGGACTGGTCGGCCCGAATTTCGTCGGCGGAACCGGTGCGCTCGCCTTCCTGCTGGCGGCGGAAGCGGTCGCTGCAACCGCCGTGGTCAGCGAATCCGCCCTGGTCTACATCGCCCGCCACCGCAATCTGCTGATCTCGCTGTCGATGCTGCTGCTGCAGGCTGCGCTCAGCGTCGCCTTCATCCAGATCAGCCTCTACATGGCATGGGGGCCTCTGTTTCAGGCGGCGGCCGTCGCGGCAGCCCTGATGGTGGCGCTGGCCTATGCCTCGGTCGTGAAAGCGATCTTCCTGTCAAAGCTGCTGGGAGCCCCGGTCAATGGATGGCGCTGGACCCTGCTGATCGCAATCGGCGTGGCCAGCGCGATCGGCTATCTGGCCACCCGTCTGCCCGAATGGGCGGAGCTGATTGTCGGCATCCCGATGATCCTGGGCAGCTACGCCTGGGTCATCTGGAAATGGGGCTTCGGGCCGGAAGACCGGACCTTGTTCAAAATGAAAGACTGATCAGCCGAGCCGGGCTTTCACCAGCTCCTTCAGATCGGCTTCCGGACGAGCACCATAATGGGAGATGACTTCCGCGGCGGCGATCGCGCCCATGGTCAGACAATCTTCCATCGAACGCTGTTCAACATAGCCGCTGAGGAAACCGGATGCGAACAGGTCACCGGCGCCGGTCGTATCGATAATATGGTCGACAGGCTCCGCAGCAACGGCTGTGGTCTTGCCGTCCCGAACCGCGATTGCGCCTTTTTCACTCCGCGTCACCACCAGTGTTTCCACCTTGGCAGCCGTCTCGGAAACCGCCGCATCAAAATCCTCGGTCTCGGCCAGCATCTTGATTTCGGCTTCATTGGCAAACAGGATATCGATCTTGCCGCCGTCGATCAGTTCGCGGAATTCCGCACGGTGCCGGTCCACACAGAATGTATCCGACAGGGTGAAGGCAACCTTCCGCTCGTGCTTCCTGGCAATATCGATCCCCAGCGCCATCGCCGCCTTCGGCTCCTCGGCATCCCACAGATAGCCTTCCAGATAGAGAATCGCGCCGCTGGCGATCAGCTCCGCATCAACCGCTGCCGGAGGCAGAAATTGCGACGCACCGAGAAATGTATTCATCGTGCGCTGGGCATCTTCGGTCACAAAGATCAGGCAGCGCGCGGTCGGTGGCTCCTTGCCCAGCGGCGGCACATCAAAATCTATCCCGGTAGCGCGAATATCATGAGCGAAGACCTCGCCCAGCTGATCATCGGCAACCTGCGCAATCAGCGCACACTGGCGGCCCAGAGTCGACGCCCCGGCCAGAGTATTGGCCCCGGAGCCGCCGCTGATTTCGCGCGCCGGACCCATGTCCTTGTAAAGTTCCTGCGCCCGGTTGGCATCGATCAGGGCCATGCTGCCCTTGACCAGCTGCTCTTCTTCGAGAAATTCATCACTGGCTTGTGCGATCACATCTACGATTGCATTGCCGATCGCGACAATATCATAACGGGCTTCAGTGCTCATAAAAATCCTTTAGGCGCAGTTTCAATGGTCGGGACGCGTTAGGGCGTTGCTCCGGAACCATCAAGCAGAATTGACGCCGGGCCGCCAATCGTGACATGGCGTTGAAAATGATACAGGCCTTCACCCGTGCGCTTGCGCAGCTCGCCGACCGGACCATCTTGGCCATTCTGCTCAAGGTGATAGCGCTCACCATCCTGCTGTTCGCCCTGTTCGGGGTCGCGGCCTATTTCGGGCTGGTCTGGCTGTTCACCTGGCTCGGCTGGACGCAGGGGGGATTCGCTGCAGCAACCGCAGCCGCGATCATCGCCATTTTGACCGGACTTCTGCTGTTCCGGATCGTCGCCATTTTTGTGCTGAACGTCTTTTCGGACGATATCGTCGACGCGGTCGAGCGGCGCTATTATCCGAAGATGGCGGAAACGGCGAAGCCCCCGGGCTACCTGCTCGGCATTAGAATGGGACTTGCTTCCACCGGTCGCGCCGTCGGCTATAATATTGTCGCCGCACCGCTCTATATCCTGCTGCTGGTGACCGGCATCGGCGTCCCGATCGCCTTTTTCGCGGTCAATGGCATTTTATTGGGCCGCGACCTGCAGGATATGGTCGCCGCACGCCATATGTCCGATTATCGCAATCTGGCAACGGAGTGGCGGCTTCCGAAAGTCCAGCGCTTTGTTCTGGGCCTGATCGCGGCGCTGTTGCTGGCGATCCCCTTTGTCAATTTCCTTGCGCCGGTTTTGGCAGCCGCTATGGCTACCCATCTGGTGCATGGGAAGAAGGAAGCATAACGACCATGAAAGCCAAATTTCTGATATTGTTCAGCTTGCCGGCGCTGGCCGCCTGCGCCTCGACGGGTTCGCCATCGACCAGAGGTCCCAGCCTGCCAGCCGTATCGGGATCACCGCTCAGTTCCATTTCCGGTCTCGAAATTGTCATGGGCAAGACCGCCGATCAGCTGACCCGCCTGTTTGGCAATCCTCAGCTCGATATATCCGAACCACCGGCCCGAAAACTGCAATTCTCCAGCGGTGCCTGCATCCTCGACGCCTATCTCTACCCGCAGGAATCGGGAGGCCCCCAGCGCGTGACGCATATCGACACCCGCCGCAGCGATGGCGCAGCCGTCGACCGGGTCAGCTGCGTCAAAGCCTTACGTCTGCGCTGAGGCCAACTGGTCAAGCGCCCAGCCAGCCGCTTCCCGAACGACATCATCCTCATCCGCCAGCAGCGCCTTGACCGGCGCGATCAGCGCGGCATCGCCGCTGTTGCCGGCGGCGATCAGTGCGTTGCGCACCATCCGGTTGCGACCGCTCCGCTTGATCGGCGATCCCGAGAATATCTGCCGGAAACCCGCATCATCGAGCGCCAGCAAGTCCGCCAGCGCCGGCGCAGCCAGCTCGGCACGCGGCAAAAAGGCCTTGTTCGCCGCCCCTGCCTGCGCAAATTTGTTCCAGGGGCAGATCGCCAGACAATCGTCACAACCGTAGATATGGTTGCCGATTGCCTTGCGATATTGATGCGGGATCGGCCCCTTGTGCTCGATCGTCAGGTAGGAAATGCAGGCGCGGGCGTCGAGCTGATAGGGCGCGGGAAAGGCATTGGTCGGGCAGATATCCTGACAGGCGGTGCAACTGCCGCAACTGTCCCTGCCCGGCTTTGACGGCGCCAGATCGAGCGTCGTGTAGATGGCGCCCAGAAACAGCCAGCTGCCATGGGTCCGGCTGACGACATTGGTATGCTTGCCCTGCCAGCCAAGACCTGCGGCTTCCGCCAGCGGCTTTTCCATCACCGGCGCGGTGTCGACAAAGACCTTCACCTCGCATTCGGCCTGGCCGACCAGCCAGCCGGCGGTGCGCTTCAGCGCCCCCTTGACGACATCATGATAGTCCTTGCCCTGGGCGTAGACCGAGATGCGCCCGTGATCGGCCACATCCTCCAGCGCAAACGGGTCGGTGGCCGGGGCATAGCTCATGCCCAGCATGATGACCGTTTCGACATCGGGCCACAGCGTCTGCGGATCGGAGCGTTCGTCGGCCCGGTTGGCCATCCAGATCATGTCACCCTGACGGCCTTCGCCCAGCCAGCGCTGCAGCCGCTGCCGGGTGTCGGGTGCGAGGCTGGCCGGGGCGATGCCCACGGCAGAAAACCCCTCTTCCCTCGCCTTTTTTTCCAGCGCTTCGGCCAATCTTAACTTGTCATCCGGCATAGCCTGTCCCTATCAAACACTACTGCCATATATGAAAGCCGTAAATGCACGCGCCCGACCCCCAATTCGCCATAGAGGCCCGCAATATCGTCAAGAGATTCGATGGCGAAGCCGCCGTGGACGGCATTGACCTGACGATCACCAAAGGCAGCATATTCGGGATTTTGGGACCGAATGGCGCGGGCAAGACAACCGCCCTGCGGATGCTGCTGGGGATCATCGATCCCGACGAGGGCGAACGCTTTCTGCTCGGCTCGCCGGATCCGATTTCCAAGGCGCACCAGGTCGGCTACCTGCCCGAAGAGAGGGGCCTCTACCAGTCGATGAAGGCCTATGACGCGATTGCCTTCATGGGCGCATTGCGCGGTTTGCCGCTGGCGGAAGGCCGCAAACGCGGTCGTTCGATGATGAAGGCACATGGCCTCGGCGATGCAACCGACAAGCAGATCCGGCAATTGTCAAAGGGCATGGCCCAGACGGTGCAATTGCTCGGTACGCTGGTGCACGATCCCGACCTGATCATTCTCGACGAGCCCTTTTCCGGCCTCGACGCGCTCAACCAGGGTAAGCTGGAACGGCTGATCCGGGATCAGGCCGACAAGGGCGTCACCGTGATCTTCTCCACCCATGTGATCGCCCATGCCGAGCGCTTGTGCGAGGAAATTGCGATCATTGCCGACGGCAAGGTCCCCTTCAAGGGCAAGGTGTCAGCCGCCCGCGACCGGCTGCGTCCGCAGGTGCATCTCGAGACTCGCAATCTGGACGGTCCCTGGCGCAGTGCCATCCCGGCAGACTGCCAGCCGCTCGGCCACAACTGGCACTTCACGCTGCCGGAAAACGGCGTTGAACCGCTGCTCCACGCTCTCGTCGAAGGCGGAGCGGGTATCGAATCGCTGTCGATCGAACGGCCTGGCCTGCACGATGCCTTTGTCCAGATCGCCGGCGAGGCGGTCGCCCGGAAAATGAAGGAAGATAGCGCGAGCAACAACGGGGACGAAACCGCATGATCGAGACCATCCGCGCCGCCTTTGTTATCGCTCGCCGCGATTTCACCGCGATCATCTTTTCCAAATCCTTCTTTTTCTTCCTGCTCGGACCGCTGTTTCCGCTTGGTATCGGTGTCGCTGCGGGAGGGCTGGGCTCCCAGGTATCCCGGGACATCGAAACCACCACCATCGGGATTGTCCTGAGTCCGGAAGAGGCGGAAAAACTGCTGGCAACACGAGCCAGGCTGTCGCTCAGTCTTGGGCCAAAATCCCTGCCGGACCTTCTGATATTGAACGATGTACAAGACAGGGAAGCGGACATTGTTGCGAAGCTCGACAGCGACAAATCGATCAACGCGATCCTTTCCGGCACGCTGGAAAAGCCTGTCCTGACCGGCTCGCAAAGAGACGTCGGCCGATGGCAGGGCAAGATTGCCCTGCTCGCGGAGACCGCCATCGCACAGCCCGTTCCGGTGGAAATCGAGACAAGGCTGGTCGGCCAGACCGGCAGCTCCAGCGAACGCGGGCAACTGCTGACCGCGCAGGGTGCCCAGGCGATTCTGATCCTGCTGACGATGATTCTGGCGGGCATGGTATTGTCCAATCTGGTGGAGGAAAAGACCAACAAGATCATCGAGATTCTCGCTGCCGCCATCCCGATGGACGCCATTTTCCTCGGCAAGCTGTTCGCGATGCTCGGCATGGCTCTCGTGGGTATTGCCGTGTGGAGCACGCTGGGACTGTCGGTATCGCTTCTCGTCGGCGTCCACTGGAACGCCCTGCCGGTTCCCGCCGTCGGCTGGCCGTTGTTCATCATCTTGATGATCTTCTATTTCTCCATGGCCTATCTGCTGCTGGGGTCGCTGTTTCTCGGCATCGGTGCGATGGCGACCACCGTGCGCGAGGTGCAGACCCTGTCGATGCCGGTGACCATGGGGCAATTGCTGGTCTTCTTTCTCGCCTATTCCTCGATCACCAAGCTGGGCGAACCGGTCGAGTGGTTTGCGGTGCTGTTTCCCTTCAGCTCCCCCTTCGCGATGATCGCGCGGGCGGCGCAGATGGACAATATCTGGCAGCACGGCCTCGCGCTTGTCTGGCAGGCCATTTTCACCATGATCATCATCCGCTTTTCGGTCATGCTGTTCCGCCGCAACGTGATGAAATCCGGACAGGCTGCCCGCAAGAAAAGCCTGTTCGCCAGGGTCACCGGAAAATAATCTCGCGATTCGCGTCGTTTGCCGAAAAGACATTGACATTGCTGTCAATAGAGGCAGATTAAACGGGTTTTGATACGCAACCGATTGCTTCAATATGCAACGGCAGGAGAGAATTATGGCTTCCGTTCCCCAAATCGATCTCGGTAATCTGACGACGTCCCCGACCGCGGACGAAGCGCTCGAGGCCTGGTACAAGCGCAACCCCCCGATTGCCGAGCAAGATGCCAATCCCTGGGATGTCAGCCGCGCAGAACTGTACAGCAAGGATCTCTGGCGCAAGCCCTTTGCGGAAATGCGCGAAAAGGCGCCGATCAACAAGGTCACCGGCGGCGTCCACGGCGATTTCTGGAACGTCACCACCTACAAGCCGATCCAGCATGTCGAGGCGCTGCCCGACATCTACTCCTCCGATGTCGCCCATGGCGGCATCACGATTGCCGATCCCAATTTTGATGATGATTTTCAGCTGCCGATGTTCATCGCCATGGACCGGCCCAAGCACACAGGCCAGCGCCGCACCGTAGCGCCGGCCTTCACCCCGACCGAAATGCAGCGGATGGAACAAGAAATCCGTCAGCGCACGGCCGAAGTGCTGGATGGCCTGCCCTGGGGCGAGAAGTTCGACTGGGTTGACAAGGTATCAATCGAACTGACCACCGGCATGCTCGCCATCCTGTTCGGCTTCCCCTGGGAAGACCGGCGATTGCTGACCTATTGGTCCGACTGGGCTGGTGATGTCGAATTGTCGGTTGCGCAGGAGCTGGACGATCAGCGCCGACAGATATTATATGAAATGGGCGCCTATTTCACCAAGTTGTGGAACGAACGGGTCAATACCGAGCCGACACCCGATCTGATCTCGATGATGATCCATTCGGAACATATGCGCGACATGGACCCGATGGAATTCATGGGCAATCTGGTGCTGCTGATCGTCGGGGGCAATGACACCACCCGCAACACCATGTCGGGCGTGGCCTTTGGTCTCAGCCAGTTCCCGGAGGAACGCGCGAAACTGCAGCAGAATCCTGATCTCATTCCCAATGCGGTGCAGGAAATCATCCGCTGGCAGACCCCGCTCGCCCATATGCGGCGCACCGCGCTGGAAGATCATGATCTGTTCGGCAACGAAATCAAGAAGGGCGACAAGGTCGTCCTCTGGTATATTTCCGCCAACCGCGACGAGGAGGTCTTTCCGGAAGCCGACAAGATCAAGGTCGACCGGGAAAACGCCCGGCGCCATCTCGCTTTCGGTTACGGCATCCACCGCTGCGTCGGGGCCCGTCTGGCCGAATTGCAGATCCGCATCCTGCTCGAGGAAATGCACAAGCGTCGGATGCAGGTCAATCCGACCGGCAAGCATCGCCGGGTTCACGCCTGTTTTGTTCACGGTTTTCGGGAACTGGAAGTCGAACTGTCCAAATATTGATCAGTTTCCGTTCAGGCCCTATCCTGTAACCAGACTGCTCCCGGTGCCGAATGATGCCGGGAAAGCGAAAAGGATTGCAGATGAACATAGTGAATCGACGCACCATGGTCGCCGGCGCTCTGGCAACCGCCGGAGCCTATGGGCTTGTCCGTGTTTCGGGACTGTTCGATCAGGCAAACGCCCGGCCTGGCGGGCCGTTCAAGGTGAACCACTCGCCGGAAGAATGGAAACGGCGACTTGGCGCAGACCGTTACCGGATTCTGCGTCTGGCTGGCACCGAACGCGCCTATTCCAGCCCGCTCAACAGCGAGAAGCGCAAGGGCGTTTTCGCTTGTGCCGGTTGCGATCTCGGCGTCTACCATTCGGCCCAGAAATATGACAGCGGCACCGGCTGGCCAAGCTTCTGGGCGCCGCTCGCCAAGGACCGGATCGGGACAACGACAGACTACAAGCTCGGCTATCCGCGCACCGAAGTCCATTGCGCCCGTTGCGGCGGGCATCTGGGCCATATTTTCAATGATGGACCGAAACCGACCGGCAAGCGCCATTGCATCAACGGCCTGGCCCTCAAATTCATTCCGGCCTGATCCGGGAAATCAGCCTTTCGGCGCGTCGATCTGCTGCCAGAATTCCAGCTTGATCCCGTCGCAATCGAGGATCCAGGCAAATTTGCCATAGCCCTCGTCGACATGCCCCAGAATCTCCAGCCCCTTGGCCTTCAGCTGCTCGACATAGGCATCCAGATCATCCACCCGCAGATTGATCATGAACCGGGCTTCGCTGGGTTCCAGATATTCGCTATCTTCGGGAAAATGACTGATCAGGCTATAGGGGTTTTCGACCTTCTCGTCGCACCAGTTGAGCATGGGACCATATTCGCCATCCAGCCCGAGATAGTCCTTGTACCATTTGCGTGTCGCCGCCGGATTCTTCACCATGTAAAAAACCCCACCCAGTCCGGTGACCCTTGCCGTCATAGTCTCCATGGTCCTTGTCTTGCTACGCCGAGGGCCAAAACTAATATAGTTTACAGTTCGTTACGCAATCTCTTTGGCACTATCCGCCAGACCTGCAGGCCAGTGTCCCGAATGTGGACAGGTTGCAGCCACTCCGGCTTGCGGCCTTCAGCCAGTTGGGACCACAGACCTTCGGGTTGTTTTTTCGCATAGAGCGCGAGCTCCGTTTCGTCATCGCAGGTGACGATGAAGCGAATATTATGAGCTTCCAGAAGGTCCCGCGCGACAGCGGGAGCGGAGGTAAAGATTCTGATCTGGTCGGCCATGGCCTGATCGTTGCGATGGTGACTGGTGGCGAGCACGCTGTGCGGCGTGAGCAGCAATATGCGCGGCCCGAAATCAAAAGGCGCGAGAATATTGGACCGGGGCAGACTGTTGAGCCGCGCGAGCGAATCATTGCTGCCGCAGGCGAGCGCGTCCGGCGCTTTGGCGACCGGCTCTTCTCCATCGCTCACGGCATTGAACAGGGCAACCGCCAGCGGCCCCGGCATGACCAGAAACACCACCGCCGCCGTTGCAAATATGCGCGACAGCGGGCGCTTGAGAGCGCGGGCGCGGACAAATGCCTGATGCACCGCCCAGGCCATGAACGGAACGCCATAGGCTGCAGCAACCGCCGTCGCGCGCTGGACGAAAAGCGAAAGCAGCAAGGCCCAGAGCAAGGCATAGCCGAGCACGAACAGCCGATTACGATCCAGCCCGGCGGGCCGGACGCGCCAGATATAGATGAGGCTACCAAGCCCGACGATAATGGAACCGCCGAGCAGCGTGACCATGGTCGTGCCGTTCTGATACCATATCGGCAAGCCTTCGAGGACGTGCACCAGCCAATATTCACGGACCAGCGGATCCATCGTGCCAAATGCGCCACCGATGCATTGCGGCGCAAACCCGTGCAGCACAGCCAGCGCCGCTCCGCCAGCAGCAGCAAGGCTGGCAACACGCAGCACCATATGCGCAGGCAGCAATTTGATCGATGGCAGGATGATCGCCGCTCCCGCCGCACAGGCGAGTAAATGCCCCGGCGAGACGGCGTCGCAATAGTTGACTCTCGCGTCAAAGCCGCCCTGGACAACAAGATAGAGAAGGAAACTGGTGACCAGAAAGGACAGCAGGGTCCAGAACAACCGAACCCCTTCCTCCACCTGGAATACCCAGCGCCAGACCAGCAGTACGACGAATGCCGCCGACAGCGGCAGCCCTTCCAGCGATATCGACAGCCACAGCGCCAATGCCGCGCCAAGCGCGATACCCCCCTTGCGTTTCTCTGGCCAGTACATGGTCCACAATGCGCTCAGCGCCAGCACGATCTGCCAGCCGTGGTGATCCACCCGCATCGGTCGGATTTGGGCGATGATCGGAACAGCGGTTGTAGTCAACGCAGCAGCCAGCAAGGCAATGGCCCGGCCGAACAATGGCTCGGTGACTTTCAGCATGAGCCACATCATGATGCCGAGCGTGACCAGCGGGACGATTACCATGGCCACGGTTTCCGCGCTCGCGGTATCAAGCCACGGCCGCACCGCCAGAAATACCAGCGCCAGCGGAAGTTCTACCCATCGGGGCCAGTGCATTGGCTGGCTGTCCGGTTCGCCGATGCGATATTGGGTCGTGTCAAACCAGCTTTGCCCGCCGAGCCAGTCGTGCAGCTGTACCATGCGCAGCTGGTCATCCGGATCCCAGCCGATACCGGTTGCGATCTGGCTGAGACTGACCAGAATCAGCACCGCGGAGACGGCAAGCCAGATCAGGAATAAGGGCAGATTGCCACTCAAGCGCTTCAAAATCTTACCCTTCCGGCTGTGCACCCCGGGCTTTCAGGTAAAGCCAGGGAACCCGCTCCGGGTCAAATTGCGAACGATGGTGACGATCAAAAAATGGTGGCATATGATCCCCGACCAGCAGAATATCCGTTTCCGGAAAATCGCTTGCCGTTATCTCCGCGATCAGGGCCCTGTCGATATCGTCGAATATTGCAAACTGCCGACAGATCATCGGATAATCGCGCGCCAGCTCGGCCGACACCTTCTCGCAATTCTCTGCGTTGAGATTCAGTTCCGTCGGCACCGGCAAATGGGTGTTCAGTGTTAACCAATATTGAAAGGTCGGTTGTGTCGCCCGCTTTAGATTTTCAGCCAGCATCTTCGGGATGTTGCGGTCGCAGGCACCCGCAAAGACACCGCCGCACTGCTCTGCCCCGCGCTTTTCCAGATCGACCGCGAATTCGCGCTTCTGAAAGCCGATTTTGGGATACCAGTCCTCGCGCTTGAAGAACGGCCCCTTGAAACTGTGCATCGCCTGGGTAGCATAACCCTTCCTGGCCAGCTGGGCGGGCAGGCAGTCCAGCGCCTTGGGATCATCGCTCGCGAGCAATTCATAATAGTCGCCCCAGCGCCCGCACAGTTCGCGCATCTCGCCGGAGGTGGTGCTGTTATAATAAAGGCTCGTCCCCTGGCTGACCTCATAGCGGTCGGTGACCGCGCTGCTCTTGTACTGGGCAAACAGCTTGTCCGACATCGCCCGGTTGTTTTTCGGCATCCCGAGCGATTCGACGATGATCAGCACCAGATGCCGCTTGCCATCCGCGCGCGCCGCGAAGTCCGATTTGGTCACCGCCGACTCAAAACGGGCACCTTCCGGAGCGGGCCGGAAATAATGGCCTCGCATCCCCTCACCAACGGCGACATCCGCGCCGACAAGCCCGAAAATCAACGCGCCGCCCAGCAGAATATGCAGCGGTTTCGAAAAATTCGTATCGCGCTTCAGCAGAAACCAGCTGCCGATCAATATCCCGACAACAACCATTGCAGCGACAATATATTCGATCGAATTGCCGGGCTTGATCTCGGAGAAAAACTGCAGCGAATAGAGCAGAGAGTTCAGCGTAAGACTGAACAGACCTGACACGAAAGAGAGCAAGGAATAGATCATCACCCCGGCAAAAGCGATCCACTGCAAAACACGCGGCATCCGCTTGACGATCAGGCCAAGAAACCCGGCCAGCGCGATCGGGATCGCACGCGGCGGCGCACCCACCATCCACATTGCCATGAACGGAATATTGGCCAGCACAATCCAGACCAGCGCCCAGTTCACGAACTTTTTGAAGTCCGGGCTGAAGCGATGCTGCTTTACCGGCACCTCGAGCGCCATATCCATATAGCTCACCGGAACACCCCATATTTGCGAGTAAGATAGACGGCAAAGAAACTGACGGCCACAGCCGCCGCCTTGGCCATGACCGGCAGCGCGCCGGCACTGGTCAGCCAGCTGACCATGCTGACGGTGATGCCGAGACCAAGCACGGCAGTGCCGATGAAACCGATCCGCTGCAATTGCAGCGCCGCGCCATCGCGCGCCTTGCCCGGAAAGACGAAGCTCGAAGAAATCAGCCAGTGGACGACAATGCCGGCGCTATAGCCCGCCGCCGATGCCCAGCCCGGATCGACCAGAAAGGCGACCAGAACCATGAACAGGGCGACATCAAAGGCAAGGCTGACAACACTCGCCAGCAGATAGCGGGTGAGCGAAAATCGGTTGAGGATGGCGAGCGGTCCGGGCAGGCGCCCTACCCAAAGCCCGACGACAGACCGCTGGTGCTGACTGCTGCGTTCCATGGCCCTAGCACCCTGCTGTCGCGCGGGAACAGGGCAGTCCAGTGTGTCGCGCCTGCATCATGCTGCCTTCTTGGATTTGTCTTGAACCGCGTCGCCGATCCGCGTCGGCACGTCGCGCAAGCTTTCCAGCGCGGCTACACGGTCTTCGGTGATGTCTTCGACGATCACCCGCTGCGCGCCTTCATCGCCCGCTTCGTGATATTCGGCATCCTCGTTGACGTTCCACACGTTCCATTTGCGCGTCCCGGCCTCGATATTCTCGACCGTCAGCATCGCCGTCATCATCGCGTGATCCTGATTATTATAGCGGTGCATGCCGTTGCGGCCGACCATGTGCAGCGTCGGGAAACGGCTTTCGAGATCATCGCGCATGGTGGCGACATTCTGCTCATAGGCATCGTCATAGACCGGATAGGCCTTTTCCTGCCGGACGACCACGCCGCCAACGACATCTTCCGGTTTGCACAGGCCGAGGATCGCCATTTCCTTTTTCGCCAGTTCAACCAAATCCGCATCGGACGACGACCACAGGCCGTCATTCTCGAAACAGAAATATTCGAGGCCGACGCAGGCAATCTTCTCGTCCGGCACCATTTCCGGTGACCAGCTGCGGAAATTCTGCACCCGGCCGACCTGCACGCGATCGTCGTGGATATAGATCCAGTTGTCGGGGAACAGGTCATCGGACTTGATCATGATCGCTATGGTCAGGAAGTCCCGATAGTTGAGATCCTGCGCTTCCGGCATCGATTTCGGCAGCGGATGGATGCGGGTCGCCAGTTCGCGCATCGGCGCGCTGGAAATCACATGTTTGGCAGTGATGACCGTCTCGCCATCCGCGCCCGACGCGCTCATCCGCCAGTTGCCGTTGGCGTCCTGCGCAAGCTGTTTCAGACTGTGCCCCATCAGCACCGCGTTGCCCCTGGCTTCGACATGGCGCCTCGCGGCATCCCACATCATGCCGGGCCCGAGCCGCGGATAGCGGAAGGTCTCGAGCAGGGTTTTGACTTCCTGTCCGTCATTCGGTTTCTTGTTGAGGCCGAGCGAACGCTTCAGGCCATCGGTCACCGCGTTCCACAGGCTCAGCCCCTTGATCCGCTGCGCCGCCCAGTCCGCCGACATTTCGTCGCAGGGCATGCCCCAGACCTTCTCGGTATAGGTCTTGAAAAAGATCGAATAGAGCTTGTAGCCGAACTGGTTGACCGTCCAGTCCTCGAAGCTCTTCACATTCTTGTTGGGAAAGACTTTCGCCTTGCCATAGCTCAGCATGCACAGGGTAGAGCGCCAGATACCGAGATTCCAAAGGGCTTCAAAAGCGCGCAACGGATAGCTGTAAAATTTGCCCTCATAATAGATCCGGCTCATCCGCGGCCGCTGGATAAAATCGTCCGGCAGGATCTCGTTCCACAGATCGACCACTTCCTGGCTTTTCGAAAAAAAGCGATGCCCGCCAATATCAAAGCGAAAGCCTTCATGCTCCACCGTCCTGCTGATCCCGCCAACATATTGTGGGTCCTTTTCGATCACGGTGACCGAATAGCCCTTTTTGGAAAGCAGATAGGCTGCGGTCAGACCCGCAGGCCCCGCACCTATAATCGCGACGTCCACGGCATTTTCTGCGGCTTTACTTGGCATGTTCATTCAGTCTGGTCCCTGTCCATGGAGCGCCGTCGCCGGCGTGGTTCATGTTTCAGAGACAGGAGTGAACGAAATTGGTTAGCAGAGGGTTAATCGGCCAAGAAATTTGCGGCTGCGTTCCTCCGCTTACCGTTCGCTGATCGGCGGCACCGGCTGCGGCGGGGCATCGATGTCCGCTTCATGCACCTCGATCGTACCGCGCCCGACATGGCTCTTTCTGTGTCCATAAGCGAAATAGAGCAACAGCCCGATCCCGCCCCAGACCGGCAGCACCATTTTCGCCTCGAACGGCAGATTGTAGAACAGCCCCAGACAGCCGATGATCGCCAGCGGTGCAACAATCCACACCAGTGGCGTGCGGAACGGGCGATGCCGGCCCGGATCGGTGCGGCGCAGGATCAGCACCGCCACCGCGACCATCAGAAAGGCAAACAGCGTGCCCGAGTTGGAAATGTCTGCCAATTGCCCGACCGGCAGAAAGGCGGCGAAAAACGATACAGCCACCCCGGTGATCGCGGTCACGATATGCGGTGTTTTCCACTTCGGATGGATGGTCGCGAGCTTTTCGGGCAGCAGCCCGTCGCGCGCCATCACGAAGAAAATCCTGGTCTGGCCGAACAGCATGATCAGGATCACCGACGGCAGCGCCAGAAAGGCAGCGATGCCGATCATATTGCCAAACGCCGGATGACCGATCGAGCGCAGCACAAAGGCCAGCGCCTCATGGCTGCACACCAAAGGTTCGCGGCCGGCCGAGAGCAGCGCCTGGCATTGCGCCGCAAATTCCGTGCTGCCGGGCGCCAGCACATTGCCCGCGGCATCGACAATCGGCTGCGCACCAACCGTCCCGATCGCGCCCGCTGCGACCAGCAGATAGAAGATCGTGCAGATACCCAGGCTGCCGATCAGCCCGATCGGCACGTTGCGCTGCGGATTCTTGGTTTCCTCCGCGGCGGTCGAAACCGCGTCGAATCCGACATAGGCAAAGAAGATCGACGCCGCCGCGCCGACCGCGCCGAAACCGCGGCTCTCGCCAAACCAGCCGTTGGGCAGGAACGGATCGAAATTCTGTCCCTGCATCATCGGCACGGTCAGGGCGATGAAAATGGTCAGCGCCGTGACCTTGATCGCCACCAGCACCGCGTTGACCTTGGCACTCTCGCTGGTGCCGATCATCAGCAGAAAGGTGACCAGCAGCGCGATGATCAGCGCCGGCAGATTGATCAGCCCGCCCGGCGCATAGCTACCAATGGTCAGCGCCCTCGGCAACTCGATCCCGGCATTGGCCAGCAGCCCGACAAAATAGCCAGACCAGCCCACCGAAACTGCGCTCGCCGCCACCGCATATTCGAGGATCAGCGCCCAGCCGACCATCCAGGCGAGCAGTTCGCCCATCACCGCGTAAGTATAGGTGTAGGCCGAACCCGATACCGGCACCATCGAGGCCAGTTCCGAATAGCAGAGCGCGGCCACCGCGCAGACCAGCCCGGCGATCACGAAGCTCCACATCATCCCCGGCCCGGCCTTCTGCGCCGCCTCCGAGGTGAGAACAAAAATCCCGGTCCCGATAATCGCACCGACGCCCAGCAGAGTCAGCTGAATCGGCCCGAGCGTGCGGGTCAGCGCCTTTTTTTCTGCGGTCGCGAGGATTGCGTCGAGGGGTTTGATACGTCCGAAAAGATTAAAGGCCATGCAGCGGTCCTGTCCCGAAAATATCGGACCTGATTACGCCGATTTTTTGGATAGGCAAGAGGGATTCGGCTGTGCCGATACGGTTTCGGAAAGCCGGCGGCCGAGTAACGAATGATCCTTGCCTTGCTGCCGGTGCCAACTTTCGGGCGATGCGCGACAACGTCAGTCGAGCGAATGCAATTTCCCCTTTCTTCCCGTCCACAAACGTCCGTCGATGATCGACATTCCCACACCGATCAACAGCATGCCGGCAATGCTTGATCCCCGCAGAGTTTCGGCAAGAAACACGGTACCAAGCGTGATCGCGGAAACCGGTATCAGGAAGGTCACCAGCAGCAGATTGGAGGCACCTACCGATTCCAGCAGGCGAAAATAGACAAAATAGGCCAGGGCTGTGGAAAAGACCGCCAGACCACCGATTGCCAGCCAGACCGCCATGGAATGACCGGCCAGAAAGTCGTCGCCATCGACCAGCAGCATCAGCGGAAGCAGAATCAGCGCTGACATCGCCAACTGGCCTGCGGCGACGGTCACCGGCTTGACCTGCATCCCTTTGAATCGCCGCCCGTAAACGCCGGCAAACGCGTAGGAAATGGCAGCACATAACATGGCCATCTGGGCGGCAATATTGTCGCCCACTCCGGCGAGCACATCGAGACCGATCAGCAACAGGATGCCGGAGAAACCGACGACCGTCCCGGCGATCTTGCGCCCGGTCATCTTTTCATCCGGCAAAAGCAGCCCAGCGACAACCACCGTGAACAGCGGTGTGGTTGCATTGAGGATGGAGGCGAGACCGGCCGAAATATCCTGCTGGCTCCAGGCGATCAGGGAAAAGGGCAGGATATTGTTCAACAGGCCCATCATGCCGAAGGCCAGCCAGGTTGCCAATTTCCTGGGAAACGGCTGGCGAGTGAGAAGAATATATCCCCAGAGCGCCACCGCCGCCAGACTCACTCGCAGCCAAACCAGGGTGAGGGGCGCAAGTTCGTCGAGCGCCACCTCGACAAAGAAGAATGAGCCACCCCAAAGCACCGAGAGCCCAAGAAGCAACGCCCACTCGCGCCTGGTCATGTGCTGATTTATCATTTTGGCCTTCCGTATCCCGTGACCGGAACGCCCTAGATGCTGATTATTTGGAGCACATCCCGTTTCTTGCGCTCAAACCAGAATTTCACTCTGCAGCCACCAATTCCCCCGGCAGCATCGGCTCGCTCAGCAACCGCTCCATCGCCTTCCAGCGCCAGACCGGGGCATCGCCCTGCGTCTCGATCCAGTCGCGGACCATCTCCATGCCCAGCCCATAGTTGATCACATAGCTGCGATATTGCTCGTTGAAATCGGTCATCTGAGCCGCGCGCTCCGCCGAAACCAGCTGATATTTCTGATTGAGCGCGATCGCCTCGTCGCGCGTGATATCCCCGTCGAGATAGCGCTGGGCAATGGTCATCCGCGCGCCGTTCAGCGCCTGCTTGGCAATCTGCAGCGCCCAGTAGGCCGCCGCCGTGTCGGGATCAAGCCCGGCCAGCGGATAGAGCACGTCCCGTTCATATTCCAGCCGTTCCTCGCCGCCGAAGGCCAGTTCGATGCCGTAATTGGCAGACCCCTCGGCGATCAGGCTTTGCGGGCTGTAGAGCGGATAGACGGAAAATTCCTGCCAGCCGCGTCCCTTGGTCAGGTTGCGCTCGAGCAGCATGTTATAGACATGATGGCCGGGATAGCCCTCGTGGCAGCCGAGATCGACGGCGCGGCCGATGAAGATCGGCAGATCGGTGTTGACCTGGATCAGGCTCTGATAATTGCCCTGATAATAATTATAGCCGCTCCAGCTTTTACCGGTGACAAATTCCAGCTTGGAATTCTCGCCCTCGGGCAGATCGAAATATTTTGCGGTCCGCGCCTTGCACTCGGCAATCGCCGTATCGAACACGACCTGCAGCCGGTCTTTCGGTATGATATAGCCATTTTCAAATGCCGCCACCCGGGCGCTGAGCGGCCCTTCGCCGGGCACGAGATTTTCAATCTCCTCCAGCACCGGGTCAAATTCTTCCAGCGGCTTGAGTTCCGGCGTCACCCCGAACAGGCCTTGCGCTTCCCGGACAAAAGGGAAGACCTCGCCCTGGATCATCGCGTGCCGAGTGATCGCCGCTTCCAGCTGCGCGGACAGGAACCGCTTGCGCGCCTCGACCAGCGGATCGTCACTCTTTGGCAATCCGTCGATCCGCTCGATCAGCAGGACCAGCGCATTGCCCAGCTCGCGCATGTCCCGCGGGTCCGTCTTCGCGGCTTCCGCCCATGCGGCGGGGCCATAATAAGCGTCGACATAGCCGGCCTCCTGCTCGCCGAGCGCAAGGGTCAGCTTGACATAGTCATCGGCGATGGCTCCCAGTTCATCGGCTGCTTCCATATCGGCGCTCTCAGGCGCTGCGGGCGGCACGACCGGTTTGGCAACCGCCGCGCAGCCGGACAGGGTCAGACAGACCGCCAGCGCAAGGCCGATATTTCTCACATGCTGTCTTTCAGTTTTCGCACTTCGCCGTCGGGCAAGGCGTTCAGCAGCTGCTCTGCGTCATTCTCGTCCAGCGACTTCAGATGCTTGTCCTGCGGTGCAAAGCGAAGGATGCAGAAACCGACGATCGCCGACAGCAAGGATCCGCCGAGCACGCCGATCTTGGCCTCCTCGATCAGCAGCGCCTGACCCGGAAAGGCCAGCGCGCCGATAAACAGGCTCATGGTGAAACCGATGCCACAGAGCATGGCGACACCATAGACCTGCAGCCAGCTGGCACCGCCCAGACGCCCGGCAAAGCCGGTCTTGACCGCGATCCAGACGCTGGCGAAAATGCCGATCTGCTTGCCGAAGAACAGGCCGGCGGCAATGCCCAGCGGCAAAGGTGCGAAAACCTGATCCCAGCCGATCCCTTCCAGCGAAACCCCAGCATTGGCGAAGCCGAACACCGGCACGATCAGAAAGGCACTCCACGGCGATATCGCGTGCTCGAGCCTGTGAACCGGAGAATTTGCCGCATCCGGCGAGGTCGGCGTGATCACGATAGGGATCGTCATCGCCGCCAGCACCCCGGCGATAGTGGCATGCACGCCGGACATCAGCACCGCATACCAGAGCAGGCCCGAGCCGATCAGATAGGGCCACAGCTTGAGCACGCCGTTGCGGTTCATCGTGTACATGATGCCGAGGATCGCGGCGCTGGCCAGCAGGGCGGCACCGTTGATCTCGGCCGTATAGACCAATGCGATGATTGCCACCGCTCCCATGTCATCAACGATCGCGACGGTAACCAGAAACAGCTTGAGCGACGTTGGCGCGCGCGGCCCGAGCAGGGCAAGCACGCCGATCGCAAAGGCAATATCGGTCGCCGCCGGGATTGCCCAGCCATTGTAAAGATGGGGCACATCCCTGACGACGAACAGATAGATCAGCGCCGGCACCGCCATGCCCGCTGCGGCGGCCAGAACCGGCAAGCGTCGGCGATCCCAGCTATTGAGCCGACCATCAACGAATTCGCGTTTGATTTCCAGACCGACAAGCAGGAAGAAAATCGCCATCAGCCCGTCATTGATCCACAAATGCGGCGTCATCGGGCCCAATTTGCTCGACAGGGTCGGTCCCTTTATCTCGTGCAGAACATGATGATAGATGTCGTATAGCAGGCTGTTCGCCACCACCATCGCCAGCGCAGCAGCGGCCATCAGCAGGATACCGCCCGCCGCTTCGCTTTTCAGAAAATCGCGAAGCGCCGAATCACGACCGGAACGTTGCACTTTTTTATCTGCCATAAGGGCCCTTTTTCGGAATATTGACTTGCCTCAGGTCATGCGCAGGCCGGTGGGCAAAATCAAGGCCTGTATGCAGTCGATCTGCGGTTAGGCAGCCGCCAGATCGCGAACTTCAGCCGCAAGAGCATAGCTTTTCTCGCGCGCTGCCTGATCGAATATCGAGCCCGAGATGATAAGCTCGTCCGCACCGGTGCGCTCGACAAAACGATCGACTGCCTGTTTCACCGTATCGGGTGACCCGATGGCACTGCCCTGCATGATCTGGCCGAGCATGGACTGGAACTGGGGCGGCAGGCTTTCGCGATAGCCTTCGACCGGCCGCGGCATCTTGCCCGGATTGCCGGAGCGCAACGCGACAAAGCTCTGCAGCATCGAACTGGCCAGATATTCGGCTTCCGCATCGCTGTCGGCGGCAAATATGTTGAAACCGCACATCACATAGGGTTCGGCCAGCTGCTCCGACGGCTTGAAGTCGCGGCGGTAGATCGAAAGCGCCTCGTCCAGCATCTGCGGCGCAAAATGCGAGGCAAAGGCATAAGGCAGGCCCAGCGCCGCCGCCAGCTGCGCGCCGAACAGGCTGCTGCCCAGAATATAGAGCGGGATATGGGTCCCCTGCCCCGGCGTCGCCTGGATGCCCAGCCGGTCGTCGCCGGCCAGAAAGGCCTGCAGTTCGAGCACATCGCGCGGAAATTCATTGGCATCGCTGTTGAGATTGCGGCGCAGCGCCTGCGCGGTCCGCTGGTCAGACCCCGGCGCACGCCCAAGACCGAGATCAACGCGTCCCGGAAACAGCGCCTCCAGCGTGCCGAACTGCTCGGCGATCACCATCGGCGCGTGGTTCGGCAGCATGATACCCCCGGCGCCGATCCGGATCGACTGGGTGCCATGCCCAATATGCGACAGCGCGACCGCGGTCGCAGCACTGGCAATACCCTCCATGCCATGATGTTCGGCCATCCAGAAACGCTCGTAGCCAAGCGCCTCGCCATGCCGCGCCAGCGCCAGCGACCGGTCGAGCGCGCTGCGGACATCGCTCCCCTGCGGCACTGGCGAAAGATCGAGTATCGAGAATTTTACACGCTGGTTCACAAATCAATATCCTGTTGCAGTAGCAAGGGTAGCCACTTCCCGACCGTCCAACAACGGTATTCTTTGCCCTATGCAAAGCTTAACAAAGTCTTTCCAAATAGTAACCTTTTGTAAATAAAAATGCCTAAAATTGTGCCCCATGGGATAACCGAGTCGTGTTCAAGGGGCCAGCTTTGCCGCAGCAAAAGCAGGAAAAATATGCTCATGCCTATGGTTACTTTGTTGATGGTGTATGCCGTCTTCTCCTTCTTGCTTTCTGCACTCTACGTTCGATATACTGCCGACAAACTAGCAAAGTTCCTTCGCAGACATTTCTACATTTTTCCTTTTTTCCCGGTCACGGTGCCGCTGCTTTTGGTCGCGTGCACAACCTCGAAAATTAGCTGTCTGCTTTTTAGATTCCTGCGACGTTCCTTCGAACGGATATCGGGCAAGAAAACCTATCGTCGCCGATCAAGATATGACCGCTATTAGCCTTTGGCCGGATGGGCCCGAAGCCGATCACTCATTGTCATTGCGCGAGCTTATTTTGACGAAGCTGTCCCGCAACCTTGATCGCATAGCCGCTGGGCACCTTGCGAAAGCCAAGCGTGGGCAATAGCAGGGTCCAGGCGCGGTCGCTACCCGACAGGAACAATCGCGCGGTATAAAAACCGTTCCCCTCAAGCTTCAGCGTCAATTGCTCCATGCCGGATGCGCTCTGCAGCGGCAGCACCAATACGCCGTCCTGGCATTCCGCCCTGCCCAGCAGCCCCTGCTTCAAGTTCAGCCCCGGGATATTGGCATCCAGCGACATCCGCACCTGGCCGCTGGCCGACTGGCATCTCCCACCGGCAAAAATGATGTTGACCGCCTGCAGGTCAATCGCAGAGGCTGGCAGCGGCGCGAGCTGGCTGCCGACGCTGAGCATCGTCGTCACATCCTGCACCAGCAGGCTGTTACCGGCCCGGCCCACGGTGGCGATCAGCCCGCGGTCCCCGGCAGTCGGCGGCCGTTCAAGATCCATCAACACCCGTCCGGTCAGCAGCGGGAACAGGCGCAAGCCGGCGTCCAGATCGCCCAGCGCAAAAGGCCCGAGCTGAGCACCTTCGATCCTGCCGTGCCAGACCGAGCCGCTGACCGCCTTGGCCGAGAAGCCCGATCCGTCCAGCCCTGCCATGCCGACCGCAAGCCGCAGCGGCAGGAAGAACAGGGCCACGGCAATCACGGCAAGGGTGATCAGTACATAGGTCAATGCGGGGCGCACCTGCTTTCCTTCAGCTCAGAGTTCGGGGGTAAATCGGTCGAAATAGACAAAGATATCGTCTTCGTCGCGGCTCGCGGCGTTGCGCCATTTCGGGGCGGATCTGGGATTGAGCAGCTCGCCACGGGACGACAGAACCAGCACGGTTGGCGTGCCCCTGATTTCCTCCATGCCAAAGCGCCGGGCGATATCCAGATTGCGGTCCTTGTAGCCCACATCGACATAGACCAGTTCATATTTGGCATCCAGCATGGCGGCAAAGCGGGGCTCGGCGAACCAGCCCGCGAGACCGCGGCTGTCATGGCACCAGTTGGCACCCATCACCAATATCACCTTTTTATCGGCCACCCGCGCCCGTGCCAGCGCTGCGTCCACCGCCGCTCCCGCATCCGCCGCCGCGTCAAACGGCCGCGCTTCCGGATGCGCCGGAACCGCCGTTTCAGCCTGCACCGATGGTGAGGACAACGGGGCAGCGATCATCATCAGCAACAGGCAAAGGAACCGCATATGCTGCCGGTCAACCGCGCAAATGGGTTTCAAAAAATGCCAGCGTCCGCTGCCACGAGAGCTTTGCGGCTTCTTCATCGTAGCGCGGTGTCGTGTCATTGTGGAAACCGTGATTCACGTCCGGATAGAAATGCACGCTATATTCTTTCTGATGCTCCGCCAGCGCCGCTTCATAGGCCGGCCATCCGGCATTGATCCGCTCATCCAGTCCGGCGAGCTGGACCATCAGCGGTGCCTCGATCGCCGGCACCTCGGCGGCTTCCGGCTGACGCCCGTAATAGGGGACCGATGCGGCCAGATCGGGATAGGCCCCGGCCAGCGCGTTGCAAACGCCGCCACCGTAGCAGAAACCAACCGCGCCGACCTTGCCGGTCGAACCGTGATGCTCGCGCAGAAATTCGAACGCCGCGAAAAAATCTTCCATCAGCTTCGCGCCGTCCAGCTTGGCCTGCATCGCCCGGCCCTCGTCATCATTGCCGGGATAGCCGCCCAGCGGCGACAGGCCATCGGGAGCCAGCGCCAGATAGCCGGCCTTGGCGACCCGCCGCGCGACATCCTCGATATAGGGATTGAGCCCGCGATTCTCGTGAACCACCAGCACCGCCGGCAGCTTGCCGCTCGCGCCCGCCGGCTTCGCCATCAGCGCATTGATTGTGCCATGGCCGTCGGGACTCATATAGCTGATCCGCTCGGCGCTGATCGAAGGATCATCCGCCGCCACCTCTGCCGCACAGGCATAATCGGGCTGCAGCTGATCAAGGATCATCGCCCCGGTCACCCCGGCGACGGCGAATTGCCCCGCCTGCCGGATGAAATCCCGCTTCGAAATCGCGCCATGCACATAGCCGTCGAACATCTCGAGTATGCGGGGGTGAAAGTCGCTCGCCCGCTTGCGCCCGGTCGCCATCTATTCGGCCGCTTCCAGCGCCAGCTCCGCCGCCTCGATCTCCGCCGCCTTGGCCTCGACCAGCTTGACGATATGATCGACCATATTCTCGTCCTCGACATGATGGTCGGTGACGCCGGACAGATAGACCATATGCTTGCCCTTGCCGCCGCCAGTGATGCCGATATCGGTCTCGCGCGCCTCACCCGGGCCATTGACCACGCAGCCCAGGACAGACAGCGACAATGGCGTGCGGATATGCTGCAGCCGCTCCTCGAGCTTCTGTACCGTGCGGATCACGTCAAAGCCCTGCCGCGCGCAGCTCGGGCAGCTAACCACCCGGACACCACGCGTGCGCAGGCCGAGCGCCTTGAGCATCTCATAGCCCACCCGCACTTCTTCCTCCGGTTCCGCCGAGAGGCTGACCCGGATCGTGTCGCCGACGCCGGCCCACAGCAGATTGCCGATGCCGATCGAGCTTTTCACGGTGCCGCCGATCAGCCCGCCCGCCTCGGTAATCCCGACATGCAGCGGACAGTCGACCGCATCGGCCAGCTGCATATAGGCGGCCACCGCCAGAAACACGTCGGACGCCTTCACCGCCACCTTATATTCGTGGAAATCATGGTCCTGCAGGATCTTGATATGATCCAGCGCGCTCTCGACCAGCGCCTCGGGACAGGGCTCGCCATATTTCTCGAGCAGGTCCTTTTCCAGGCTGCCTGCATTGACGCCGATCCGGATCGCACAGCCATTGGCCTTGGCCGCATCGATCACTTCGCGCACCCGCGCCGACGAACCGATATTGCCCGGATTGATCCGCAGACAGGCCGCACCGGCCTCCGCCGCCTCGATCCCGCGCTTGTAGTGAAAATGGATGTCGGCAACGATCGGCACATTGCTGGCGCGCACGATCTGCTTCAGCGCCGTCGTGCTCTCGACATCGGGACAGGAGACGCGGATGATGTCGACGCCGGCTTCCTCGCAGCGGCGGATCTGCTCGATCGTCGCCTTCGCGTCCGAGGTCAGCGTATTGGTCATCGTCTGCACGGTGATCGGGGCGTCGCCGCCGACCGGTACATCGCCGACCATGATCTGGCGGCATTTGCGCCGTTCGATATCGCGCCACGGACGCAAGGAGGGGTTTTCAGCGGTCATCGGTTGAAACCTGCGGGGCTGTTGCTCATGCCGTGCATATAGCGGGTTCACCCGGCAGGTGCGAGGGGCGATTGGTCCTGTCGAGAAAAAAAGACCGCAACCGGCGGGCAGCGGGAAGGAAATATCCGCGGCCATGACCCCGGCCATGACCATTGTCGCCGGCGCAAATCCGGTCCTGGCCTCGCAACGGCGAACCAGGCGGCTTCCTGATCCAGCCCGCTGGCGATATTATCCCTTTCACGCCAACAGCCGCGTCCGAATGGTTGCGCTGGCAAAATTTTAGGGCATAGTGCGACGGCTAAAGGGTTCAGGGAAAACGCAGATGTTCAAGGCAATATTCGCAGCACTAACGGCAGTGACGCTCGGCAGTTCGGCCCTGGCGCAAGCTGACAAGGCTGACACCCCCCGCTGGTCGATCGCGGTCCACGGCGGTGCCGGCACGATCAACCGCGAACAGATCACGCCCGAACAGGACCGGACCATCCGCGCGGTTCTCGCCAAGGCGCTGGCGGCGGGTTCCCAGATCCTGGAAGATGGCGGCACGGCGATCGACGCGATCACCGCAACCATCATGATTCTGGAAGATGACCCCAATTTCAACGCCGGCAAGGGCGCGGTCTTCACCTGGGACCGGACCAACGAGCTCGACAGCAGCATCATGGACGGCAGCGACCTGTCGGCCGGCGCGGTCGCCGGGATCAACGGCACCAAGAACCCGATCCTGCTCGCCCGCGCGGTCAAGGACCACAGCCCTCATGTCATGCTGTCCGGCGAAGGCGCCAACCAGTTCAGCCGGGAACAGCAGCTGGATCAGGTCAGCTCGGATTATTATGCCACGCCCTACCGACTGCAGCAGATCGAGGATCTGCTCGCAGAAAAGGTCAGCGCCGCCGAGGTTGATTATAAATTCGGCACGGTCGGTGCCGTCGCCAGGGACAGCCAGGGACATATGGCGGCGGGCACCTCGACCGGCGGCATGACCGGCAAGCGCTGGGGCCGGATCGGCGACAGCCCGATCATCGGCGCCGGCACCTATGCCGACGACCGCAGCTGCGCCGTTTCCGCGACCGGCTCGGGCGAATATTTCATCCGCCTCGGCGTCGCACACGAAATCTGCACCCGCATCCGGATGCGCCTTCCCGAGGCACTCCGGGAAGCGCAACGGGCGGTGCCAAAGGATGCCGACGGCAATGACAGCTATGTCATCCACGCCAGCGAATTCCGCCTGTCCGACGCGGAGGTGCAGCAAATGGCCGATGATGTCATCGCCGAACTGGGCGCGCTCGGCGGCGACGGGGGCATCATCTACGCCACCCCCTGGGGCCAGGCCGGCTACAGTTTCAACACCCCCGGCATGTACCGCGGCAGAGCGACCAGCGAAGGACAGCAGAGCGTCTCGATTTACGGAGACGAGGAGTAGAGCGGGAGCGGGCGAGTAGGCTTGCCTTAAGCAAGACCTTGCCCGCTCCACGCATTTACTGTGTCAACGCTGGCCGGTTCAGCCCTCGACAAAGGCAAGCAGATCGGCGTTGATCGTCTCCGCATTCACCGTCGCCATGCCATGCGAGAAATCCGGATAGACCTTGAGTTCGCCCTTGCTGAGCAGATCGATGGACAGCCGTGCGCTGTTGTCGATCGGAACAATCTGGTCGTCCTCGCCGTGCATGATCAGTGTCGGCACATTGATTGCCTTGAGATCGTCCGTAAAATCGGTCTCGGAAAAGGCCTTGATCCCGTCATAATGGGCCTTGGCACCGCCCATCATGCCCTGGCGCCACCAGTTGTCAATCACGGCCGGAAGCGGTTCGACACCGGGACGATTGAAGCCGTAAAAGGGCCCTGCGGCCAGCTCGCGGTAAAAGCTGGAGCGATCGGCGGCAAGCGAGGCGCGAAAACCATCGAATATCTCGAGTGGCAGCCCGTTTGGATATGCGTCGGTCTTGAGCATGATCGGCGGCACGGCGCCAATCAGAACCGCCTTGCCCACGCGACCGGACTCGGCCCGTGCCACATAGCGCGCCACTTCGCCGCCACCGGTTGAATGGCCGATATGGACGACCTCTCGCAGATCGAGCGCTGCGACGACCGCGGCGACATCCGCGGCATAATGGTCCATGTCATGACCGTCGCTGACCTGCGACGAGCGGCCATGGCCGCGGCGATCGTGCGCGACAACCCGGTAGCCCTTGTTGACAAAGAAAAGCAGCTGCGCATCCCAGTCGTCCGAGCTGAGCGGCCAGCCGTGATGGAACATGATCGCTTGGGCGTCTTTCGGACCCCAGTCCTTGAAGAAGATTTCGACGCCGTCCTTGGTAGTTACGTAAGCCATGGTCCTTGGTCCTTTTTACGAGGTTGATAAAAGAGGCATTCCATCGTCAATTCCTAGCTGGTCGGCACAGTTCCGCCGTCGATCACATATTCGGTGCCGGTAATCGAGCCGGCGCGGTCCGAGGCAAGGAAGGCGATCAGGCTGGCTATCTCTTCCGGCCTTGATGGCCGGCCGATCGGTATCCCGCCAAGCGAATCCATGATCATCTGCTTGCCTTGCTTGATGTCCACGCCGTGCTCTGCTGCCAGCCGCTCGGCCAGTGCGACGGACGACTCGGTCTCGATCCAGCCGGGAGATACGCGCACCACCCGCACCCCCTTGGGAGCCACCTGCTTGGACAGGCTCTTGCTATAGGTGGACAGGGCCGCCTTCGCAGCGGCATAGGCGGTAGTCGCATCCGGCAATGGCAGTTCGCGCTGGATCGAGGTCACGTGGATCACCACTCCGGCCCCGCGCGCCTCCATATCGGGAAGAAGCGCACGATCGAGCCGGACCGCCGGCATCAGGTTCAGGTCGATTTCCTTGACCCATTGCTCGTCGTCGAGCGCCGCGTAGCCGCCGGCCGGCGCCGACGACCCGCCCAGCATATGGACGATGATATCGACCCCGCCGAACCGCTCGCGCACCGCACCAGCGACAAGCGCGCAGCCTTCCGCTTGCGTAAGGTCGGCGGCCACAAACTGCGCTTCGGGCATTTCGGGCGGCTTGCTCCGCGCGCTTGTCAGCACCCGCGCGCCAAGCTCTTCGAACAGTGCCACCGTCGCCCTTCCTGCCCCCCGGGTGCCGGAGGTGATGAGCGCGCGCTTGCCTTGCAAAGTCAGGAACGGGGTCACGGGACGATCTCGAGTTCGGCAATCTTGTCGCCCCGGAGAACAAAGAAATAGCGCAGATCCACCGGACTTCCGGGAAAGTTGCCGACGAGATGGCTGGTGATGACGGTTCGCTCGCCTTCCTCCGAAAGCGCAAATGGCTCAACCGTATAGCTATATTGCGTCGAGGCATTGGCCATCCACTGTCGGATTGCGTCCAGCCCGGCATAGCTGTTGCCTTCATCCACGACCACTGCATCCTGCGTAAAGCATGCGGAGATGGCCTTGGGATCGGATGTCTTGTCGGCGGCGAAATATTGGGCGATTACAGGGGGCAGTTCGATACTCATGGTCCCGTTCCTCTTGAATTTTCGGTGCCGGCGGCGGGCCGCCAGCAGCGATCGTTGTCGTTCGAACGCAATTTAGCGCGTTGACCTAATCCGGATAAGTGGGATAAATCAGGATGAACTATTGCGGATATCGGGACAATGAAGAGCTATAACCTGACCGATTTTGACGCGGTGCTTGCGATCAGCCGCAGGGGCTCTTTTCGAGCCGCCGCGCTGGACCTGGCCATGTCGACCAGCGCGCTCAGCAATGCCATTGCCAAGCTGGAGGAAACACTGGGTGTGCGTCTTTTCAACCGTACCACCCGCAGTGTCGCGCTAACCGAAGCGGGACGCAGGTTCGTCGATCAGATGACACCTGCTCTCAAGGATATCCATCGCGCGCTCGACACCGTGCGCTCGCAGCAACAAACGCCGTCCGGCACCCTGCGCATCAACACCTTCCCGACAGCCGGCCGCGAAATCCTTTCACCGCTGGTGATCGAGTTTCTGCGACGCTTTCCCGAAGTTCATATTGATGTCGTGACCGAGGGGAAACTGGTCGACATCGTGGCCGACGGGTTCGATTTCGGGGTAAGAAGCAGGAACCTCGTCCCCACCGACATGATCGCAATCCCCGTCGGACCGCCGAGGCGATATGCCGTAGTCGCCTCCCCAGCTTACCTCGAAAAGCGGGGCCGCCCCGCGGCGCCACCCGACCTCCTCGCCCATTCCTGCGTGCGCGCGCGACTACCCAATGGCGCGCTGTTCCGCTGGCAGTTCGAGGCGGAAGGGCAATCGGTCCAGGTGGACGTCGACGGCCCGCTTACCCTGGACGAAGCCAGCCTGGCCCGCATGGCCGTGCTCGAATCCGTCGGCATCGGTTTCTTCATGGAATCGGACGTCCGCAGCGATATCGAGGAGGGCCGGCTTGTGCGCATTCTCGAAGAATGGACGCCCCCACTCTCCCCTCTGTGCCTCTACTATCCCAGCCGACGCAATCCGCCTGCGGCCTTCAGGCTTTTTGTCGATCTCGCCCGCGAACTGGCCCGCTCGTCTCGCGACCTTCAATCGGCCTGATCCTTTGCAAGGCAGGTTGGATCTGAACAGTCGATAGGGGCTTTTCCCATCCGATGGCTGGCCCGCCATGCTGCCGCACATTGGCCGCCAGCCCATGGAAAGCGGTATCGCGTCAGGTCCTTCCCTTACAGCGCGCATCGAAGCCCCTGCTCAGTTCGGCGAGGCTGATTGCGCCCAGGCGCTTTTCCAGCAAGGCCTCGGCCTCGGACAACACATCCTCCACTGCTTCATTGACCACCTGCTCCACCGCGCAATCCGGGTTCGCCTCCTCGTTGCCAATCACAAACAGCCTTGGTCCACCCACAGCCCGGTGAACGTCAAGCAGCGACAGCTGCTCGAGATCGCACGCGATCATCCAGCCGCCGCCATGCCCCTTTTCCGAACGGACATAGCCGGCATCGCGCAGGCCGGCCATGGTCCGGCGCACCACAACGGCATTGGTCCGCAGCATCGCGGCAATGGCTTCGGACGTCAGCGGCCCGTCGTGCCGCGCCATGTGCAGCAGCACATGCAGCATTCGGGAGAGACGGCTGTCGTTTCGCATCCCTTGATCCTTCACATCCTTATCCCGCTTGGCAAGCGCATAAATTCATGATACTTTTATTGTTACATGATTCGAGAAGGACAGCAAATGGAAGAAGTTGAAAAATCACCGTTCGAAAATCCGGACCACTGGGACAAGGCGGCACAGCATTACCGGCAGACCGCCCATCTCTTCACTGCCCAATATGCAGAGGCAGCGCTTGCCAGGGTTGCGCTCACAGCCCGGAGCCGCGTGCTCGATGTCGCCGCTGGCACCGGTGCCCTTGCCCTGGCAGCGGCCCGGACTGGCGCGCAGGTACTGGCAACCGACTTTTCGCCCGCCATGGTGGCGTGCATCGAAGAGGCGGGGCTGGCCAATGTCGAGACCCGGACCATGGACGGCCAGGCGCTCGACCTGCCCGATGCCAGCTTCGACGCGGTCTTCTCGATCTTTGGCGTGATCCTGTTCCCCGACTGGCGCAAGGGCCTCGAGGAAATGTGCCGGGTGACCCGGCCCGGCGGCTACGGCGTGGTCGCGACCTGGCAGGATCAGGGCGCGGCGACTTTCCTGCTGCTGGGCCGGATCCGGAGCAAGCTGTTCCCGGATCGCCCGGGCATGACCATGCCGGAGGCAGTGCAGGCGTTGAGCGACCCCGATGATTTCACCAGCGAACTGGTCGCGGCCGGCTATCGCGATCCCGAGATCGAAAGCGTCACCCATGACTATATGTTGGATGTGGCCGCGCTCGACGAGCCGGACTCGCTGTTCGGCATGTCGCCCGACTGGACCAGCCTGAGCGACGCGGAAAAGATGGCAGTTGTCGCCGAAGTGCGGACAATGGCTGGCGATCAACCGGAACTGCCCATTCCCTCGACCGCGCTGATTGGCGTAGCGAAACGCTGAGCTTCCGTGCCCCGGCGAAGGCCGGGGCCCATCTCGGATGCGATGTTCTAGCAACAATGGTTGGCAAGACGCATATCCTTGAGACTATAGCTTCCCGCACCGATTGCGCCCCTCCGACAATTCCCGAGATGGACCGCTCGGCTTTAGAAAACTTTCGTCGCCTGCGCTCTTCGCCGGGGCACGAGTCGCTTAAGCATCCCCCCTCCAATTTGCCGCTTCCCCTGTCTTAACCACTCGGTTAAACCAGCCGGATGATCCAGCCGATATCTCGCCCCCAATCCGCCCTGTCCTACATGGCCGCGTCGCGCTATGCTGCCGGAATGTTGGATTCTCGCCTCTTCCGGTCGCCGGAACCCGATTTTCCGGAAGGTCACAGTGGGCAGGGTCTGACAGCGAGCAAAATGGCATTGTTCTGCGCCATCCGGCCAAAGATCACACAAAAGAAAATATCCTGTTTCTGTAAAGTTGAACGGACCCCGAGATGAGCTGGAAACCCGAACTCGAAGAACTGGCCGAGCGCCAGCGGCTGGCCGAAAAAATGGGCGGCGAGGAAAAAGTCTCCCGCCAGCATGGCCGCGGCAAGCTCGATGCCCGCGCGCGGATCGCCGGCATTGCCGATGAGGGCAGCTTCCGCGAGATCGGCAAGATCGCCGGCCGCGGCACCTATGCCGAGGATGGCACGTTCGAGGATTTCGCGCCGAGCAATCTGATCTTCGGCCGCGCCAATATCGAGGGCCGACCGGTGGTCGCCTCCGCCGACGATTTCACCGTGCGCGGCGGCGCTGCCGATGCGGCGCTGCACCGCAAGTTCACCCAGTGCGAGAAAATGGCGCACACGCTTGGCATCCCGATGATCCGGATGATCGACGGCACCGGTGGCGGCGGCTCGGTAAAGAGTCTCGAGGACATGGGCTTCACCTATGTCCCCGCCGTGCCCGGCTGGGAGGATATCATCCGCAATCTCGACACCGTGCCGGTGGTCGCGCTGGCGCTCGGGCCGACGGCCGGCATGGGCGCGGCGCGCACCGTCGCCAGCCATTATTCGATCATGGTCAAGGGCCTGTCCCAGATATTTGCCGCCGGTCCGGCGGTCGCCGCGGCGATCGGCGATACGCTAACCAAGGAGCAGCTCGGCGGCTCGGAAATTCACGCGACCAATGGCGTGGTCGACGAGGAGGTCGCCAGCGAGGCCGAGGCCTTTGTCACAGCCCGCAAATTCCTCTCCTATCTGCCAGGCAATGTGAACCAGCTCGCTGCCCGCACCGAAAACTGGGATCCGCTCGACCGCCGCGACGAAAGCCTGCTCTCTGCCGTGCCGCGCGCCGACAAGCAGGTCTATTCGATGCGCAAGATCATGACCTCGGTGTTCGACGAGGGCTCGGTGTTCGAAATGGGCAAGCGCTGGGGCCGCGCCGCGATCACCGCCTTTGCCCGGCTCGACGGCTGGCCGGTGGCGGTGCTGGCCAATGATCCGTCCTTCCTCGGCGGCTCCTGGGAAGCCAAATCCTCGGAAAAGGTCGAGCGTTTCGCCAAGCTGGCCGAGCAGTTTCATCTGCCGGTGGTCCATCTGGTCGACAATCCCGGTTTCATGATCGGCGCCGAGGCCGAGCGGACCGGCACCATCCGCTATGGCGTGCAGGCGATGAACGCGGTCTACCGGGCGACCGTGCCCTGGGCCAGCGTCATCGTCCGCCGCGCCTATGGCATCGCCGGCAGCGCGATGAGCAATGCCGAGCATTTCCAGTACCGCTTTGCCTGGCCCTCGGGCGACTGGGGCTCGCTGCCGATCGCCGGTGGTCTCGAGGTCGCCTACAAGAGCGATATCGAAAGCGCCGCCGATCCGGCTGCGCGGCTGGCCGAGATCAGGGCGAAGCTCGACAAGGTCACCTCGCCCTTCCGCACCGCCGAACAGTTCAGCGTCGAGGACATCATCGACCCGCGCGACACAAGGCCCCTGCTCTGCGAATTTGCCGATCTCGCCTGGCGCAAACTGGCGGCGCGCTGAGCCTCTGCAGGCCGGACAAAATGACCGCGCCATGGATATTATAGCGACTGAATATCAGCGACTTGGACCTCCCTGTGAGCCCCGTCACGGCAATCTGGCGGAAATATCCTATCAAGAAGGACATATGCAGTCTATCATTTCATCGACCAAAACAAACGGTTCATCGCTGATTCAGCAACGAAATGAGATGCTGCACATCATAGTCTGGCAATGAAGGAAGGAAGAAACGATGTATTTATCGCCGAGAACATCCGTCAATCAGCCTGCTCCAGGCCTGGGCGACAACGGCATGGCGCGCGGCTATCAGCCGCTCTACCATCTCGACATCGTCAACCGCTGCCCGGGTTGCGGCAAATCGCACTGGCATGTCGGCCGCTTCAGCGCCGAATGCGCCCATTGCGAGACCGCCCTGCCGCTGGCGATGGTCGCCACCCAGCCGATGCAGCCCCGCTTCACCGAACATTTCAGCAAGACGGCGTGGGTGGCCTGAACCGCTGTATCGCTCAGTTGGATTTCAGGCTCGCGAGATAGGCGGCCGCTGCATTGGATTTGATCCTCACCCACATCGGCTTGTGATCGGACATCTGGAACGTGCGCCAGCTTGACTTGTAATATTGCGTCAATGCGGCACCCTGCTTGTCCTTTCCACCTGCCTTTTTGCGAAGCTCGGCTTCATATTCCAGCGTATCCTGATCCCGGAACACCGACTTGAATATCTCGAAAATCCCCGCATTGGCCTTCTTCAGATCGTCGGTGCGGCAGTCGATAAATTCCAGCGTCTCGTCGTCCGTCATAAAGGCAATCTGGTCGTAATATTTTGTCAGATCGAGATTGCTCGGTCTGTTCAACGCATCGGGAATGCGAAATCCATGCCGTTTCAAGGCGATCATGGTCTCATGATCCGGATGAACAATATTGAAATCACCCAATAATATCAGCGACCGGCCATCTTTCTGCGCTTCAATCGCCCGATCGGCGAAATAGTCCGCCACCCTGTCAATTTCCTGCACACGCTCGGCCAGCTTGCTTCCGGAGGACGAGCCATAAAACAGATGGACGGTACAAATATCGAATTTGAACCAGCCTGAACGAAAGGCAGTGATAAACGGCGTTCGCCGGAACTGCTTGCCCTGGTACAGCGCACCGCCTTCGCCAGCGGTATCTTCGGTGATCAGCATATCGGTTGGCAGGACGATTTCCCCGGCGATATTCTGGAACTCGACTTTCCGTTTATCATAGAGGTAGAGCAATCGCTCGCCGCCGCTGCCAAGCTTGTGGTGGGTCTTGTCCGAAGCGATAAAATCATAATTTGGCCCGAGCCGTTTCATCACTTCATGCCAGTCGTCCAGATCGACCACTTCCTGCACCGCGACAAAGTCAAAGCGCGACAATATTTCGGCGATATACATCAGACTTTCCGGCAGTCGCCGGACCTTGCCAAAGTTGCGGATATTCCAGGTTGCAAGCAGCAGGGTCTGCTCGCTGTCCTTGTCCGGCACCTCTCGATCCAGCTGGTTTATCAGCCGTTCGAGATTGCCGACTACTCTGGACCGCTCCGCCTTGGGAATATATCTGAGGTAATAATATTGCAGCATGTGGTCTCTCCCATCGTCCGGAACCCAATCATGCGACCCGTTATCCTTGGTCCGAACATAGCGAATTTTGGCAGATCAGCATAGCGGCCACAGAACATTATGTCCGTCAGCAGTGAGCCCGTCGAACCACGCCTGCCGGTTGCGACAGCCTGATCGCGGTTCCCGCGGTTCCGCCGGCCCATCGCGTGCCATGCACCGCCCGCCGACAGGGCTGTGATATTTTGGCATCAGAGGAAAGTTTATCGTCCTTTTCCGCCGTTCCGATGGAACGATCGGGGTCAGCGAGCCGTTCCCCCTACTCGTCGGTCAAGTGCGCGGAGTGTTTGCGCATCGCTCGACGGGAAGCCCGCAGCCATAGCGGGCAGAACCGGAACGACAATGTTCCATATTTAGTTAGTTGGAGTAAAATTATGAAATCCCCTATGATTACCCCCCTCATTCTCTGTTCGATTGCTGGCGCCTTTGCCGCCCCGGCCGCCGCGCAGTCCAATTCCCCCTTCACCGGCCCGCGCGCCGAAATCCTGGGCGGCTATGATACGCTGCGCTCGGGCAGCGATGTCGATGTCGACACCAACAATGACGGCATTTTCGAGAATAACACGCTCGACCAGTCGGTCGACGGTTTCGCGTACGGCGTTGCACTCGGCTATGACTTTGATGCCGGCCCGGTGGTCTTCGGGCTCGAAGGCGAATATATGGATTCGACCGGCGAGCAGGAAGGCGATGAGGCTGTCAATGCGCCGTTCGGCTATAGCATCAATCTGAAGCGCGACCTCTATATCGGCGCGCGCGTCGGTACCAAGGTGACCCCCACCACCCTGCTCTACGCCAAGGGCGGCTATACCAACACCGCGGTCGAATCCCGCTTCCAGGACCGCGCCGAAGCCGATGGTGTCGACCTGAACTTCGACGACAGCCAGCAGGTCGACGGCTACCGTCTCGGTGCCGGCGTCGAGCAACTGATCGGCGGCGGACAGGGCGGACTGGGCTCGAATGCCTATGTGAAGCTTGAGTATCGCTATTCCAACTATAGCTCGCTCAAATATAACGACACGCTGTTCAACGATAATAATGAAATCGGTGTCGACCTTGACCGCCATCAGGTGATGGCCGGTGTCGGTATCCGCTTCTAGGCCGAAGCTAGGTTAAAATAGGAGGGCGCGCCGTTCGATGGACGGCGCGCTTTTTTTGATTCAGGAGGGAGCGTGCGGGGCGCCAAGTCAGAGTCAACCAGCAGCGCTCTATGTTAGGACGCTCGCTCCCCAGCGGCCCGCCACTTACCGGCTCAGGCCGCTTTTCTCCTTGAACTCATCATAGGGATCGATGAGCCTGCACCTGGAATAGTCAGTCATCATATAGCTGCTGCGCCCGATGACATTATTGTCGATATCCTTGTACGTGACATTCCGCTGGACCTTATCGCATTCGCGCCGAAGCGGAGCGGTTTGCGCGGCACGCCGTTCGCGAGCCCGTTTGAACAGCGCGCGCAACTCGCTGTCCTTGCTGGCGAGAAACTGCTTCGCTTTCTCGCTGCCGCTATCGGCTGCCTTGTTCAGCCAGTAGAAGACTTCATCTTCCTTTTTGTAGTTGCCGGAACTCGACATCAGATAGCCTGCATACATGGCCATCATGTCGGGATCACCGGCATCGGCAGCGATTTCGGCATAGGTCCGCCCGAGCTTGATGTTTTCGCCGAGGCCATAGCTGGGATCCCCATTATAGGCATAGGCAAGAGCGGCGGCCGCCTCTTTCTGGCCGAGTGCGGCGGATTGCTGCATCAGCTTTTCCGCCTGTTTGGCGTCTTTCTTCACGCCTTGCCCGACAAAATAGCGGATACCGAGCTGATAGAGCGCCGCGGCAGATCCCGCCTCTGCGGCCCTTTGTTCATAGGCGAGCGCCTTGGCCGGATCTTTTGGAAAGTTCAGGATGCCGTCGGCATAGGCACCGGCAATTTCAAGCAAGGCACCGGGATCGCCAATCTCCGCGGCGTGGCTGATCCAGTCAATAGCCAGATCGGCATCGCCTTCGCCATATTTTCCCGTCGCGAGGTCAAGCCCGATTTGATAATGATTTTCCAGCGGCTCGGTACGGCGCAGATAATCGGAAAAGACCTCGGTTTTCTTGATGCTCATCGGATCGGTGAGCCGGGATCGTGCCGCCAGCGCACGGACCATGGCCGACAATGGCGGCCGCTCGCAAACCTTGAGATTGCCGCTTTGCGCAAAATCTTGCCCCCATTCCAGTTCCGCATCGGAAATGGGCTGGTTCGCCTGTACCTGAGCACCGAGAGCGGAGATCGTGAGTTCACAGACGATCGTCGGGGGGGGCTCGACCGCTGCTCTGGCTGGCGATGCAGCAACGATTGCGATCAGCAACGAAGCCATCAAAGGCATGGCGGCAAATTGGTCGAAACGTCTCGCGATCATCATATTCTGCTCCCGGCGATTACCGCACTTCCCTAGTTACGGCTCGAACGGGCGTCCAATGACAAAGTCTGTTAGGAATTTAGCACCCGCGCGCAGAATGTGCGACTGGCTGACAATTGGGGGCAGCGCACGCGCGCATGAAAAAGGGGAGCACAACCGCGCTCCCCTCTTGCCGTTTCATCCTGATAACTAAAGCCTATTTGTCGCCGCTATCCGCGCTCTCGCCCGGTACCGGGAAGCCTCGCTTCTTCAGGATATATTTGACCTCCGGATCACGGCCACGGAATTTGCGATAGGCTTCCTTGCGGTCGGTTTCGTTGCCGGTCGACAGCAGGATCGTGCGGAAGCGTTCCGCCGTCTGCTTGTCCCACGGGCTGCCCGCTTCCTCAAATGCCGCCCAGGTGTCGGCGTCCATCGTTTCCGACCAGAGATAGCTGTAATAGCCGGCCGAATAGGCATCCGACGAGAACAGATGGTTGAACTGCGGTAGCCGGTGGCGCATCACGATTTCCTTCGGCATGCCGATTTCGGTCAGCGTCTCGCGCTCGAACTTGTCGGGATCGGTGACCGGCTCCTCGCGATTGTGCAGCTTCATGTCGACGATCGCGCTCGACAGATATTCAACCGTGGCAAAGCCTTCGTTAAAGGTCTTCGAGGCCTGGATCTTGTCGACCAGTTCCTTGGGGATCGGCTCGCCGGTCTTGTAGTGAGTGGCGTAGGTCGACAGGATATAGGGCGTCATCAGCCAGTTCTCGTTCACCTGGCTCGGATATTCGACAAAGTCGCGCGGCGTATTGGCAAGACCCGGATAGGTGATGTCATAGTTGAGATAATGCAGTGCGTGGCCGAATTCGTGGAACAGGGTCGAGGCATCGTCGAGGCTGATCAGCGTCGGTTCACCGTCGCCGCCCTTGACGAAATTATTGTTGTTCGCCGAGATCGTGTAATTGTTCTTACCCCCCAGCTTGAACTTGTCCTTGTAGGTGGTCATCCAGGCGCCCGACCGTTTGCCATTGCGGGCAAAATTGTCGAAAAACTGCACACCGATCACCTTGTCGCCGCGCTTGACCTCAAAGGTGCGCACCTCGGGATCGAAGACCGGGATGCTGCCGGTGGTTTCGGTGAAGGTCAGGCCATAGAGCTTGCCCGCCGCATCGAACAGCGCGTCCATCATCTTGTCGAGCTGGAAATAGGGTTTGATTTCGGCGGAATCGAGGTCATATTTCGCCTTGCGGACCTTTTCCGCATAATAGCGATAGTCCCATGGCTCGATCGTGATATCCGCACCCTCGGCGTCGGCAATCGCCTGCATATCGGCGACTTCTTCCTTCACCCGGGCGACGGCAGCGGGCCAGACCTTCATCATCAGGTCCATCGCCGCTTCCGGCTCCTTCGCCATCGTGTCGGCCATGCGGTAATGGGCGTGGGTCTTGAAGCCGAGCAGCTTGGCGCGGTCGGCGCGCAGCTTCAGGATTTTCGCGATGGTCGCATTGGTGTCATTGGCATCGCCATTGTCACCGCGGTTGATATAGGCCGTATAGACCTTCTCGCGCAGATCGCGGCGGGTGCTGTTTTCCAGGAAGGGCTGCATCACCGAGCGGGTGTTTTTCAGCGCCCAGCCGGTCTTGCCCTGTTCCTCGGCGGCTTCGGCCAGCGAAGCGACAAAACTGTCCGGCAAGCCGGCAAGATCGGCCTCATCGGTCAGATAGATAAAGCTTTCCTCATCGGCCAGGACCTTGTTGGAGAAGTCGTTGAACGCCTTCGACAGCTCAGTGTTATAAGCAATCAACTGCTCCTTGTCGGCGCCGCTGAGCAGCGCGCCGTCACGCACCAGCTGTTCATAATTGCGCTCGACCAGCCGGATCTGCTTGGCATCGAGACCAGCGGAGGCGCGGTTGTCGTAGACCGCCTTGGTCTTGGCGAGCAGCTTCGGATCGAGCGTCAGCTGGTCGAAAAAGGCGGAGACTTTCGGCAGCCATTCGCCCTGGATTTCGCGGACCTCTTCGTTCGAAAGGTTGCTCGAATAGACGCCCCAGATGGCGAAAAGATTGTTGGCTTCATTGCCGACCAGTTCCATCGGCGCGGTGAAATTTTCAAAGGTCGCGGGCGCCGAATTGTCGCGGATCGCGTTCACGTCGGACTGGATCTTGTCCATCGTTTTCTGGAAGGCTTCGGGGAAGTCGGAGACCTTCACCTCATCCCATGGCGGGACGCCGTCATAGGGGCCGGTCCAGGGCTGGAGAATGCTGTTCTCGGTCGCATCAGCCGCAGCCGCCTGCGTCGCGCTCATCTTGTTCAACTCTGCTGTTGTCATTTTTTTTCCATGATCGTCGGCCAGGGCGGGTGTCGCGGTCGCGCCGATCAGCGCGGCGCTGGACACGCCCAGAAAAAACTTGCGGGTGGATAGGGTGAATCGCATAAAAATCTCTCCAGATATCGGACCGCGGCTGCGGGTCGAGGCAAGCGCGCAAGGCGCAATTGGAATGGTCTACCCAAAGCCGGGGGGAAACGCAAAAAAGGTTTCGCAGGAAATCAATTATTAGACGAACGACATTTTACCGGCGATGAACAACATCGCGGGAGAGCGCTGTTCGGGGCTATTCGGGTCGCTCGGCCAGCAGCGCGCGCACCAGCGGCTGCAGATTTTCGTCATAGCGGGCCAGCATGACATGGTCCTCGGCATTTTCGAAATGGCTGATCAGCTGGCGCCCGTTCCAGTAATGCAGCGCGATCGCCGGCGGGTCGGCGACGATCATCTTGCGGCCGTCGGGATGGTCGGGGTCAATCGGGCTTAGGTCCAGCGCCACCTGCGGCGCGGTCGAGGCGCAGACCGCCAGGCTGATATCCCCCCACCAGGCCGAAATATTGCGGTGCAGATGCCCGCTGATCATGCCCTTGACCTGATCATGGCCTGCGAGCGTGTCGGCCAGCCGCGTAACCCAGGGCTCGTCCGGATGAGTGGTCATCCACTCGATGCCGCTGTCCACCGGCGGATGATGCAGGATCAGGATCGTCGGCTTGTCGGTCTGTTCGGCAAGCCGCGCCGACAGCCACGCGGCGCGGGTTTCGCAAAAGGCACCGCCGTGCCGTCCCTCCTCCAGCGTGTCCAGAATCAACAGCCGCAGCGCCGGGGTGTCGACTTCATACTGGATGAAGCCGTCCGGCGCGGGCACATCGGCAAATTGCTTGCGGAACGGGGCGCGCAGATCGTGGTTGCCGAGGCACATATGGACCGGGAAGGGCACCACCGACAGCGCATTTTCAAGCCGGCGGTAGCTTTCCAGATCACCGCGATCGACAAGATCGCCGGTGGCCAGCAACAGATCGGGTTGCGGGGTCATCGCGCAGATCGTCCGGATCGCCTGGTCCAGCCGCTTGCGATTGAATTCGGCCGGATTGTCGGGGTCGAAGCCCAGATGGATATCCGTGATCTGCGCGATCAGCATGGGCGCCCTCCCTTGTGTTTCATTGCGCTACCGGCGGACAATCTGTCGGTCCGGCTTTTGCTGCTTGTCCTTCTGTTCTTCCCTGATCAGCCAGGGCGCGCCGTCGTCGGCATGATAATCGTGGCACATGGCACAGGTCGACGGCACATCCGCTGTTTTCTGAAATTCGCCGCCATGGCATTCGCGGCAGGTTTTGATTCCCGGCAACAGCAGATCATCGGCACTCTTCGAGGCAGGCGCGTTGTGACAGCTGGTGCAGCTTTCCTCTTTATGGGCTTCGTGGCTGAACCAGCCATTATGCATATAGCGATCGGTCTGACTGACCGGCTTGATGCCATAGTCGACACGGCCAGCTGCCGTCGGCGGGGTCACGCCATGGCAGTCGAAACAGGCACCGCCGGGCGAGAAGACCTGGCGGATCGCGAGATTGGCACGGCTCGGACGGAAACGGACGGCGCGGGCATAGTCGCTGGCCACACGCGCCTCGTTGCCGGCCCCCGGACGACGCCGCGCCATGCCCCCGAGATTGATCGGCCGGCTCGGCCCTGTCGAGCGATAATAAGCACGCAGATCGGCCTGGACCATTTCCGGTTCGCCGTGACGCAGGGTGCGGACGGTGCCGCCAATCTCGTCAAAGGCGAGACTGTGGCACATGCTGCAATCCTCCTTCATGTCGACCGGCTCGAAGCGCACGCCGTTGGCGTCGGGCGTATGACAGTCCTTGCAGACCAGCGAATCGCCGAAACCATAATCCGCCGACAGCCGCCGCCCCATCTGGGCGACGCCGCCGGTGCGCGACAGATGCATGGCGTGGGGAAATTTGAGACCATTATTCTCGGTCGGCTTGTCATCGAGCGAAATCCGCGTGCGCGGCGAGTTCCTGCCGCCGGGGCTGACCAGCACGGCCGGCCGGAATTGCGGATGGGCAATACCAAAGTCGGACGCATTTTCCAGTTTTGTATCGGTCAAACGCCCATCCATCCCGTCGTGGCAATCCGCGCAGAATTTCTGCGCTGTCGGTTCCATAGCACCGGCACCCTCATGCTCGCTGTGACATTCGACACACCTGCCCGGCGGCTTGTTGAAGGCGGAGGCAAAGGCGGCACTGATCACCTCAAGCCCTTCCGGGTCGCCGCGGGCGGCCAGCAGCCGCGGCCTGGACGCATGATCATGCGCATCCCCGGTGTGACAGGTCAGGCAGGTCTCGTCCTTGACGGTGACAAAGGCATCGACATGGCAGGCCTGGCAGTCCTTTTCGAGCGCATGGTGAGCGCTGCTCAGCGCGCCGGACGACCACATGGTGTCGGCGTGGAACTGGTCGGGCCGCTCCTCGACGCCCCGGTAAGTCGCCCACGTATAGATGGGCCAGACGAGAAAGGCGGCCAGCACCAGCACCACAAAACCCCAGGCGCTGATCCGCTTGCCCGGGAGCAGGCCCTTGAGCGTGTAGAGGGTCGATTCGCTGCGAATTTCGGCGGAATCGGACAGCGCCTCGACCCGCTTGACGGTCAGGACAACATCATCGCCCTCTTCGCTGACGGTGATCACATGGCCGCCAAAGCCGAGTTCCGCCCCTGCCGAAGGATCGACAGTGACCGCAATCCGGTGCTTGCCGTCGAGCGTGAAATTCTGGCCCGATGTGCTTTCGACGATGATCTGGCCGTCATCGCGTCTGCGGATCGTCGCATGATCCGGATTGACCGCGAGATCGGGCAGATGGATGGCATTTGTCGTGCTGCGGCCGATGCCGATTTCATCCGCTGCAAAGGGATGGGAGCGGATGATCTCCCGGCCGTCGGCGGTGGTCGCGATCTGGCGAACGATGAAGGTCATATTTGGCTCTCCATCCTACCAGTAGAAAAACACGCTGATAATATGCGCGGTCAGCGCAGCAATCAGGGCAAAGGTCATCGGCACGTGGACGAACAGCCACACCTGCAGCATCGCCTTGAGCTTCAGGTGGCGGCGGACGCGGGCCAGCGTCGCTTCCTTTTTCTCGAGCAAAGCGTCGACCTTGTCGAGCGGATCATCGCCACCCATTTTCGGCTGATAGGCCCGTTCGCGACGCAGGTCCGCCTGCGCCTGGCGGGTGGCGCAATCGGGATAGCGGCCGGAAATACGCCGGAAGAAACCGCCGCCAAACGGATCCTGCTCGAGCGACTGCAGCACCAGCGCGGCATGGCCCGCCGACAGCGGCTGC
>TARA_R110002033_G_scaffold3700_1_pt1 | contig 51124 bp, 52 predicted proteins | sample TARA_R110002033 | Tara Oceans TARA_R110002033 (sample SAMEA4397051) | marine metagenome | biome: Polar Biome; feature: [SRF] surface water layer (ENVO:00010504); material: water (ENVO:00002006), including particulate matter (ENVO:01000060) such as... | depth 5 m
CAAGGCTTTAAAATTCTCAACGAAATTAAACAGCGCTAAACTTTCTTAAACAAATTTAAATACCCCATTTCACCCCAATCGTATACCCACCCCATTTCTTACCATTTCTTACCATTAACTACTATTAATATACTATAATCTTTACTGTAACAATATTAAGTTGCATCACTATTCTTACTTTTGACAAAAATTGAAAAAGTTATAGTGTTTCGTTTTCTATCCTATATTAAATTCATCTTTACAGCAACTAATCAGCATGGGGTTCATTCTCCTTTTGTTTATGATTATGTTACCAAATGTCTTTATAATAAAGAAAAATTAAAACTGCCAATAACTTCAAAAGTACTTGTGAAAAGTCTAGATTATTTCAACTTTAAAACGGTGCATATTTTAGGGGATAATAAGATGTTAGAAGCAGCTATTAAAAAATTCTGTACTAATGTTACTTCCACAGAAATCAATGCCGATGTACTAGTTGGAAGCATTTCAGATTTAAAAAACGATGATATTGCGATAAGTAGCCTGTCTAATGATACAATGGTACTTTTAGATGACATTCACAAAGATCAAATAAGTCTTGAGAGTTGGAACAGATTAAAAAAGGAATCACAAGTACGTGTAACCTTAGATTTATTCTACTGTGGAATTATTTTCTTTAGAAAGGAACAAGTAGAAGAGCATTTTAAAATTCGGATATAAACCAGTAATTTTAAACTAAAGTTATTTTTAATGAACAGTAATACTATATATATAATACTTGGAGTCGTATTTGCTATTTATTTAGCTGTTCGTATTACCAGTAGAAGTAAATCTAATGAGCGAAAATCAAGAAAGTTCATGGAAAATTATGAGCGAAAAGAAAAAAAAGAAGATTTATAGAATATTAAATTCATATTGCAAATTCTTTTTTAAAGCATAACTCACCTACACCACCACTTTCTTATTCAGCAAAATGAAAATATATACTAAAACAGGAGACGATGGCACTACCGGACTTTTTGGTGGCACACGCGTCGCTAAACATCATATTCGTATAGATAGTTACGGAACTGTAGATGAACTAAATTCTTGGTTAGGACTTATTAGAGATCAAAAAATAGACCCAATCTACCAACAACAATTAATTACTATTCAAGAACATTTATTTACCGTAGGCGCAATTTTAGCCACCGATCCAGAAAAAGAAGTTCTTAAAAATGGTAAAGAGCGATTAAAAATCACTAAAGTAGGAACTACAGAAATTGAATTTTTAGAGACCTCCATTGACCAAATGGATGGTCAATTACCTCAAATGACGCATTTCATATTACCTGGAGGTCACACAACAGTGTCATACTGTCATATAGCTAGAACAGTTTGTAGAAGAGCAGAACGCATCTCTACTCTGTTATATCAAAGTGAACCTTTTGATAAAAATGTGCTATCTTTTATAAATAGACTTTCAGATTACCTTTTTGTATTGGCACGGAAGTTGTCATATGATTTACAAGCGAAGGAAATAAAATGGGTTCCTAAAAAAAAGGACTAATAAATCTGTAATTTATTCGTTATCAATTAATAAATGCAAAAAAATCAGTGATAAAGATGAAATTTATTACTAATTACTTTGCTGTCTCAATTTAAAAATTACTTTTGCAAAAAATTAAAATCAAACAATTACTATGTATTGGACATTAGAATTAGCATCTTATTTAAGTGATGCACCTTGGCCGGCAAGTAAAGATGAGTTAATAGATTACTCCATCAGAACTGGAGCCCCTCTTGAAGTCGTAGAAAATTTACAATCTATGGAAGAAGAAGGTGGCGAAATATATGAATCTATCGAAGAGATCTGGCCTGACTATCCAACGGAAGAAGACTACCTCTGGAACGAGGACGAATATTAATATTCGATATCATAATAACTACAAAAAAGTCTCTTCGGAGGCTTTTTTTTTATGTAATTTTGGCAGGTTCTTAGGTAAATCAGTATAAAAATCAAGACTGGAATGCCTTTTGCTCTTAAACAGCATCGAACATATTTGTCGATTCTAAAATATTTTGAAAGTCCCTTGACTAAATTGATAGTGAAGAATTTTCAATTCTAATAGTTTATAATATTATGAGTTTCATTAATTCCATCCTAAAGGCATTCGTTGGTGATAAATCACAAAAAGATGTAAAGGAGTTACAGCCTTTAGTAGACCAAATAAAGTCATTCGAATCTAAACTGGAAAGCCTTAGTCATGATGATCTTAGGCAAAAAACCATAGAGTTTAAAAAGGTTATTCAAGATTCTATTAAAGAAAAGACCGATCAAATAAAAACTTTAGAAGAAGAGGTTAAGAACTCTACTGATATTGATAAGAATGAGGATATCTACACTGAAATAGATAAGTTAAAAGAAGAAGCTTACGCTATTTCTGAAGAGACATTAAATAAATTACTTCCAGAGGCATTTGCGGTAGTTAAAGAAACTGCTAAGCGATTTGCAAATAATGAAACTTTACAAGTAACAGCCTCTGAATATGACAGAACATTGTCAGGTGACAAAGATTACGTTACACTAGAAGGTTCTTATGCTATTTGGAAAAATTCTTGGAACGCCGCAGGTAAAGAAGTTACTTGGGACATGGTACATTATGATGTACAGCTTATTGGTGGTATAGCCATGCACCAAGGAAAAATTGCAGAGATGCATACAGGAGAAGGTAAAACCTTAGTTGCAACCTTACCTCTATATTTAAATGCCTTAACTGGTAACGGTGCACACTTGGTTACCGTTAACGATTATTTAGCAAAAAGGGATAGTGCTTGGATGGCACCTATATTTCAATTTCACGGTTTATCTGTAGATTGTATTGATTATCACAGACCAAACTCTGATGGTAGACGCGCAGCATACAATGCCGATATTACATACGGAACGAATAATGAATTTGGTTTTGACTACCTAAGAGATAATATGGCACATACACCAAAAGACTTGGTGCAACGTCCACATAATTATGCAATGGTAGATGAGGTAGATTCTGTATTGGTAGATGATGCTCGTACACCTTTAATTATTTCTGGTCCAGTACCAGAAGGTGATCGTCATGAATTCAATGAGTTAAAACCTAAGGTTGATGAAATTGTAAAAAAACAACGTCAACATTTAACTGGTGTATTAGCTGAGGCTAAAAAATTAATTGCAGAGGGTGATACTAAAGAAGGTGGTTTCCTTTTATTACGTGTATACCGTGGACTTCCAAAGAATAAAGCATTAATTAAATTTTTAAGTGAAGAAGGAGTAAAACAATTACTTCAAAAAACTGAAAATTTCTACATGCAAGACAATAACAGGGAAATGCCTGTTGTTGATGAAGATTTACTTTTCGTTATCGATGAAAAGAACAATCAGATAGAATTGACCGACAAAGGGGTAGATTATATCTCTGGAGAGCAAAACAGAGATTTCTTTGTTATGCCAGATATTGGTGGGGAAATTGCTAAAATTGAAAGTCAAAATCTTGAAATTGAAAAAGAAGCTGAACTAAAAGAAGATCTTTTTAAAGATTTTACTATAAAGAGCGAACGTATACATACTATGAGCCAACTATTAAAGGCTTATACCTTATTTGAAAAGGATACCGAGTATGTTGTTATGGATAATAAGGTGATGATAGTTGATGAGCAAACCGGTCGTATTATGGACGGTCGTAGATACTCTGACGGTTTACACCAAGCTATTGAAGCAAAAGAAAATGTAAAAATCGAAGCTCTAACGCAAACTTTTGCAACGGTAACTTTACAAAACTACTTTAGAATGTACAGCAAACTTGCGGGTATGACAGGTACTGCTGTAACAGAGGCTGGAGAATTTTGGGAAATCTACAAGTTAGATGTTATGGAAATCCCAACTAACAGACCTATTGCTAGAGAGGATAAAAACGATTTAATTTACAAGACCAAGAGAGAGAAATACAACGCAATTATAGAAGAAGTAACCAAAATAAGCCAAGCAGGTAGACCTGTACTTATAGGTACAACTTCTGTTGAAATCTCAGAATTGCTATCTAAATTATTGAGTGTACGTAAAGTACCTCATAATGTATTGAACGCAAAACTTCATAAAAAAGAAGCAGACGTTGTTGCAGAAGCTGGTAATGCAGGTGTGGTAACCATTGCAACCAACATGGCTGGTCGTGGTACGGATATTAAATTATCTGAAGCTGTCAAGAAAGCTGGTGGTCTTGCAATTATTGGAACGGAAAGACATGATTCTCGTCGTGTAGATAGACAGTTACGTGGACGTTCTGGACGTCAAGGAGATCCAGGAAGCTCTCAATTCTATGTTTCTTTAGAAGATAACCTAATGCGTTTATTTGGTTCTGACAGAGTCGCTAAGATGATGGATAAAATGGGCTTGGAAGATGGTGAAGTTATTCAGCATAGTATGATGACCAAATCTATTGAGCGTGCTCAGAAAAAAGTTGAAGAGAATAACTTTGGTGTACGTAAGCGTCTATTGGAATATGATGATGTAATGAACGCACAGCGTGAAGTTGTATACAAGAGAAGACGTCATGCTTTACAAGGCGAGCGTTTAAAGCTTGATATTGCCAATATGGTTTATGATACTTGCGAGGTAATCGTTGAAAGTAATAAAGCTGCAAGTGATTTTAAGAATTTTGAGTTTGAGTTGATTAAATACTTCTCAATGACAGCTCCAATTGATGAAGCTGAATTTGGTAGCATGTCTGCCCAAGAAATTACCGGAAAAATCTACAAAGCTGCATATGATTATTACAATGATAAGATGGAGCGTAATGCAGCAGCAGCTTTTCCTGTAATTAAAAAAGTACACGAAGACAACGCTAATAATTTTGAACGTATTGTTGTTCCTTTTACCGATGGTATTAAGAGTTTGAATGTTGTTACCAACCTTCAAGAAGCTTATGATAGTAACGGTAAGCAATTGATTACTGATTTTGAAAAGAATATCTCATTAGCAATTATAGATGATTCTTGGAAAACCCATCTTCGTAAAATGGATGAGTTAAAGCAATCGGTTCAATTAGCGGTACACGAACAAAAAGATCCATTGCTTATTTACAAGTTTGAAGCATTTGAACTTTTTAAATCAATGATAGAGAAAGTAAACAAAGATGTTGTTTCTTTCTTGTTCAAAGGAGAATTACCTTCAGAGAATCCGAACGCTATTCAAGAAGAAAGAAACATTCAACGTTCTAAAGAAAATTTACAGACGACAAAAGAGGAAATTCCAAATAGTGATGAATTAGCGGCACGTAGTAGAGCTGTAAGTCAAAATCAGGCTGAACGCCCTGCTGTTACTGAGACTATCACTAGAGAACAACCAAAAATAGGTCGTAACGAACGTGTTACTATTAAAAATGTAATGAGTGGAGAAAGTAAAACGGTAAAGTTTAAACAAGCAGAACCACTTTTACAAAACGGAAGTTGGGTTTTGACTCAAGACTAAATTCAATAGAAAAAAGTTTTAATAAAAAAGGCATCTAAATGGATGCCTTTTTTATTTACAAATACTTAACCAGCTATTACTAAACAATATAGACGAAGCTTAAATATTGTAATCATATTTCTAATAATTCATGAAAAACGGACATTAACAATTAATTCAACATTTTTAACCAATTTTTAGGCAAAAAAAATGTGTTATTCAGAAAATTTTTTGGTGTTTTTAATACACTAAGTCAGAAAAAACTAGCATAATGATAAAAACATAATTAGATTTACATTACGTAATACGTATGTTTCTAGTACATAAATAATTTCTATGCCCGGATTTACCATTGACAATGAACGTCTTCAGGATAAAACCAAACTTTTCTTAAGGGTAAATTATACCACAAGCATTATTGCATTCCTATTTGGAATATTGTGCTATTTTATATTAAAGATAACCCAAGTAATTCCGTTTGTACTTATTGGCTTTTCATTATTAAATATTGTCAATTTATTATATTTCAAAGTCCATAAAAATATATTACCCACTTTTAATTTCTCTTCTATTATAGGTATAATAAGCGCAACCATTGTTACCTTATACAGTGGTGGAATTTATAGCCCGTTTATATTCATGATTCCGCTAATTGCTTTTGGAGGTTTCATAAATAGTATCAGATATGGCAGAATATACTTGAATGTTATTTTTGTAATTATTATTGCAGTTTTTACGCAATCTATACCTGAACTTAGTTTTACATACAATGTAGTCCCTGAGGAATCTGCTGCAATTTTTAGTCTTGTTAGCATCTTATTTTCAGTTTTCGTTTTAGGTAATACATTCGGAAAAAGCTTATTAAAAACCTATAATGCCTTATATAGTTCAAAAAAAGCTTTGGCCAACCAAGTACATGAAAAAGAAAATCTGCTTAAAGAAGTACACCACCGAGTAAAAAACAATTTACAAACTGTATCTAGTTTGTTAAGTCTTCAATCTCGTAATATAGAAGCGGGCCCAATGAAAGGACTTCTAAAAAGCACACAAAATAGGGTTATTGCCATGGCCATGGTTCATGAAATGCTCTATATGCGCAGTGATATCAGCCATATTGAATATAAGGATTATGTAAAAGAATTAAGTGAGTATTTAATTAGATCCATAAAAGGAAACGATAATAATGTCGATTTAAAAATTGATATACCAGATATTAAACTGGGAATAGATACCGCTATTCCATTAGGTTTGTTAATAAATGAAACATTAACCAATGCTTTAAAATATGGGATTGAAAGTGATGATGAAGGCGAAATAAATATTAAACTTCAAAAAGACACTACAATAGAACATTGCTATGTTTTAGAAATTGGCGACAACGGTATTGGTTTTCCTGAAACAATCAATTACAAAAACACCAAATCACTAGGTTTAAAATTAATACACAACCTAACTCGTCAATTAAAAGGTACTATCGTCCGCGACCCTTCTAAAAAAGGTACCAATTATATAATAAAATTTCAGGAAATTAAGCAGCAGTTATCGCCAACACTATAAAATCACTTATCAATTTTTATCACTAACGCAATAATGTTTAGTGAACCATAGTAATGCTAGCAAATCTTTATACTAATACCTATATTTAAGCGACTAACTTTCAAACCGCGCTTAATGATCAAAAAATTACTACTATTGGTAGTCCTTTATGGAACTACCATTTCGGCACAAGATTATTTCTACCAAAAATTTCAACCTTTCAATTCCGAAATACCATCTCCTGAAGCATTTTTGGGTTACGGTATAGGTGAACACCATACAAGACACGATCTAATTGTGGCTTATCTTGAAAAACTAGCTGAAGTCTCAGACAGGGCATCGATAGCAGAGTATGGCAGAACACATGAGGGACGTAAATTAGTTATGTTAACCATTACCGCTCCAGAAAATCAAAGCAACCTAGATCAACTAAAAGAGGAACATTTAGCTTTTACAGACCCTAAAAAATCAGTTTCCAATTATGGTGACGTTCCAATCTTCATTAATCTAGCATACAATGTACATGGTAATGAACCTTCTAGTTCAGAAGCGGCATTACTTACAGCCTATACATTTGCGGCTTCAGAAAATCCTGAAATTTTAAACTACTTAAAGAACGCTGTAATCTTTATTGACCCAACCATTAATCCTGATGGTCGAGACAGACACACACAATGGGCAAACACATACCAAGGAAATCCAGAAGTTGCAGACCCACAAGATGTTGAACATAATGAATACTGGCCAATGGGAAGAACAAACCATTATTGGTTTGACCTCAACAGAGATTGGTTATTAGCAATTAACCCAGAGAGTAGAGGAAAATTAAATTGGTACCACCAATGGTACCCAAATGTTGTTACAGATTTTCATGAAATGGGTACGCAAAGCACCTATTTCTTTGAACCAATGAAAACAAATGCCTCATATGATCCTATCATGCCTAAAGAGAATTATGAAGATTTAAATACCCTTTTTGGTAATGCATTTTCTAAGAGTTTAGATAGTATTGGATCTCTTTATTTCACCAAAGAAGTTTTTGATGGCACCTACCCTGGTTATGGATCTTCATACCCTGACCTACAAGGTGGTCTTGGATTATTATTTGAGCAAGCCAGTTCTAGAGGTCATAGACAAACTACAGCATTTGGAGAAATAACGTTCGCTTTTACTATTAGAAACCAATACGTTTCTGGGATAACAACGGTAAAAACTGCAGTTAACAACAAAGAATATATGCGTAAGTATCAGCAGAAATTCTTTAAAAGTGCCTTAACCAACGCTGCTAAAAGTAAAGTTAAAGGCTATACTTTTGGTGATGTTCATGACAAAAACAGAACAAAAGCATTTATAGATAAGTTATTGCTACATAGAATAGACGTATATCGATCTGGAGACTCATTTACGGTACCGACACAACAGCCTCAGTACAGAATGGTACAAACGATGTTTGAAACGTATGAGAAGTATAGAGATAGTGTTTATTATGATGCTTCTGCTTGGTCGGTTGCTAACTTCTATAATATGAAATACAAGTCGGTAAACACACTTAACCTTGGCGATAAAATTACTGAAACAAAAAACTTGATATCTATAAGTCCGGTTCAAAAATCTAATTATGCCTATGTTATGGACTGGGATGATTATAATGCCCCTGCTGCTCTTGTGTATTTACAGAAAAAAGGCATTGTAGCTTCTTCTGCAGCTAAGCTATTCAGCATAAAAACCAAAAACGACACCAAAAAGTTTAATTATGGTGCTGTCTTAGTTCCTGTTAGCCTACAAAAAGAAGATGCAGCTGCAGTGTACAAAAGTATTAAAGAAGCACAAGAAAAATTCGAAGTGCCTATTTACGCAGTAGATTCTGGTCTTAGTTTAGAAGGTGTAGATTTAGGTAGCGGCAATATTTCACCAATTAAAAAAACAAGGGCTGTAATGTTGATTGGCGATGGCGTAAGTTCTTATGAAGCAGGGGAAGTTTGGCATTTGCTAGATACTCGTGTTCACATGCCTATAACTAAAATACCGATGCGTAATTTCAATAAGGTAAGTTTAGACAAATACAACACCATGGTTATGGTTTCTGGAAAATATAACCTTACCGAGAAACAAATGTCTAAAATTAAAGATTGGACCAGTAAGGGTAACACTCTTATTACAATAGGTACTGCTAGCAAATGGGCTGTTGAGAAAAAGTTAGTAAAAGAAAAACTTACCAAAACGGAAAAAGATTCTACCCAAATCGCTGTGAGAAAACCATATGTAGATGCACGTGAAAATATTGGAAAGGAAAGTCTTGGTGGAGTTATTTTAAACGTTGATTTAGATATTACCCACCCGCTAGCTTATGGATATAGAGACAGTAACATTCCTGTGTATAAAAATAATTCAGTTTGGTTAACACCAAGTAAAAACTCATATGCAACAATAGCAAAATATACTAAAAATCCACATATAGACGGATTTATTACTGAGAAGAATATGCAAGAAAACATATTAAATTCAGCATCTCTTATTGTCAGTAAATTGGGCAGTGGCAGAGTAGTTCTTTTTGCGGATAACCCCAACTTTAGAGGTTCATGGTATGGAACCAATAGATTATTTCTAAATGCGCTTATTCTAGGAGACAAAATAAAAATACCTTCAGAAGACTAACATTAATTACTACTAATTAATACGGAAAAATGAAAAACATAAAAGCACTGCTACTATTAGGAATTTTCTTTTTAATGACAACACCTTTATTATCGCAATCCTTAGAAGGTGATGGCCCACATTCACAATTGATAATTAGAGGTGTAATGCTCATAAATGGAAATGGAGCACCACCGCAAGGTCCTATAGATATTGTTGTAGAAAACAATATCATTAAAGATGTTAAGGTTGTTGGTTACCCCGGTGTAGCTATTGATGATAGCAAAAGACCACAACTTAAAGCGGGAGGCAAAGAATTAGATTGTACAGGAATGTACTTAATGCCAGGTTTTATAGATATGCATACTCACATGGGTGGTGACTCACAAGGAGCTGACCCTGATTATGTTTTTAAACTTTGGATGGCACATGGTGTTACTACGGTACGTGAAGTTGCTGGCAGAGGTATTGATATTGCTTTAGATTTAAAACATAAAAGTGAAAAGAATGAAATAACGGCTCCCCGTATTATTTCATACACCGCATTTGGGCAAACTAGTAAATCATTCAACCCTTTAAACGACATTCCGATTTCCACTACAGAGCAAGCAAGAGAATGGGTAAGAGCTAATGCAAAAAAAGGAGCTGATGGTATTAAGTTCTTTGGTGCCGAACCTGCGATTATGGAAGCAGCATTAGATGAAAACAAAAAATTGGGCTTAGGTTCAGCCTGTCATCATGCGCAAATGAGTGTTGCAAGATGGAATGTACTGCACTCTGCAAGAGCAGGGCTAACCTCTATGGAACATTGGTACGGACTACCAGAAGCTTTATTTGAAGACCGTACAGTACAAGATTTTCCTTTAGATTATAATTACCAAAATGAGCAACATCGTTTTGAAAATGCAGGTAAATTATGGGCGCAGGCAGCAGAACCTTACTCTGAACATTGGAACAATGTAATGAATGAGTTGATTGCATTAGATTTTACTATGGATCCTACTTTTAATATTTATGAGGCAAGTAGAGATTTACAACGTGCCAGACGTGCAGAATGGCATGAAGATTATACATTACCTTCTCTTTGGGAATTTTACCAGCCTAGTAAGATATCACATGGGTCATATTGGCATGATTGGGGTACCGAACAAGAAGTGGAATGGAGAAATAATTATAAACTGTGGATGACCTTTATTAATGAATATAAAAACAGAGGTGGTAGAGTGACTACAGGGTCAGATTCTGGATTCATTTTCCAACTTTATGGCTTTGCTTATATACGAGAACTAGAACTAATGCGTGAAGCAGGCTTTCATCCATTAGAAATAATACAATCTGCCACATTAAATGGTGCCGAAGCATTAGGTATGGATGACAAATTAGGATCTGTCACTATCGGAAAATTGGCAGATTTTGTCGTAGTAGAAGAAAATCCGCTACAAAATTTTAAAGTTTTATATGGTACGGGAGCTATTAAACTTACCGAGGATAACGAGGTGGTTCGTGTTGGTGGTGTAAAATATACTATAAAGGATGGAATTGTTTATGACTCCAAAGCCCTATTAGCTGACGTAAAACGCCAAGTAGACGAGGCAAAAGCTAAAAGTAATTATACTATAAAGCAGCCAGGTGTTAAAAATTAAAATTTACGTTTGTCTACTGGTACTTTGATAGTACGAACTTTCTTTTTGTTTTTTGCTGCGAAAGCAATAGTAGCAATTACAATAAGAGCAGGTATTAAAATTGTAAATAACATCATAATTTTAAATTTAAAAGGTGCTTCATTGCACCTTTTTATATATGGCAAAGATTATGCCAACTTACCGTAATTCTTGGTAGTAATAAAACCTAATTCTTTATTAACTCTTGCATTCTTATATCTGTACAAACGAGTTACCGAAGTTTCAGTAGTGATTGTAATCGTTTTCTTGTTGCTAATATGGTTAAGGCTATCAACCATAACAGTACCCATTTCAATAGTGTTAACTTTATCATCTGTTTGGGGTATTTGTGCTGAAGCTATTACGCCAGCGAAAAGTATTATTAGTAAGGTAAATATTGCTTTCATATCTCAATGTTGAACAATATAAAAGTACCTTCAGCCCCATCAATAAGCCTTTTCGCCTCGCTGAACTGCTATAATTTTCGCCTAGCGTAAAAATCTATGATGAATCGACAAAAAGTGTCGACGAACGGATTTTAGTCTAAAACCAGCATACCGACTCAGTATGCATTTCGTCGATGATTTTAATTGGATGAAAAATTAATTTCCTTAAAAATAGGGCTAAATAAAGCTAACCAATCCTGTAGAAGATAGGGGCGGGCAATAAAAAATTCTTGGAGTTATTTTTTATTTCGTCCTCGTTTACCGTAGTTTTTATCACCACGGGTTTTAGGTTTGGTATATTTCTTTTGAATGATACGTTGATAAGAACCACCTTGATTTTCTTTTTTATTCTTATCTGATTTCTCATGAAAACTTGCACCACGTTCCTCTTCATTGATGTTTAGCGGATTCTCTCGCTCCCTGTGCTTAGGTTGCTCATCAAAAGTAAGTTGAGTAGCTATTGCTACATTTTCAGGTAATGGCAGTTGGTTAATCTTATGAGACATTAATTCTTCAATAGCATCTTTTGCCTCTTCCTCTTGCGGTGTAAATAATAAGATTGAAGTTCCCTCCTTCTCTGCCCTACCAGTTCTACCAATACGGTGCATGTAGTTTTCAGGATAAGCTGGTGTATCAAAATTGATTACATGAGATATCTCCTGTAAATCCAATCCACGTGCCATTACATCGGTAGTAACCAAAATGCGGTTCTTACCTTCATCGAATTGGTTTATAGAACGTAATCTGTAGTTCTGTGTCTTGTTAGAGTGAATAATACAGATTTCTTCACTAAAAAATTCAGACATTTCTTTAAATAATAAATCTGCACTTCGCTTACTAGAAACAAAGACCAGAACTTTATGGTACATTTCTTCGTCCTGTAATAAGCTTACCAATAAATTCACTTTCGTATAAAAATTGGGTGTAGCATAACCATATTGCGTAATATTTTCTAATGGTGTTCCACTTACCGCAATGGCTATTTTTTTAACTCCCGTAAAAAAATCGGTAATAAATAATTCAATATCGTCCGTCATTGTGGCAGAAAACATAATGTTCTGTCTCTTTTGCGGCAACAACTCAAAAATATTCACCAATTGAAATCTGAAGCCTAAATCTAACATTACATCGACCTCATCGATAACAAGTTTTTTTACCTGTTTTAATTGAACAGCTTTGGTTAAGATTAAGTCATACAATCTTGCTGGTGTAGCTACCAGAACATCTGTACCTAATGCCAAGGCATCTTTTTGACGAAGCATACTCTTACCTCCAAAAACTCCTAAAACACGAATTCCGGAATATTTAGCAAGCTTTTCCGCTTCTTCAACAACTTGTACTACCAACTCACGTGTAGGCACAAGAACGACAACCTTAGGGTGAATATCCTTTGAAAAATTTAATGTATTTAAAATAGGAAGTAAATAAGCAAAAGTCTTACCTGTACCCGTTTGTGCAATACCTACTACATCGCTACCGCTCATAACAATAGGAAAAGCTTTCTCTTGAATTGGGGTTGTGTTTTCAAAACCTAAATCGGTAAGCGCTTTTTCTAAATTTCTTGAAATCTTTAAATCGGTAAACAACGGCATAAGAATCACATTTGTATTATGAGTGCAAAGCTATGCTGATTAGTTGACAATTCCCGAAAACTGAGCCAATTATCGGTTTTAATAATGACTTTTACTGATTATTAATCTATTTTATATACTTTTTACCTTGAAATAAATCAAGAAACTATTTTTTTACCCTTCAAATTCTACACAAGTAGACTGATGCCTTACATCAAAATTGACGGAATTAGCAATGAAACAAAACTCGTTTGCTTTTTTGTGCAAGGCTTGTGCCTTATCTATCATAGAAGCGTCTTTCACTTTCACCAAAGGTTTTAAAACTACTTCTGAAAACTGACCACTACCGTTTGCGTTTTCAACCATAGTCCCCGTAGCAAAATCTGTATATTCTAAAACAACCACTTTAGCCTCTGAACATAAGTGCAGATACCAAAGCATGTGGCAAGAAGAAATGGAAGATACCAATAACTCTTCTGGGTTATATTTTGAGGAATCTCCTCTAAATGCTGGGTCAGAAGAACACAAAATAGATACTTTCTTCTCTACGGATATCGTATGACTTCTTTCAAACTCACGATAGTTAGATGTGCCTGTACCTTTATTACCGGTCCATTCCACCTTCGTTTCATACTTGTGTTCCTTACCCATACTATTAATTTGAAATTGCAATTACTATATTTTACCGAATTTATATACTAAGATTTATAATAAAAAATCTTTCGTATTAAAACGGCTAAATGTAGAAAACCAAAATTATGTTTAGCTTAGTTTCTTTCGAATACGCCAATATTTTATTCACTATGAAGATATCATCAATATTCTTAATATTAATTCCCCTCTTTTATACAAGTAAAATTGCTTCACAAGTAACTACCAATACATATGAAGTAGCTGTTAATGAGAGCATCAAAATAAATGACCCAGAGTATTACACAGGACTTATAAAAATTTTAGATGGTTTTCAAAAAGAACTCTTTACTAGAAATAGTATTGCCGACACTACTTACAATAGCTATGTGCATTTATTAAACCAAATTAGCAAAGACAGTACTTTTGAAGTAACCAGTAATTATGCGATTGGAGATTCTGTTCAAAAACTGGCTAAACGTTTTAATTATAATGGCTTAAAACAGATGAAAACTATTGGTTTAGCGAAATATATGCAAAATAATGAAGCTAAAAGTATGCTTTTAAATCAAAAAGCTGGTGAGGTTTACAAAGAAAAAGGAGGTATTTCTCGCGCGGACTATGCCCAACTTCTATGGGATGTATATGATGAAAATGATTTTCAATTACCTACAATTAGATTACAACTATTCAGATTTATAGAACCAAACTCAGATGGTGTGTTTTATATGTATGTTGGTAAACCCACTCAAAAGTAATAAGCTTTTAAATGTGATAAATGTCTTGTATTAAAACTTAGCATACGCCCGTACTGGAAAAGTGCCTACACCTTTAAATTTTGGAGGAACTGCACTGAACATAAATTTGCTGTCTGGCAGCAAATTGAGTTGGCATAAATGCTCTACGATTAATATTTCTGCACCCAGCAAGATAGTATGCACCGGTCTGCTATTCCCTCTAGTATCATCAATATTATGTGAATCTATCCCTACCAATAAAACGGAAGCGTCCCTAAGATATTCTGCCGCACCTTTTGTTAAATATGGATTACTTTCAAAGTAGGCATCAGTATTCCACTTATTATCCCAACCTGTGTGTATAAGAACTGCACGGTTCTTTACATCATAACCTTTTAAATGTTCTGCAGTTATCTCAATAGTTTCGGTAAATGGAATATGAATTACGATAGCATCTAAATCTACAAAGCGTTCTATGGACATTTGAGAAACGTCTTTACCATCTTCAAACCTATGAAAAGGACAATCTATATAAGTACCTGTATTAGTCACCATTTCAATTTTTCCTATTTGAAATTGGGTTCCCTCGGCGTAATTATGCTTGGAATCTTCTCTACTTAAATAATCACAAATTATAGGCGCAGGCAACCCTTTATAAGTTATTAGTCCATTGTCTATGGTATGGCTTAAATCTAGTAGTGTATTTTTCTGATTATTCATTTAGAGCTTCTGGCTTCAAAATTCTTATTTAATTTTCTTTAAACACCCTTTTACCACCAATGTAAGTTTCTAAAACTTTCACATCCTTAATCTTAACTGGTTCAACTTTCATTAAATCATCGCTCAGAATAACAAAATCTGCCAATTTCCCAGGTTCCAAAGTTCCTTTTATCCCTTCATCAAAAGAGCTATAAGCGGCTTCTTTGGTATATGCGTTTAGTGCTTCTACTACATTAATTTTCTGATCAGGAACCCAACCACTAGGATTCTTGCCATCAATAGTCCGTCTGGTAACAGCAGCATAAATACCATAAATTGGAGAAGCCGGTGCCACGGGCCAATCACTTCCAAAAACCAAAGTGGTATTTGCATTTAATAGTGATTTAAAAGCATAAGTTGTTTTTATACGTTCTGAACCAATAAGTTCTTCTGCCCATCTACCGTCATCTATGGCATGGTAAGGTTGCATACTTGCGATTATACCAAGCTCAGAAAATCTTTTGATATCTTCCAACGCTAAATGTTGCGCGTGCTCCAACCTAAAACGTCTATCCTTTTTCCCATTTTTCTTAATTACGCTATCAAAAATATTCAATAGCGTATGGTTTGCCTTATCTCCTATGGCATGTACGGTAACTTGTAAATTTTTATTGTCGGCACTAGATACCCAATTATATAAGCTATCTTCATTAACGATGAACAACCCTTTATCATTTGGCTTATCTGAATAAGGCTCTTTGAATGCAGCTGTATGTGAACCTAATGAACCATCTACAAAACCTTTCATCAGTCCTCTTTTTAGCCATTTAGAGTTTTTATCACTTGTTGAAATACTTTCCCAATACTTTAAAGGATTTGCAGAATAGACTCTTATTTTTAGTTTCTTTTCTGAGTTCATTTTATCTAAAACCTCATAACCGCCTAAACTATCGACATCATGTATTGTCGTTACACCTTGGGAAACTAAATAATCTTGTGCGGCACTAATTGCCTTTTCCTTTTCCGCCTTTGTTAGAATTGGTATTTTGTTCAATACCAAATACATGGCTTCACTTTTAAGAATACCAGTAGGCGTACCGTCTAAATTTTTAACGATTTCTCCATTCTCCACATCTGTACTATACTTATCTATTCCGGCAATTTTTAAGGCAGCAGAATTTGCCAAAATCATGTGCCCGTCCATTCTATATATAGCTACGGGATTATTACCGGTAAATTCATCTATCCAACCCTTATTAGGTAATTCTCCTCCCCAAAGGGTATGATCCCAGTTTCCTTCAACAATCCATTGACCTGGACTAATAGATTTTGTAAAAGATGCTATTCTATCTATAAACTCTTGTTTACTATCTGCATCCCTTAATTGTACACTTAAAAGACTATTGCCACCCATTAATAAATGAACGTGAGCATCAATAAATCCCGGAGTAATGAATTTACCTTGTACATCTTGTACTTCTGTAACTTTGCCTTTAAACTTTAAAATTTCTTCTAGAGAACCAACAGCCAAAAGTGTATCTGCCTTTATTGCCATTGCCTCTGCTTTTAAAGCATCTAAATCACCCGTCCAAATATTGGCATTGGTTATTATTAAATCTGCTTTCGCAGTTTCATTAGAGGTACAAGAACAAATAAAAATGGCTATTCCTAGAGAAAAAAACAACTGCTTTATCATGCTTTTAAAGATAGAAAAGTATGTGTGTTTTACATAATCTTTTCCATCAAATAAAATTAGCTGCCCTCTTTCCTTAAAACCTGTAATGGCGGACTATTTAATACTCCTTTACTGTTCAACAAACCAATTAACAATACCAAAAGAGTAATACCTGGTAGCACTACCAAAAAGGGAACCCAAGAAGGAATAAACGGTGTATCAAAAATAAAATAGGCAAGTAAAAAACTGCTTAGCAAAGAAAGTAATACTCCTACTCCGCTGCCTAAAACACCTAAGAACAGATACTCTAAAGCATTAATTTTTAAGATCTGTTTACTCTGCGCTCCCAATGTTCTTAGCAATACACTTTCTCTAATACGTTGATACTTACTATTTCTAACAGAGCCTATTAAAACAATTATTCCCGTTAGTATACTAAAGAAAGCCATAAAGGAGATAACCCATGAAATCTTATCCAAAATATTCTCTACCAATGTAACCACCTGTCTTAAATCTATGATGGAAACATTTGGGAATTTCTTTACCAATTCTCGCTGTAGATTAGCCGAAGATGTTTTATCTGGTGCATTAGTAGTAACTACATGAAACTGTGGTGCATTTTCTAGCACACCCTTTGGAAAAACAATAGAAAAATTAAGTTGCATACGAGCCCAATCTACCTGTCTAATATTACCCACTACAGTAGTCATCAATTTACCTTGTACATTAAACAATAAGGTATCTCCAATAGTTACTAGCGCATCATTTGCCACATTATCTGCCAAAGAAATAGGTATAACCTTCGCGTTAGGATCAACGGTAGGTATCCACTCGCCTTCCAACAATTTCTCTGAACCTATCATTGAGTCGCGATACGTTGTTCTAAACTCGTGATTTAGAATCCATTTATTAACTCGTGTTGTGGTATCTAAACGAATATCATTGACATTTCTATTTTTAATACGCTCTAACCTCATGGTAACGATAGGAATATTATCAATTACCGGTAACCCTTTTGGAGTTATAGTATTCGCTACAGCATCTCGTTGGTCGGTCTGTACATCAAAGAGAATCAAATTAGGACTTTCTGCACTTGCCTCAAAAGAAGTTTTTGCTAGAAGAAAATCTTTTGTAAAATATAAGGTGCTGATCAAAAAAGTTCCAATTCCAATAGCTAAAATCAATACTACAGTTTGATTGTTGGGGCGGTATAAATTCAACAAACTTTGTCTTGCCGCAAAACTCCAAGACTTGGGAAAGTAACGTTTTATTAAACGCATAAAGCCAATAGAAACTCCCGCTAAAATAGAAAAGGCCACTAATATGCCCGCAACAAAACTAAATGCGAACGTCCACCTTCCCAATAACCAATAGGCAAATAACAATATAAAAAGCACTATAGCTATAACTACCCAAATTTGATATGGTCTGGATTTTTTACTAGTATCATCTTGCACACGTAATACTTGCAACGGAGATACGAACCATGTATTAATTAATGGGGAAAGTGCGAATAATACAGACATACAAACACCAAGTAGCAACCCAATAAATATAGCTTGAAAAGAAGTTGAAATTTCAACCTCGAAAGGTAAAAACTCTTGTAAAATTAACGGAAATGTCTGTTGTAACAGCAATCCTATAATTGTACCTATTAAACCACCTAATAAGCCCATACCGGCAATTTGAATCAGGTAGATTAAAAATGTATGCTTACGTGTGGCACCTAAACATTTTAGTACCGCAACAGCCTTTAATTTCTCTTTTATGTAAATATGGACAGAACTGGCAATACCTACACACCCTAACAAAAGTGCTATAAATGCTACTAGATTAAGAAAACGACCCACGTTTTCATATCTACGTCCTAATCGCTCACTAGTATCGATATGGGTATCCATATCTGCATTTTCGGCATCAAGTAAAGGGTCTACCTTTTTACTTAATACATCTAAATCTGCCTTGTCATTATTAAAGTAGTAATTATACCCCAAGCGACTTCCACGTTGTAAAAGTCCGCTCTCTTCCATAAAACGAAACGGTACAATAATAGGTGGTGCAGCAGTAGCGCCAATACCAGTACTACCAGGTGCAGTAATTAAAGAGCCAATAATAGCAAAAGTTGTTGTACCTAGTTTTACACTATCGCCCGGTTTAAGATTGTACTGCAACATTGCGGTAGCATCAACCAAAGCTCCTCCTTTATTTTGGTATTCATAAGCGGCATTTGCAGGTTCTGTTTCCAATTCCCCATAAAAAGGAAAACTACCTTCAATTGCACGTACCTGAACCAATTTGGTGGCTAAGCTTTTTGGGAATGCTGCCATAGATGCAAAATTGACCTCTCTTGCATTGAATCCACCTAACGAATCCATTAATTCTGAAACCCGCTCATTGGCAGGTTGGTTGCTATCAATTAGAAAATCGGCACCCATAAGCGCCTTTGATTGTAAGCCAATATTTTCTTTAAGATTATCACTAAAAGATTGAATAGACACCACAGCCGCAATACCTAAAATAATTGAAGCCATGAATAACAACAGTCGTTTACCGCTAGCTTTGCCATCTCGCCAAGCCATTTTCAACAACCAATTATATGATGCTTTTGAAGTTCTCTGTGTTAGATTCAAGATAGTGCGATGGTTTCATTGATTACTATTTTACCACCTTTAAGTCGTAATACGTGCTTATTCAAATTTGCCAGTTCCAAATCATGAGTAACGATAACCAAGGTAGTTCCCATTTCTTTATTAAGGTCGAATAAAAGTTTAATTACCTTTTCACCAGTTTCTTCATCTAAGTTACCCGTAGGTTCGTCAGCAAAAAGGATAGAAGGTTTATTAGAGAAAGCCCTTGCTAAAGCTACACGTTGCTGTTCACCGCCAGATAATTGAGAAGGATAGTGATCATAGCGATCACCAAGACCAACTTTAGAAAGCAACTCCATAGCATCTTTAGCAGCATTAGATGCACCTTGCAGTTCTAAAGGCACGCTAACATTCTCTAAAGCCGTAAGTGTTGGTAACAATTGAAAATCCTGAAATATGAATCCTACTTTCTCATTTCTTAGTAATGCTCTTTGATCTTCGTTAAGACCACTCAAATCTTCACCACAAAGTTCTATTACACCTTCATTAATTTCATCTAACCCTGCACATAGTCCTAATAAGGTTGTTTTACCACTACCAGATGGACCCACAATTGCGAAAGTATCACCTTCCTCTATAGAAAAAGAAATATCATCAATTACAGTTAAATTCTTAGATCCACTCGTATACGTTTTCTTTAGATTACGTACGTTTAATATCTTTGCCATAAATCATTTTGCTACAAGAGGACAAAATAAAGAAATGATTTGGAATCTAATCAGTTAAGACTATGTTGAAAGTATTAAAGTTTCGTTATTTTTTATTGGCTTTGTTGTTTGTTGGATGTGGAGAAACCCCAGAAAAGAAGGAAACTGAGAATCAAACAGAAGCCGTAAGTTCTTCTGAAAAGTCAGAGACAACTAGTGATGACAAAGTAATTTTGTTCTATGGCAACAGTCTTACAGCAGCTTATGGTCTAGATACAAAAGAAGGATTCCCAAATAGAATTCAACAGCGATTAGATTCTTTAGGATTAGATTACAAAGTGATTAATTCCGGTTTAAGTGGTGAAACAACCTCTGGAGGATTAAATAGATTAGACTGGGTTTTAAACCAACCCGTTGATATTTTTGTTTTGGAATTAGGTGCAAATGATGGCTTAAGAGGTATACCTATTGCAGAATCTATGAATAATTTACAAGAGATGATAGATATGGTGAAGGACAAAAATCCTGAAACAAAAATAATATTGGCCGGCATGCAAATACCACCAAATATGGGTGCAGATTATGCTTCTCAATTTAAAACTATGTACCCAGCTTTAGCAAAATCCAATAATACCTTTTTAATTCCTTTCTTACTGGAAGGTGTAGCTGGCATACCAGAATTAAACTTAGAAGACGGAATTCACCCAACTGCAGAAGGACAGCGAATAGTAACTAACAATGTTTGGGAAATTTTGAAAACTATTGTATTGCCTGTAAGGGGAACCGAGGCAACAGTAGATGTTGAAGTTGAAGAATTAAATTAAGCGAAAAACAAAGTTCTTACTCTTGGTTTAAAAAGTAAAGCTTGTTTAACTCTTGCATTTTTAACTTTAAAAAACCTTGCAGCTGTTTGAAAACCCTGAGAGTTTACATCAGACTTTATTGTTACATCTGCCATGGGCATAACAATAGTCTTCACTTTGCTAACTGGTGATTTGGCTTGGGCTTGGGACTGGGTTCCCAAACAAACAACAAGGAATAAAAAAATAATTGTACGCATAATAAAGTAGGTAAATTTGGTCTATAGATAACCCACCAGTGTAGGTAAACGTATTTCGATTTCGATAAGAGGTATCGTTTTTACGATGAAAAGTCGGGTTTTCGATGTATTACTCTAATTTGTAGTCCTTTTTCCTACAAAATTTTCTTCCGTTGGCAGCCGAATTTGTGCACTTCATCGGCTTAATAGGTTTTTTCCTACAAATTATTTAAAATAGCTATAGGCGGACTACAAAGAAGACATGCCATCTTGATTGGTATTAAAAAAAAAAATCAATCTACCAACTTCTGAAATTTCGGTTATCCTTTCAATTTGAGTAAAATATTTGGATCCGGACAGTTCTCTTTATAATATTGCAAATCAGCTTTTGCACATACGCCAGGGTAATCTCCTTCATTACCTTCCAAGTCATATATTATTTGAAAATGAAGATGCGGTGCGTAATTGACATTAATCTCTGGCGTACCTAAAACAGCCAACTGATTCCCAGCTTTAAATTCCTTTCCTTTTTCTAGTCCGGCTAAAGAATCTTCAGATAAGTGTCCATACAAACTATAGAAAGAAGTATTGTTTAAAACATGTTTTAAAATAATCGTAGGTCCGTAATCGCCTATTGTATTATTATTTTTAAAACTATGCACTGTACCATCAATGGGTACAATTACTTTGGTACCTGCAATACACCAAAAGTCTATTCCTAAATGTATATCGCGTATGGGTCTATTGTTAGAAGTAAAACCATCCTTATCACTGTATAAATTTCGTTGCTCTAAATATCCTCCGTAAGCAATACTTCCGTTGTTGTCTTTTAGAACTTTATCAATGTAATCTTGACAAACACTATAATCGGTAATGTCCAAATCAATTAGCTCCCTATTGTTTTTAGATAAATCTAAAGGCACGTAATCATGAACTGGAATTGTAGCATCTAAAATACTAATGGTTGCTGTTGAGTAAGACTCAAGTGAATGAAGTAATATATTCATGTCTCAAAAATATATAATCGTTCTATGTAGTTAACATTTTTTAACCCTTTTACTCGTAAGGTCTTTGTAAATTACCTACAAATTGCTAAAAGAAAAATTGTTATGAAATTATTAAAAATCTCTTTATTGGTCTGTGCAACCTTACTTGCTACCAGTTGCCAGTCAAAAGTCAAGAAAAATACACTTTCTGAAAACTCTGAAAATGTAGCAGTTGACAAAGAAGAATTACAAGAAGAAATAAAACTGAGTCCTCAACAATTAAATAAATATGAAACTGCTTATTTTGCTAGTGGATGTTTTTGGTGCGTAGAAGCTATTTTTGAGAGTGTCAAAGGTGTTAAAGAAGCAGTATCCGGATATGCTGGCGGGAAACAAAAGAATCCCACATACGAAGAGGTAGGATATGGAAAAACTGACCATGCAGAAGCTGTAGAGGTTTATTATGACCCCAACGAAATATCTTTCACAGAGCTAGTACAAGTATTCTTTGGTTCACACGATCCAACCCAGTTAAACAGGCAAGGACCAGATAAAGGTAGACAGTACCGTTCTATTGCTTTTTACAAAAATGATGAGCAAAAGCAAATCATAGAAAGCTATATTCAGGCACTTACTGATAATAAAGTGTATGATAATGATCCAATTACTACAGAAATTGTACCTTATACTATATTTTACAAAGCAGAATCATATCATCAAGATTATGAGAAGAATAATCCTAACAACTCATATATTAAAAACGTATCGGTACCGAGATTAAATAGGTTTAAAGAAAACTTTGGAGATTATCTGAAGAAGAGTGCCCATTAAAGATCTCCCAAAAAATTTCTATAGTTAAGCGTCCCATTTGGGACGCTTTTTTTGTGCTTTAAATAATTATATATTCCTATTAATCTATTAGTTAACATACGAATTAGTGGGTTGTTTTAATTTTATTCTATCTTGGTCCCCTCTTAACTAAGTACTAATAATCTTACAGTACTTAAGAGAATGGTATATAAATCATAGATTTCAAACCAGTAATATGAAGTGGACTATTTATCTTTTAAGTCTTGTATGCTTTGTTTCGTGTACAGAAATAAAAACCAAAAAAAACTCTCAAGTAACGCCCGTCTCCTATATTAAAGATACTCCTACCCTAGATGGTAGACCTATTGAGAATTATTGGAACCTTTTAGAATGGCAACCAATAGATCAAAATTGGATAGGCGGTCCTTTTGACCACAATGATTATAATGGCAAATATAAAATGGCATGGAACGAGGACGGACTTTATCTATTATTAGAAATAGTTGATGACACCATTTTAGACCAAACAGAAGACCCATTAAAACTTTGGTGGAACGATGATTGCGTAATTGTCTATGTTGACGAAGACAACTCTGGTGGACAGCACAGGTTTAATCACAATGCCTTTACCTACCATGTTGCCCTAGATGGTAATGTTGTAGACTTAGGAGTTAATGAGAAACCAACATTATATAATGATCACATTATTTCGAAACACCAGACAGAGGGCAATACTACATATTGGGAAATGCATATAAAAATTTACCCTAGCCTTTATAATGACGAGCCTAATATAAAGCCAGTAATACTTACTGCAGATAAAAGAATTGGTTTTGCCGTAGCCTATGCGGACAATGATAATAGTGAGGAGCGCGAGAATTTAATTGGATCGGTATTTGTTCCTGGAGAGAATAAAAATGCGGGATGGATAGATGCAAATGTTTTTGGGACACTACAATTGGTAAAATAATTACTGAAGAACAACTTCGCTATAGTCTGAAGTTATTACAATTGACCGATTACTGTTATTGTTTAAATAATACCCTTTTTTAATTGAGGTAGTTCCATTTTTAGTTTCAACAACCTCTACACCTGTTGGCAATTTTAATGTTGATGAATTACCTTTTACATAGATATTACTAGCTACTACTGGTAAAGCAATATTTAACTCTCCATTTTTTACACTTACATCTAACTCTTCAAAGTCATTGCTCATTTCTAAAATATGCACTGCACCAAAGTTATTTTTTACAAAAGCATTTTTAAATAATTTATTTATAGTAACCGTAGATGAAGTTGCCTGTAATTGTAATTGAACAACTTCTGACAAAGAAATTTCTTCAGAATATGATGTATTCAATTGACCATAATTCCATTTTTGAACAGTTACCGGTGAATACGAAGCTGAAACGTTTGTTTCTTCTCCGTCAATAGTCACTGCCCAAAGGCTTGAATGCGAAAGATTCGCATTCAAGTTTTTGGTATTCTCAGCTAATTTCACCTCACCATGACGTACATCCATTTTTATTCTGGTAGACTTTGGCAAGCTAATTTTTATAGTTTTTTTAATTTTAAAATTCTTTTGTTCCCCTTCAGAAGAATAATAGAAAACATTTGGTGCATCACCAGAGCTGTTTCTAGAAGTATGGATAAATGCTCTAAGCTCATCTTTTTCTGATTGTAAATGGGCACGTTTTTCCTCTCGTTCTTCAAGTCTTTGTTGCAAAGCTTCATGACGATCTTCCATTAACTCAGCTCTTTTTGCATTGTGTTCTTCCATTCTTATTTCCAACTCTTCTGCTTTTTCTTCCATGCGCTCTGCCCATTCTTCCAATCGTTTTTGATGTTTTTTATCAAAACTCTTTTCAAAATTCTTCTGCCATTTTTTCATATACTTATCACCATCTTCTTGATACTCCTCATAATTAAAAATGAAAGCATCGGTTTGTGGTAACGGTGGCATTTCTGGAAATGGAGCTATCTGTGGTACAGCAACTACAAACGATGCAATTTCTGGCACCTCTATACGCATATTGTTAAAATCGAAGTCGCTATTAGAATCAAAATTTGCAAAAAAATCGTTGTTCTTAGATTTAGAAGATACTTTAACCTCCTTGCTGTTTCCTAATATTTCAATAGGGCTATTCTTAAAATAATCCTCAGCCTCTTCTTTGGTTGCTCCTTCTAGGGTGATGGTGGCCGTTATAGCCACCTCATCCTTGTCCCACGTTTCAAATTCAATATCAGCATAACTGGTATTAATATTTACTACAGCATCTTCAGCTACAATAAACCGTTCTTGAAATGTTTTACTCTCTGCCTGTGCAATTAGCCCAGTAGAAGATAGAAGTCCTAATGCAATGATGAGTTGCTTAGATACTATTGTCAATGATCTGTTCATTTTTTGATAATTTTAATTCGTTTAACTTTCTTTTTAATTTCTGTAATAATTGTAAGCGTAACTGTAAATTCTCTATTAATGCGGTTATTGTTTGGTCATTAGGTCCCAAATCCTTCAATTCTGTATTTAAAGTCTTGTATTCTAGATTTAGATTATTAAGCTGTTCCATAAAACTATCTATCAGCTCTTTGGTATCTGGCGACACTTCTAATTTTGCCAATTCCATATTTATATTGGCTACATAATAGTTTTCTACTTTTTTCAAATCTGGTGAAAGGTCTCCAAAAGTGAATTCAGTTTTCTCATTTTCAATTGTGGTATTATCTACCACAGTTGGGGTACTATTAGTAACTATATTGAAAAACTTAAAACCAAAACCTATACTTATTATAATTACTATGGAAGCCGCAATTTTTAACCAAATACTAGTTTGGTTCTTGTTCTCTAATGATGACTGTTTTAGTCTTTCTAAAAAGCGCTCTTCATGACCATGTTTTATGGTATACTTTTTCGCTTCTCTATCCTTTTTGAACATTTCCCTAAGATCCTGTTCCATAATTGTTTCCTTTTAATAATTCTTTTAAATAACTTTTTCCTCTCGACAATCGAGTTCTACAAGCAGATTCTGATATATTTAATACTTGAGCAATTTCTTGATGATCATAACCTTCTACCAAAAACATGAGCACTACATATTTGTACTTATCCTGTAATTCATCAATAGCATATCTTACTTGTTCTATACTTATAGTTGATGAAACATTCCAATTATCATCTTCTACGACCACATGCATGTTATCTTCATTAAGAGAAATCTTTTCCTTTTTTAATTTTAAAAAATCAATGCTCTTATTAACAACTATGCGCTTTAACCAAGCTCCAAATGTTACATCTCCTTTAAACTGATGTATTTTTTGAAATGCTTTAATAAATGATTCTTGTAAAACATCTTCTGCATCATCTGCATTCTTTACAAACCGCATTGCCACGATAAACATTCCATCGCAATATTTCCTGTATAGCTGCAATTGCGCAGCCCGGTCGTTTGCTTTACATTTCTCTACGACACTGCTTTGAAACATCGGTTTAATTGATTGGTTTTTAGTTGTTGTTATAATAAGGACGATATAAAAAATAGAATGTTGCAAAAATTTTTATTTTTACACCACACTATTAAATAATTCCCTTGAAACAAGTTACAATTTCCAATGCCTATTTAACCTTAATGGTTCTTGATTATGGCGCCACCATTCAAAAATTACTTGTTAAAGGTGAGAATGATGAATATACTAATGTTGTTGTTGGGTACAATCACCCTAGTAGATATCGTTTAGATGACAACGTATTGGGCGCAAGTGTTGGGCGTTATGCCGGTAGAATTTCTGAAGGCGGATTTACACTTGACAGAGAAAGGTACCATATTTACCATGAAGATGGTGTGCATTTACATGGTGGAAAAGAAGGTTTTCATCAAAAATATTGGAATATAGATGAAGTTGATAATAGTGACAAACCTTTTGTTAAACTAAGCTATACCAGTAAACATTTAGAAGAAGGTTACCCAGGAAACCTAACTGTTAGTGTTACTTATAAATTAATGAATAACGCCTTACAGATTATTTATGAAGGCATGACAGATAGAAGTACGGTTATTAACCTTACCAATCATTCTTATTTTAAGCTAGATAAGAGTCCGTATATAGACGAATACGAATTACAATTAAACTGCCCTTACAGACTAGAAACAAAAGAGAATTTGCTACCTACAGGAGATATTATACCTGTACGTAAAACAGGATTCGATTTTCTTTTACCAAGAAAAATAGGTGTACAAAGGCTAGATGCCATTTTTATTAAGGACATTGGTAATGAAAAAGTGGCAGAGCTTCATTCCAAAAGTTCTGGTATAACTATGAAAGTTTACACCAACCAACCTGCTTTGGTAGTTTATACTCCATCTGATTTTCCTGGAATTTGTTTTGAAGCTCAAAATTATCCTGATGCACCTAATCAGCCAGATTTTCCTAAAAGCGTCTTAAGACCAGGAGATATCTACAACAACATTTCTATCTTTAAGTTTGATCTAGATTCATCAAATTAAATGAAGTCGTTAAAAAGAATTATCATTGGTATTGCAGTACTAGTGGCATTGGTATATTTAGTTGTTATTCCTTACATACACAGTGAGGCTAGAAAATTTAGTCCTGCAAAAACGGTAGTCCTAAATTTAAAAGGTAGTGAACTTGAGGTAGACTACTCCAGCCCCTCTAAAAAAGGGCGAGTCATTTTTGGAAATTTAGTGCCTTATGGAAAAATATGGCGAACAGGGGCTAACGAACCTACAACATTCACTACCACTGAGCCTATTAAAATAATTGACAAAACACTACCTGCAGGTAAGTATTCTTTATGGACCATACCTGATCAAAATAGCTGGAAAGTAATATTCAACACTCAAATACCAAGTTGGGGCGTTACCCGGGTAGATGGTAACCAAACTACCCATGAAAGTAAATACGATTATTTGACCGTAGAAGTCCCGGTAAAAAAATTAATTGAACCTGTAGAAGATTTATCCATTAATTTTGAGAATGTTGCAGTAAACCAGAAAACTCAAGATTTTTTAAGTCTAGCCTGGGATTCCACAAAAATTATGGTTCCTATTTACAAATAGTACCTTTGTACCTTACTCGCTATAATATTACATTGTTAAAATGAATTTAGCCAATCTTACTACATCAGAAATACTTGAGGGTATCTACGCAAATAATGTAGCTATTGTAAGTAGGGCAATTACAATTGTAGAAAGTACCAAACCAGAACATAGAATTATTGCCAATGACATTATAGCACATTGTATTTCTAAAAAACAAGATTCTATTAGAATTGGCATTACAGGAGTACCTGGTGCTGGCAAAAGCACCTTTATAGAGCAATTTGGAGGTATGCTTACCCAAATTGGCAAAAAAGTAGCCGTTTTAACCGTAGACCCATCTAGTAGCAGAACAAAAGGAAGTATTTTGGGCGATAAGACTCGTATGGAAGAATTAGTTAAAAATCCGAATGCATATATAAGACCATCTGCATCTGGTTCTTCATTAGGTGGCGTTACTCGAAAAACGAGAGAGAGTATAGTTATTCTAGAAGCTGCCGGTTTTAATTGTATTCTGATTGAAACAATTGGTGTTGGACAAAGTGAAACAGCCGTTCATGATATGGTAGATTTCTTTCTATTACTGAAATTAGCTGGTGCCGGTGATGAATTACAAGGTATAAAAAGAGGTATTATTGAAATGGCAGATGCTATTGTCATTACTAAAGCTGACGGAGATAATATAGAACGTACAGAGTTTGCGAGGATGGAGTTCACTAGAGCTTTACACATGTTTCCACCTAAAGAAAATGGTTGGATACCCGAAGTTTTAAGCTGTTCTGCTATTGAAAATAGAGGTTTAGACGAAATTTGGCAGTTAATAGATACCTATTGCACAAGCATGAAGGCATCCGGATATTTTAACGCCAACAGACAACAACAAAATGAAAATTGGTTAATTCAATATCTAGAGCAAGAACTATTAACTGAATTCTACCATAATCCGAAGACTAAAGAAATGCTACCGCAATTAAAAAAAGAAGTTATTAGCGGTAATATCTCTCCGTTTTTAGCTGCTGAAAAGCTATTGAAAGCAATAAAAGAGACCTAAATAGATTAAAAGGTTACCACTGTTTAGGTACATTATGTTTAGGATAAAAAACATAACTTTGCAGCTATTCCAAAAACAACCCAATGCAACCTGTTACCACTTCCCTACTTTCGGTCGTTGTTCCTTTATATAACGAACAAGACAATGCGGCTCTTCTGACACAGAAAATCCACGAAAGCTTGGTTGGCTACGATTATCAAATTATTTACATAGACGATTTCTCGACGGACAATACCAAAAAAGTAGTCAAAGGTCTTAAAGATGAAAAGGTTCATTTAATTGAATTGAAGAAAAATTACGGTCAAAGTTTAGCCTTGGCTGCAGGTCTAGATTATGCCGAAGGAGAGTATATTATTACCATGGACGGCGATTTACAAAATGATCCGTCTGATATTCCACAAATGCTTACTTATGCCGTTAGTGGAGAGTTTGATGTTGTAACCGGTATACGCCAAAAGAGGAAAGATTCCCTTGTTAAAAAAATACCATCTAAAATTGCCAATTTTCTGGTAAGACGTGTTACCAAATTAGATATTAAAGATAACGGTTGTGCCCTTAAAGTTTTTACTAAGGATATTGCGAAGGATTTAAATCTCTATGGTGAAATGCATAGGTTTATTACGCTATTAGCTTTTCTAGAAGGCGGACAAATAAAACAAATACCCGTAAAGCATCACGCAAGACATGCAGGAGTTTCTAAATACGGATTAGAACGTGTTTTTAAAGTTGTAGCAGATATGATGTTATTGCTTTTTATTCGTAAATACTTTCAGCGCCCTATTCACCTTTTCGGAATTTCTGGTTTTCTAATGATAATGTCTGGGGTTCTTATTAATCTCTATCTATTGATTGTTAAACTAGGGTTTGGAGAAGACATTGGCACAAGACCACTATTGACCTTTGGAATGATGTTAATCTTTGCTGGAATTCAACTATTCACAATAGGTATTGTAATGGAATTATTGATAAGAACTTATTACGAATCTCAAAACAAAAGACCATACCGCGTTAAAAAAATAAGTGTAGGTGGCGAAGTTAAATAAGAAAGTAACTACCGGTTTAAAAGTACTTATAAGTGTCGTTTTAATATATTTCATCTTCACAAAAATTAATGTGGGCGAGATAAAAGATATATTGATTCGAAGTAACCCGCTTTACTTAATTTTAGCCGCTGTTTTCTTTGTACTATCCAAATTCATTGGGGCTATTCGGCTAAATCTTTACTTTCATCGGCTTAACATTATGCTTACGCATGTAAGTAATTTTAAGTTGTATCTGTTGGGTATGTTTTACAATCTATTCTTACCAGGCGGTATAGGTGGCGATGCCTACAAGGGGTATATTTTAAAGAAAACTTTTGAGGTAAAAACCAAAAAAATAGTGAGCGTGCTCGTATTAGACCGTTTAGGCGGACTATTATTACTTTTTATATATGCCTGTGCTTTACTCGCTTTTCTTGATGTAGACCTTTTAAATGGATACCGTTGGATGTTCTTGGTAGCTATTCCATTAGCTGTAATTGTATTTTGGCTAATGAACAAAAAATTCTTCACCTACGTGCTTCCTATATTCTGGAAAACAACGGCATTATCAGCAGTAGTGCAATTTGCACAATTAATTAGTATTTGGTTTATACTGCTAGCTTTAAACATAGAGTTAAATCAAATTTCATATCTCATCATTTTCCTTATCTCATCTATTGTTGCTGTAGTTCCATTAACCTTAGGTGGTATAGGAAGTCGTGAGGTCACCTTTTTCTATGGAGCCAAATTTTTAGGACTAGACCAAAATATATCTGTCGGAGTAAGTGTTTTGTTTTTTTTAATAACCGCTATAGTTTCTTTAATAGGTGTTTGGTATCATTTTAAAAAAATCAAACTAGAGTTAGCAGATATTTCAACAACGAATGCTGATTAAAACTCTTAATAGATATGCAATAGGTGCATTTTACGCGTAACCTTTTTACGTGTATTGGGGTTTAAGAACTTGCCCTGCAAACGTGTTATTCTAAATTGATCTACTGATAATTGAGAGTCCCAGTCAAAGCCTTTACTCTGCAGTAAACTCATTTCCTCATCGTTCACATATACCCAAATATCCTTTTTATCTTTCAAAAAATCTACTGTTGTAAGTTGAACAGGATATTGATTATAAAAATCTAAAGACCAACTATAATCTGTACCCACTTTGTAAATTCGATCTACAGGTATATCTTTTTCTTTAATTACTTTAGACATGGAAGAACCGCCTTGGTAGTCTAATAAATTTGGGTAAAAATGTAAATTTAAAACAGCATTTAACAACAGTGAAGCACAAACAGAAATTGTCACCAGTTTCATATATACACCTTCTCTTTTTAAAGCGTAATAAATAATCATAACCGAAGCTGCTATTAAAAAAACATATGCAACCATACTTCTTAATTTGAACACATAGAAACAAATTAATGCTGATGCTATGAATACAATACTAAGTACAAAGTATTGCCCATACATTAATAATCTTATCGTTTTCTCTTTATCGGTGGTATATAGGTTATAAATATATGAAGCCGTAATTACTGCAAATAATGGTATGGTAATATTTAAATAATGTGGAAGCTTAAATTGGGCAAAACTGATAATAATAAAAATTAAGGTAATACCACCAATGGTTAAAAACTCATAACCAGGGACATATTTAAATTTTAGTTTAATAAAGCTCTTCGCCTTATTATAAAATGCGGTAATTCCTAATATAGTCCAAGGAAGAAAAACCCATAAAAAAGTATGGAAGAAAAAGAAGTAATCGCTACTGTTCTTGCCAATACCTTCTCCGCTTAATCGTTCAAAACTTTGTTCCCAAAAAATAAAAAATATACCGCTACGATGGTCTTTACCACGTATCACTTTTTCAGGATGTAAATCAAACTGCAAATAATAAGCATATAACATGGGGGTTATCGTCACTGCAAAAACTAAGAGTGCCAATAACACTTTCCAACTTAAAAATGCGTTCCATTTTCTGGTATAAGTCAAGTGACATAAAATAGGTAAGCCAATCACTAAAAGTGCAATTTGACCCTTTGTAGAAAATGCGATACCAGCAGCAAAAGCTCCAATACCTATTGCTTTAATACTTCCTTTTTCTATATACTTTGTTAGTTGCCAAATAGCTAAAATGCTAAACCCGGTTAATACTGCATCTGTACGTACATCTATAGCTCCCAATACAATTGTCTGGGCAGTCATAAAAACTAAAGCTGCGAGCTTACCTACATGTTTGTTATATAGAAGACTTCCAAGACCATAACAGCTATAGGCAGCTAGTAATGTAGATAAGATTCCAGGAATGCGATAAGCCCAATCATGAATACCGAATATCTTATAAGATAGTGCCGCCAACCAATAGTGCATATGCGGCTTATCTAAATATTCTTCTGGACCTTTGAATAAACTAAAAAAATCATTCTCTTGTACCATTCGCATGGCCATTACAGAAAATTGTGCAGAATCATTTTCAAACAACGTAACAAACATACCTGCAACGTATACCAAGAAAATTAAAACTATTAAGAACCAGTACCTTAGATTAGATATCATAGGGAGAATTTGCGAAGTGCAAATATAAAAAACTTTACAAACAACCAGCCGAACAACGAACCTATAAAGGCACCAGTAATAATATCAAGTGGAAAATGAACTCCCAAATATATTCTGCTGTATGCTACCAAGGCTGCCCAGAGGACTAAAAAGAAACCTATATATTTTATTTTAGATTTTAGAATGCTGCCGAAAAAGACAGCTAATGCAAATGAATTAGATGCATGAGCAGAAAAATAACCAAATTTACCGCCACAATAGCTTTTTACCAAGCGCATGTAGGGCTCAATCTCTGGATCATGACAAGGGCGTAGTCTTGCCACGCCATACTTGAAAAAATTACCCAGTTGATCCGTAACTGTAATTAATAAAGCCACCGTTACCAATAAGACCAATGTTCTTTTCCCTCCATATTTTTGAAATGAAAGAATGAGCAAAAATAGATACAATGGTATGGCACTAAATTTATGAGAGATAAACTGAAAAAGATTATCCCATTGCGGAGTACCAAGTCCATTTAAGTATAAAAAAAAGTCTTTGTCTAACTGTAAAAGCTCTTCAAGCATAATAATGGTTAATCTTCGTATCTAGATACTTCGCGATCATAAAATGCTGTTGCAGCTTCAATTAAGTTTTCGGCTTCTTCTTCTAACTCCTTCTCATCTTCTTTAGAAAATTCTTCAAGCCATTCTACCTCATCATCTTCTAGGTTTATAATGAATCTTGGAAACTCAGTATGTACTACAAATATTGCTGTTGGGAAATCTGTATTATCACCCAATAAAAATTTTGGAAACTCCATAAGAAATATACTATATAAATTTAACTGCAGACAACTATCAAAAGAAGGTTATCCGGCAATTAGTTTTTTAGTTAAATAATTAAATCGAATATACAACATAATCGCTGATGCCGTTAATCCGGTAAGCAATCCTATCCATATTCCTGTACTTTTTAAATCTGTGTGTAAACATAAATAATAGCTTACAGGAAAACCTATTAACCAATAAGAAATAAAGGTTATCACCGTTGGTATTTTAACATCTTGCAGACCACGTAAGGCACCTAGCACAACAACTTGAATTCCATCTGAAATTTGAAAGAAGGCTGCCACCAATAATAACTCTGCAGCTATTACCAGTACTTCTGTATTATCGGCAAAATTAGTCATATCATCAATATCTAAATACAATGATGGGAACCAGTGCCTACCTATTAAAAATAGCGCAGCAAATATAATTTCTAACAAGAATGTCAATAAGAATATTGATTGGGCAATTCTTCTTAGCTCTTTAAAATTTGTCAACCCTTTCTGGTTTCCCACACGTATCATGGCAGCGATACCTAACCCCATACCAAACATAAATGTCATGCTGCTTAAGTTCAATGCTATTTGGTTTGCTGCTTGAGCATTTTTACCAAGAACTCCGCTTAACCATACGGCCGATGTGAAAATACCAACTTCAAAAAACATTTGTAAAGAAGAAGGAAAACCTAATTCAACAATTTTTTTCATCACCGTTTTTTCAATTTTGGCAAAATTGAATCCGGTTACGTAATATTTAAATTTTTCTTTTGTTTTTAGGATGAACCAAAGATAGAATACCATAAAAAACCTGGAAACCAATGTACCTATTGCCGCACCTACAATACCCATTTCAGGAAAACCAAAATTACCAAAGATTAACAGGTAGTTTAAAAGTATGTTGATGATGTTGGCAACAATTGTTGCATACATTGGGTACTTGGTCTGCGAGAGTCCTTCTGAGAATTGTTTAAATGCTTGAAAAATTATTAATGGCACTAATGAAAAAGCGACTAAGTCTAAATATGGCAAAGCAAGTTCAACAACCTCAATAGGCTGCTTCATAGCGTACATTACGGGCTTAGCTAATAAAATTAGACCAAAAAGTGTCAACCCTAGAACTGTACAGAGCACCAAACCATGTTTTAAAGCACTTTTGGCATTTTCTTTATTACCTGCGCCATCGGCTTCTGCTACTAAGGGGGTAATTGCAGTTGAAAAACCAATGCCTAAAGACATAGCTATAAAAACAAAACTATTACCTAAAGATACCGCTGCCAATTCTGCTGTACCTAATTGCCCAACCATTATATTATCTGCCAATTGAACGAATGTATGACCTAACATTCCTAAAATAACAGGTACGGAAAGCTTAATATTATAACGAAATTCTTTGGTGTAATTCTGTAACAAAACCTAAAATAAAATTTTGTCAAAGGTACCGTTAATTGAACAATTTATGTTCTGTATAATCAGGTAAAAAATAACGGACACATCTAATTACTTAAAAACAATTTATAGAATTATCCATACAACACTCCAAACTAAAATTCCTCAAAAAACACACTTGTAATTAATTGATATTCAGAAATATAAAATATCCAAAATTGAACACAAATACACCCTACACAATCAATAACACGCGTAAACACTCATAATATACATTTCATGAATACTATAACACCCAACCAAGTCGTTATATAAAACAAACACACCAATTACCATTAATTATTAACCTTATGATTCAAGATCCATTAGTTTGGATTATCGACGATGACGATATTTCACAGTACGTTATGAAACGATATCTCAAACAATTATCTATAACTAAAATTGTTGATTTCCCAGATTCTATAAAACCATTGACGTTATTAAACGAAAATTTAGATTCTTTGGATAAATTGCCTGATACTATTTTTCTAGACTTACATATGCCTATTTTAAACGGCTTTGATTTTCTGAAAGAATTTCAAGAAATTGCTAAAAATATTGATAAGAAAATTGATATTATTATGCTTACTTCTTCTATTAATTCTGAAGACCTTGACCATGCCAAATCGTTTCCTGAAATAACAGACTATTTCATTAAACCTATAAAACATAGAGATTTAGCTAGAATTATGAGTACAGTAGTATAGTCGTAAAATCTAATCTTTAGATTTTGCTTCATTCCAATACACATCCATTTCCTCTAAAGACATATCTCTTAATTCTTTACCCTTTTCTTTAGCGGTAGCTTCTAGGTATTGAAAACGTTTTATAAACTTTTTATTGGTACGTTCAAGTGCATTTTCAGGATTTATACCAAGAAATCTAGCATAATTAATCATGGAGAAAAGTACGTCTCCAAATTCAGCTTCAATTTTTTCTTTGTTTCCGGCATCTACCTCCACTTGCAGTTCACCTAATTCTTCTTGCACTTTCTCAAAAACTTGTTTAGGCTCTTCCCAATCAAAACCGACTCCAGCTACCTTATCTTGTATTCTACTCGCTTTAACCAAGGCAGGCAAACTTCTTGGAACTCCTTCCAATACACTTTTCTTACCTTCTTTTAATTTGATCTGTTCCCAATTTCGTTTTACATCTTCGGCATCTATTACCTTAACATCACCGTAAATATGAGGATGTCTATGCACCAATTTATCACAAATAGCATTGGCAACATCTGCAATATCAAAGTCATTGGTTTCTGATCCTATTTTTGAATAGAACATTATATGAAGCAGCACATCGCCCAATTCCATTTTCACCTCATTAAGATCATTATCTAATATAGCATCACCTAATTCATAAGTTTCCTCAATAGTCAAGTGCCTAAGTGATTGCATGGTCTGTTTTTGGTCCCAAGGGCATTGCTCTCGCAACTCATCCATTATTGTTAACAACCTATCTAATGCCTTTAATTGTTCTGCCCTACTGTTCATGCGTAATATTTTTACAAAAATACATAACCACTGATTGCCCTACTAAAAATCCTGTTTAGATTTTGTACATTTAAAATCGCAAGATTTCTAGTCCATCGTTTTATTGATTAAGAGCTATATTTTGCAAAATCAACAACAAACAACAACACCTTTATACCAAACCAATGAATACACGAAGAAATTTTCTTAAAAATGCCAGTTTACTAAGTGCTTCTACCCTACTAATGCCTCAATTAAGTATGGCAGCTATAAAAAAAGCTAGCTATGGAGTGCAGTTATATTCTTTCAGAGATGCTATGCTAGAAAACCCTAAGGCTACTCTAGAGAAAATTGCAAGCTTAGGATTCAAAGAAATTGAAAGTGCGGGTTCTAAATTGGGTTACTATTATGGACTAACGCCTTCTGAAATGGGTAAAACTTGTAAGGCACTAGGTATGAAGCTAACTAGTGGACATGTGCGCTTAGACGACAAATTTGAACAAACTATGGCAGATGCCGTTGCTTCTGGACAAGAGTACGTAATATGCTCATCTATGCCTACTGACGGACAAACAGTAGATAACTACAAAAAAGTAGCAGAGCAATTTAATGTTGCAGGTGAAGCATGTAAAAAATTGGGATTAAAATTTGGTTATCATAATCACGAATATGAATTTGAATCTGAAGACGGACAAATCCTTTATGATGTTTTAATGGATAACACTGAAGAGGATTTAGTTCACATGGAGTTAGATCTTGGTTGGGTGGTAGTTGCTGGAAAAGAACCGCTTCATTACTTTAAAAAGTATCCTGGTAGATTTCCACTTTGGCACCTAAAAGACATGGATATTCACGGAAAAGAAAGTACCGAATTCGGAAAAGGTATACTTGATATAGAATTAATGCTTAATAACAAAGACCTTTCTGGAGTTAAACATATCTATATAGAACAAGAAGAATATGCTAGCACTCCTGTTGAAAGCATGCGTTATAATATGAATTACTTGAAGAATATTTAAAATATTAACTATGGAATATAAACTTCAATACTTCGGCGCAATACTACTTACTGTCTTTATCACGTCATGCAAAGCACAACATTCATCTGTTGTTAAAGAAAATGCTAAGCTGGTTCAAGTATCAAACGAATATAGTTTTACCGAAGGACCTGCATCTGACAAGTTCGGTAACGTTTATTTTACCGACCAACCAAATGATAAGATTATAAAGTGGGATGCCGCTAACAACTCCCTTAGTATTTTTAAAGAACCAGCAGGTAGAGCTAATGGTTTATATTTTGATCATAATGACAAATTATTGGCAGCTGCTGATGAAAATAATGAGTTATGGCGAATTGACTCTAACGGAAACATAGATACCTTAATAACCACTTTTGAGGGTAAAAAATTAAATGGACCTAATGATATTTGGGTCGATTTAAGTGGAGGTATTTATTTTACCGACCCATATTACCAAAGAGAATATTGGTCCAGAACTTCTGCAGATATTAAAGAAAAGAATGTGTACTATATTTCTCCAGATATGAAACAAGTCTCCATAGTCGCTGAAGGCTTAACACAACCTAACGGAATTATAGGAACACCTGATGGCAAAATACTTTATGTTGCAGATATTGGAGATAAAAAAACATATTCCTTTTCCATACAAGATGATGGAAAATTGAAAAATCGCAAGCTATTTACAGACATGGGCTCAGATGGTATGACCATTGACAATCAAGGCAATATCTATTTAACTGGCGACGGAGTAAAAATCTTTAATAAAAATGGAAAGCAAATACATCATATTGCAGTTGATGAAAAATGGACTGCCAACGTAACTTTTGGCGGCAAAAACCAAGACATTTTATTTATTACCGCAATGGGTTCTATTTACACCCTAAAAATGAATGTAAACGGAGTAAGATATTAGTTTTATTGTTTCGTAAACTTTCTATTTAGTACACCAGGTAAATTTTCATTAATACCTTCAGTCAATATTAAATTGTTAAGTGTCATAGTACCAAAATCCGAAGCATTCAATTTAAGGGTACTACCTTGAAAAGACCACTTACCGGTGAAACTATTTGTTCTACCACAACGAATTGCGTAAAAATCGCCGGTTACACTGGTAATATCCAGATTAACCAAATCTAAAGTCCATGTATTATTGTCACTAATAATCAAAATTCCATTTAAACATTCAAGCTCATCGAGCATGTTGTTTGAAGAAACACCATCTTCATTGACATCTTGAGCTACATTAACATTAACTTCAGTTAAATTATAAGTTCCAATAACTAACGCGCTATTATCAACTTCATCATCCCTATCATCAGAAGAACAACCTGACAAAAGCATCACCAAAGAGATAAAAAAGAAGTAAGTGTATTTATTCATAGTTGTAACCTAATTATTTAATCTAAAATTGAAGGTAGTTAAAACATTTAAATATTTTTTGAAAAGACTTTGAAGAAATAGCCAATAAAAATATAACTCAGTCATCAATAATTTTTATTTCTACAATCAATACCTTACCTACATTATATTGAAATTCACATATTTAAACATTGATTATTATCTAATACATAACAAAACCTTATAATACTTAATAATTCCTCTATTTTCTTTATCTTAAACCATTCAAATTCAACCAACCCATGATTACATATATTTTTGAATTTATTGGCACAGCAATGCTAATTTTAATTGGAAACGGTATTGTTGCCAATCTTGTTTTAAAAGGTACAAAAGGATCAGATTCTGGCTGGGTAGGTATATCTCTTGCATGGGGTATTGCCGTATTCATTGGAGTGTTCATTTCTGCCGATGCTAGTGGAGCTCACCTAAACCCTGCAGTAACCGTGGGACTTGCCGTGGCAGGAAAATTTTCATGGGCTTTAGTACCTGGCTATATTGTAGCTCAAATATTAGGAGCAATGATGGGTAACCTTTTAGTATGGCTTAACTATAAAAAACAATACGAAGCAACGGAAGATGCCAGTGCTATTTTAGCCACCTTCTCTACACAACCCGCTATACGTAGTCCGTTTTGGAATCTGATAACTGAAATTATTGGAGCATTTGCATTAGTTTTTGGTGTATTTTATATAGCAGGTGGCACCATGGGTGATAGCGATATTTCACTAGGATCGCTAGACGCTTTACCTGTAGCTCTTTTAGTGATGGGTATTGGCTTTGGTTTGGGTGGACCAACGGGATATGCCATAAATCCTGCACGAGATTTTGGTCCTCGATTATTACACTCCATACTTCCTATTAGAAATAAAGGAAAAAGTGATTGGAGTTACGCTTGGGTTCCTATTGTTGGACCAATTATAGGCGGAGTATTAGCTGCCGCATTATTTATGTTAATTGAAACAATTCAATAATATTTAAACATATGAAACATTTTATTTTACTTACCTGTATTTTTATCTCTATGAATGTACTTGCCCAGAAAATGGTAGATCTACCTTTTGAAACCAATGCTGAAGTAACTTGGACAACACCAGAAAATGAGTATTATTCAGATATTTGGGGTACAAAAGTTGTAACCAATGTAGCTATACCACGATTAGAAGTTTATGAAGCAGACCAACCCAATGGCACCAGTGTCATCGTTGCTCCAGGTGGCGGACTCTATGGTTTAAGTATAAATAGCGAAGGAAGAGATGTAGCCAAATGGCTAAACAAACAAGGTATAACTGCATTTATTCTAAAGTATAGGTTAGTACCAACGGGTGAAGATGGCATTAAAGAAATTACGGATGAAGGTGCAAGTAACCCTGCAAAAATTGGTGAAAGAGTTACGCCAGTTTTACCACTATCCATTGCAGACGGTCTTTCTGCAATTACGTACGTTAGAACTAATGCCAATGAAATGAAATTGGACCCTAACAAAATAGGTTTCATGGGCTTTTCTGCCGGTGGGGCAGTAACTATGGGAGTAACCTTTAATTATATAGAAGAAAATAAACCAAATTTTATAGTTCCTGTTTATCCGTGGATGACCGTTTTAGGTGAATATACTGTACCACAAGATGCACCACCAATGTTAGTTATCTGTGCTTCAGATGATCCGTTAGGATTAGCAAAACCAAGCACAGACTTATATGCTGCATGGTTAACAAATGGCAAAAATACCGGAATGCATATGTATTCTAAAGGCGGGCATGGATTTGGAATGAAAACTCAAAATCTTGCATCTGACGATTGGATTTCGCAGTTTCACAAATGGGCAATTACAGAAGGTTTAACAGTAACTACCAATAAATAAAAAATGCTTAAAAAATTATCTTTTATAAAGAGTTTAAAACAAATTGAAATCTTAACAGCTTGCTTATTTTTCATATCATTAGCGAGTTTCGCTCAAACTCAAAATGTATTTACCAATGAAGTAAAAGACATTACCAAGAAATACGATAGTATTTGGGATTCCAGTAAAGAAACTATTGTTTTTACCGGTAGCTCTAGTGTACGTTTATGGAAAAAATTAGAAGAAGAGTTTCCTGATCATCAAATTGTAAATAGTGGTTTTGGAGGTTCACAAGCATCAGATTTACTATTATTTATTGATGAATTAATTCTATCCTACAATCCCAAAAAAGTTTTTATTTACGAGGGAGACAATGATTTATGGTCAAAAAAAAGACCTGCAAATGTTCTTGATACGACCGCAGAGATCATCCGTCGAATAAAAGCCAACAACCCATCTACCCAAATTATATTAATAGCGGCTAAGCCTAGTATTAGTAGATGGAAAATTCGTGGAAAATATAAAAGGTTAAATAGAAAAATGGAGCGTTTTACTAAAAAGGATGCTCAGTTGAATTACGTAGATGTATGGAATCCTATGTTGAATAAACGAAAACTTATAACCGATATTTTTATTGAAGACGGTCTACACATGAACCAAAAAGGCTATGATATTTGGTATGAAGCCATGAAAGATTTAGTAAACCAACCATAATTACACAAAATGATGAAGACCATTTTTATTAGAAGTCTATTTTTTGCAAGTTTGGCAATATTGCTAGTTGCCTGCGCTGAAGAAAAGAAAGAAAGAATTGCAATGCCTACGACAGATTTGTCTAAAATTAGCTTAATACCTAAGCCTTTAAAAACAATACCTACCAACTCGGCATTTGCTTTAGACCAGTTTACGGCAATATACACTTCTAAAAATGCAACAGGTTTTGAAGAAGTTGGTACATTTTTGGCCGATAAGCTTAAAAGCAAAATTAACCTGACGATACCTGTGAATTCTGAGGGTGCAAATACGATAGAAAGAGTTATTTACATTAACCAGAGTGACAGCACAGATTTAGAATCACCAGAAGCATATCAACTATATATTAATCAAGATTCTATTATCATCAATTCTAATACCGCTGAAGGTGCTTTTAGAGGTATACAGACTTTAAGACAATTAGTACCCTTAGAAAGTAACGATACATTAGCGCTTCAAAAGATTTGGCCAGTACCTTCTGGTAAAATAATTGACAATCCTAATTTTGGATATAGAGGTTCTATGCTAGATGTTGCAAGACATTTTTTTAGTGTAGATGATGTTAAAAAATATATTGACCTATTAGCTTACTATAAAATAAATGTACTGCATTTACATCTTAGTGATGATCAAGGTTGGAGAATAGAAATAAAATCTTGGCCAAAATTGACCGAGGTTGGCGGTAGTACAGAAGTTGGAGGCGAATCTGGCGGATTCTACACCCAAGAAGATTATAAGGAAATAGTTAGATATGCCGCTGAAAGGTACATGACCATAATACCAGAAATTGATATGCCAGGGCATACAAATGCCGCATCGGTATCCTATCCGTTTTTAAATGGAAATGGCAAAACACCAAAACTATACGAAGGTATGCGCGTTGGTTTCAGCACATTTGATACTCATAAGGATACTGTTTATGCCTTTATAGACGATGTGGTAAGAGAAATCTCTGCTATAACCCCTGGTCCTTATTTTCATGTTGGTGGAGATGAAAGTCATGTAACCAAAAAAAGCGATTATATCTATTTTATAGATAAGGTTGAAAAAATTGTTCAGAAGCACGGTAAGCGAATGATCGGTTGGGATGAAGTTGCCATTGCAAATGTGGACTCCACTTCTATCTCTCAATGGTGGGCAAGTGAAGAAAATGCTAAAAAAGCTGTGGACAAAGGAATGAAAATTATAGTATCTCCTGCCAACAAAGCATATTTGGATATGGAATACGACACCCTATCTAAGTTTGGACTACACTGGGCAGCTTATATACCAGTAGATACAGCATATATTTGGACACCTGAAGAATATGGCATACCATTAGAAAATATTTTAGGGGTTGAAGCTCCTCTTTGGTCAGAAACAATCAGTAATATTGATGAATTAGAGTACTTAGCTTTCCCTAGAATAATTGGTTATTCTGAATTAAGTTGGAGTATAAAAGAAAATAGAGATTGGGAAGATTATAAAGTTAGATTGGCAGACCAAGCTCCTTTTCTTGATAGAATGGATGTAAAGTATTATCCATCCCCATTAATAGATTGGAAAAAAAGTGATTTCACTTATGAGACCATAGAAAAAGACTGATGGTGTTTAAACAATTAAAAAAGCCTTGATTTAAAAATCAAGGCTTTTTTAATTAAGATTCAATCTTCTTCTTTTTCAAGTTTGATAATACTGTATTCAATTCATCAAAATTTACAGGTTTCTCCATGTAATCTATTATATTAGAATATAGCTTGGCATTTGACCTATCTTCAAATCTTATTGATGATGTTATTATTACAACTGGAATTTTAACACCTAAATTTAAACGTGTTGTAGCCTCAAGAAAATCCCACCCATCTAATATTGGCATATTAATATCTAGTAAGATTAAATCTGGACACGTATTATTCTTTAAATAATCTAGCCCTTCTTGACCATTTAGCGCTACAGCAATATTCTTATAGCCAAGTTTCTCAAGATTTGTTTTGGTGATGAAACTAGTAATTTCATCATCTTCAATAATTAGTATTTTTATCATCATTATAGTTTTGGTTCTTATTTAAATTGGATTACAAATTCGGTTCCTTTATTGACTTTACTATTAACATTAATATCCCCTCCATTTCTATTAATAACAGAGTGTATAATGTATAGACCTATACCTAAGCCCTCTACATGAGTATGCATACGCTTAAAAAGCCTAAAGATTTTATCAGCTAAATCCTGTTCAAAACCCAATCCATTATCCTTAAATGTCAATGTTAATTTACCATCGATTTCTTTGGTTGTAATTTTGATACTTAGCTTTCTTTTAGGATGCCTATACTTAAGTGCATTAGACATTAAATTTTGAAGTATACTTTCTAATTGTATGGGATTATAATTGATGGTTGGGCAACTAGAGAAATCTTCCTTTATTATTGTTCGTCCATCAATGATTTCTTTGGAATTCGACAACTTAATTTTACTCATTACCTCAGAAAAAACCATTTCCTCTTTATCCTCACTAAAATTAGATTTAATAGCTATCACCTCATTTAACGCCCTAATCTTGTCGCACATTACCTTAGTAACAACTTTCATTTTATCAACTATTGGTACAAAATCATTAGAGGTAGGATCAGAATTCAATACCATCTGTAAAAGACTTTTTAAATTAGTCAACGGCGCCCTTAAATCGTGTGCAGCTACATAAGAAAAATCTTCAAGCTCTTTATTTTTTCTTTGTAAATTTTCATTGACTTCTTTTAGAGAAGTTTGTGCAGTCTTTAATTTTTCTATCGTATTAATTACATTAGTTACATCAAGTGTAGTAATACCAAGATAATCTCCTATTTTAAATGCCCTACTCATAAATCTAATCTCAGCATTCTCACCTTTAAACATGAGCTCATCAAAACCAGTTGATATTCCTGTTTTCATTACATCTTTATAGGAATTATATCTTTCTGTACCTTCTAAATAAGGGAATATGTCCAATATATTCTTACCTATAAAGTTTTCTTTAGCAATCCCTATTGTAGTAACCGCTGCTTGGTTTACATCAACAAAATCCATATCCCGATTTAAAATAACAAAAGGTGAATATGCATTTTCAAAAAATGCTCCTTTTAAATCGTTATCAATTTGTGGTGTGAGATTCTTCATTTACAGTAAGGTTTAAAAAATTCTTAATAATTACTATAGTGCTAATTTGCAGTGTTTTATATTGCTATTATTTCGATTACTGATGATTAAAAGAAAGCTATCGATGAATTACCTTTAACTATAGATAAACAACAATCAAATATTTAAGAAATAGCATTTTTACAAAAATTTGAAACAAAAAAAAAGCCCCAAAAGGGCTTTTTTAATTCTACTAAACTTAATTTCTATTCCTCTTCAGAGGCTTCTTCCTTTTCTACTTCTTCACTAGAAAAATCAGTTATCTTATTATCAGTTAATATATTATACCACTGAATAACCTTTTTAATATCACTTACATAAACACGATCTTCATCATAATTAGGCAATACCTCAAAGAAATATTCTTCTAATTTAATCTTCTCTTCTTTATGTCCTATTGATGTTTTACCACCTTTTTCCTTTTCTTGAATCTTTTTAAACACATCTCTTAAAGGAACTTCTTCCTCTAACGTATAAATAGCTATTTCAGACAAGACACTTACACTGCTACGTAAACTCACAGTAATTCTTTTACCGTCTAACAAAGACTCAGCTACAAATCCTGTTCTGGTTTGAGTAATTAATTTATATAAACCTGGTTTTCCTGCAACGGATAAAATTTTCTCTAACCCCATAAACTCATTTAAAATTTTAAGTGGACAAATATTACACTTTTCTATTAATTATATAGGCATTTTAACGCCCTTTTTTCATTGCCGGAAATTTCATGCGATAGTCTACGCTAATTTTTCCTTTAGATATATTGGTTAATCTACCTTTTAACATTCGCTTTTTAAGGGCAGATAATTTATCTGTAAACAACACCCCTTCTATATGGTCATACTCATGTTGAATTACACGAGCCAATAAACCATCAAAAGTCTTTACATGTTCCTTAAAATTTTCATCTAAATAAGTAATCTTAATGGTACCTTTTCTATTTACATCTTCGCGAACATCTGGTATACTTAAACAGCCTTCGTTAAAAGCCCATTCATCGCCAGTTTCCTCTTCAATGTATGCGTTAATGAATACTTGTTTAAATCCGTCAAGTTGCTTTTGCTCATCTGCAGTTAAATCTTCATCACCAGCAAAAGGTGTGGTATCTACTAAAAATATACGAATTGGCAACCCAATTTGAGGTGCTGCAAGACCTACACCACTAGCATTATACATGGTCTCCCACATGTTAGAAAGCAAATCATTCAGCTTAGGATAATCTTTATCAATATCATCCGCAACTTTTCGTAATACGGGATCACCGTATGCAATAATGGGTAAAATCATTTATAATGTCTTTAAAAAATCTTGTAATATAATAGTTGCACTGATCTCATCTATCAATGCCTTGTTTTTTCGTTGTTTCTTTTTTAAGCCGCTATCCAACATGGTTTGGAATGCTATTTTAGATGTAAAACGCTCGTCATGCCTTTTAATAGGAGTTGACGGGAATTTCTCTTTCAGTTTTTCCAAAAATGGAATAATGAATACTTCAGATTCAGAAGCTGTATTATTCATTTGCTTGGGTTCGCCCACAACAATGGTTTCTACATTTTCCTTTGGAATATAATCTGATAAATATGTAAAGATTTCTGATGTGGCAACAGTAGTTAAACCGAAAGCTATCATTTTCATGTCATCGGTAACTGCCAAGCCAATACGTTTTTCTCCGTAATCAATTGCAAGAATCTTTCCCAAACTTAATTTTTGGCAAAAATAAAGGATAATTTGTTATATGTGCCCTTGAGCATGGGGAATTACTGTACTTCAACTTATATTTGAGAAAATTTTATGAAAATGACAGAATTAAGAGCACAAATAGAAAAAGCATGGGACAATAGAGACCTATTAAAGGAAACTGCAACCCAAAATATTATAAGAGAGGTTATTGACCTTTTAGATTTAGGAAAATTAAGATGTGCAGAGCCAACCGCAAATGGATGGCAAATTAACGAATGGGTAAAGAAAGCGGTAGTTATGTACTTCCCTATTCAGAAAATGGAAACCTTAGAAGCTGGTATTTTTGAGTACCACGATAAAATGCCTTTAAAAAGAGGCTATAAAGAAAAAGGAATTCGTGTTGTACCAAATGCAGTTGCAAGACATGGTGCATACATTGCACCAGGTACAATTCTAATGCCTAGTTATGTAAACATCGGTGCTTATGTTGATGAAGGTACTATGGTAGATACTTGGGCAACTGTTGGTAGCTGTGCGCAGATCGGTAAAAATGTTCACTTAAGTGGTGGCGTTGGTATTGGTGGTGTTCTTGAACCATTACAAGCTTCGCCTGTTATTATAGAAGACGGGGCATTTATTGGATCTCGTTGTATTGTAGTTGAAGGTGTTAGAGTTGAAAAAGAAGCAGTTCTAGGGGCGAATGTTGTTTTAACAATGAGCACCAAAATTATTGATGTTACAGTTGAAACTCCCGTAGAAACAAAAGGTGTTGTTCCAGCACGTTCAGTAGTGATACCTGGTAGTTATACAAAGAAATTTCCTGCTGGTGAATTTCAAGTGCCATGCGCCTTAATTATAGGTAAAAGAAAAGAAAGCACAAACAAAAAGACATCATTGAACGATGCACTTAGAGAGTACGATGTTGCGGTTTAATTATTAAACCAATTCAACTACTTTAGTAATAGCTTGAGAAAGGTAATGACCAGAGGCAACTTTGGTTTTTACCTTTTCTACATTAGAAATCATAGTAGCATAATCTTTAGGATCAAGGTTTGCTAATGTAGCATCCAATTCATCTAAGGAATTTAAGGTAATACCAATTTGTTCTTTTTCAATGAATTTAGCGATAGCAGCTTTTTTCCAAACAATAACCGGTAATCCGCACAACAGATATAAAGATGTTTTATGCGGATTGTTATACAAAAGGTACTTTCCAAAATCTCCTGAACATTCGTTCAAAGCATTACCGTTCCAAATTAAACCGAACGAACCTTCTATTTCGTCAATAACCTCATCTGGTGAAAAAACACCCTGGTAATCTAAAATGGAATTATCGCTTTCAGCATCATTCGCATTAAAGCCATTACCATATAACTTCAGTTTATAATTTGACGGCTTAAGACTGTCCATACTATATAAAAACTCACTTTTCTCTTTCCCCAATCCTCCAGCAAAAACTACATCATAAGGCGTATTTAACGTCGCATGTTTATTACTTGCATGTATATAATCGAACAACTCTAAGCTTACCAATTGTGCTGAACATCCATTTTCTTGAAACCACTTTTTCATAGAATCGTTATGTACAATGATGAAATCTGCTTTGTTGAATTTTGCCATTTCACCTTTTAAGTCAGTAGACTTACCCATTAAAAATTTTACATCATGTATAATAATAATGAGAGTACATTTCTTCAAAGAAACAATGCTAGTTATATATCGGAAAAACTTGCTTAACGGATATTGCATACAGAAAACGGATTGTCTTGGTAATAGAAATAATCCTTTTGTTATTCCGAAAAAACTAATAACCGCTCCGATGGCGGAACTGGGGTGATTACTCTGTTTAAAACCTAAATTCCTAAACCCATTCTTTTCTAAAACAGTTTCGCAATCCATTTTTGGTTTAGATGCTGCATTTTTTGAAAACTTGTAATTTCTAGAAATATAAAAGTGCTTTTCAGAACTCATAAATGATTAGTTTGGTTTATCAGTTGCAAGTTTAAGGTTCTTCTTTCACAATTAAAACACTCTTAATATTTTCTTTTTCAAAATATAATCTACCAAAAAAATGTATTTTCAAACCTTATCTTTGAGCTCCAAATAAATAATATGGTGTCCATTAAAAAGTATGATTTTCTCATTGTAGGCGCAGGGCTTTACGGAGCAGTTTTTGCCCATGAGGCTAAAAAAAGAGGAAAAACTTGTTTGGTAGTAGATAAAAGAGAACATATTGGTGGAAATACTTTTTGCAAAAAAATAGAAGATATTAATGTGCATACCTACGGTGCGCATATATTTCATACTAACGATAAGAAAATTTGGGATTATGTAAATGATTTTGTCCCTTTCAATAGATACACGAACTCTCCCGTCGCCAATTATAAAGGGTCATTGTACAATTTACCTTTCAACATGAATACTTTTCACCAATTATGGGGAGTAAAAACACCGGCCGAGGCAAAAGCTGTAATTGAGGAGCAAAGTAAGAAGCATCAAAAAAATAAACCCCAAAATTTAGAAGAGCAAGCATTATCACTTGTTGGGGAAGATATTTATTACAAACTGATAAAAGGCTATACCGAAAAACAATGGGGAAGAAAAGCTACGGAATTACCATCATTTATAATTAAACGATTGCCCTTACGCTACACTTTTGATAACAATTATTTTAATGACAGTTACCAAGGAATACCAATTGGCGGTTACAACGAACTCTCTGGCGGGCTATTAGAAGGTATAGATGTGCAGCTCGGAGTTAATTATTTTAAAGACAAAATTGCATTGGACAGCATGGCCAACAAAACCGTATTCACAGGAAAAATAGATGAATACTACAATTACGAATTTGGAAAATTAGAATATCGCGGATTACGTTTTGACCATGAAATTTTAGATACCGATAACTACCAAGGCAACGCTGTAATTAATTATACAGAAGCAGATATACCCTATACCAGAATCTTAGAGCACAAACATTTTGAGTTCGGACAACAGAAGAAAACAGTCATTACAAAAGAATATCCTTTAGAAGCTTCAACAGATTTAGAACCATACTATCCTATTAATGACGACAAGAACAACAATAGATATTTACAGTATAAAAACAAGGCTTCCAATGACTTAGTCATTTTTGGTGGCAGACTTGCCGAGTACAAGTATTACGATATGCATCAGGTTATTGGCGCAGCGTTAGCAAAAACTAAAAAACTTTTTGATAATTGAACGCAACCATTCTAAAATGTGCCCTCTTATTAACTGAACCATGCTATAACATTGGATTTCAATTATGTAAGAAATTTACTTCTTAACACAATTTTTTAATTCTTTTTTTGTTATAACTTTGTTCGCTCCGATTAGAGCAAACCTATCAAATTGGATTATATGATTACCAAAAAAGAACAACTTACCGCATTAGTAATTACGTTTAACGAAATTGGATACATTGAAAAGTGTATTGAGTCTGTTTCTTTTGCTGATGAAATTATTGTAGTTGATTCTTTTAGTACCGACGGAACTTATGAATTTTTAAAAGACCATCCGAAAGTAAAAGTCATTCAAAATCCGTTTGAGAATTTTACCGCTCAGAAATCATTTGCCTTAAAACAAGCAACAAATGATTGGGTTTTATTTTTAGATGCCGATGAAATAGTTTCTGATGCATTACAAAATGAAATTACAGAAACGGTAGCAAGTGATACTGATATCTCTGCATTTTGGTTTTACCGCCAGTTCATGTTTCAAAATGAAAAATTGAACTATAGTGGATGGCAGACCGATAAAAATTATAGACTTTTTAGAAAGAGTAAAGCAGTTTTTTCTGATTGCAAGATAGTTCATGAAACATTAGACGTTGATGGCACATCTGGTATTTTAAAAGAAAAATTGACTCACTACTGTTATAAAAATTACGAAGACTATAAAGGTAAAATGTTGAAGTATGGCCGCTTAAAGGCTATTGAATCATTTTACAAAGAAAAAAAGTTTAGTTACGTAATGATGGTTTTAAAAACCAGCTGGAAATTTTTCAACCACTACATTTTACGTCTTGGTATATTAGATGGTAAAAAAGGTTTTATAATTTGTTATCTAAATTCATTGGGCGTTTTAGAACGTTATAATGAACTTAAACAATTGGAACAAAAAAACGAGTTAGCGTATTACTTGGTAATGCCATAAAACGTCCACACGCTTTTTTCCTTTTTTGTAGTATTTCTTATTCCCACATTCTTTGCAATAGATTCTGGTGTTTTATACCCTCTTTTATGGTCTAAGTGCACACAAACAGCACTATATCTTAGTTGCTTAGACTTTAGTCCGAAATTGAACAAACGCTCACCTAGTTCTCTATCTTGACCGCCATATTGCATGCGCTCGTCAAATCCGTTTACATTTTCTATATCCTTTTTCCACCCAGAAGAGTTATGTCCGTTCCAACTAGCATTGGTAGGTGTCACCCAGTTAAGAATTTTAGAAATAAAACCTTGAGCAGTTAGTTTATTGTTCTTGAATGTCTGCGGAATTCCTTTTTCCTTTAGCCATTGAATATTAAAACAACGTTGTTTTTCAATATCATCAAGCGTAATTAGTTTAGAAATATTCATGGGTAGCATGTAATACCCACCAGAGATAAAATAACCAGGTTCTTTATTAATATAGTGCACTTGAACAAAATCTTCACGAGGTATACAATCACCATCAGTCATGATAATGTAATCTGCAGAACAG